>Ga0058698_10000508_pt1 | contig 21356 bp, 20 predicted proteins | sample AgamicAsSfe_FD_67288 | JGI IMG/M metagenome (GOLD analysis project Ga0058698, IMG submission 67288) | Agave microbial communities from Guanajuato, Mexico - As.Sf.e | ecosystem: Host-associated > Plants > Phyllosphere > Phylloplane/Leaf | place: Guanajuato, Mexico | collected 2012-05-30
ATCTATGCTAGTAACTTATAATATAACATTGTACTATAATCTAAAGAATATAATATAGAGCTTTAAGTTAAACTACTAAGACTACATTTTATCTAAAAAGAAAAAAGAAAATTCTTTCTTAGTATAAGTTTACTATAGATTATAAGTAAAGAGTAATATACTTAATATAGCTAAGATCTTAAAAGATAAAAGAATAGTAGTATACTTATAGAAGTAGAAGCTACTAGACGCTACAAGGAAAAGATTTATATAGAAAGAGTCTAACGTTCTAGTCTATATGTGTATCTATTATATTATATATACGTTTAATGTACTACCTAACTTAGAATGCCCACTGCTTGAGCCACTTGTCTACAACAAGTCGATCTATAGCCTTTCCCTCGCGTAAGGTAGAGCTAGCAGCCTCGGCTCTGCGTGTTTGTAGCGTAGGCAGTCCCATACCGTCCATCCCAAGACTTTCGTAGAAGTCCAGCAGCTTGAGTCCTGGTACACGTTCTGCGTTCTCCTTTGTTTGCGGTATGCGTGCCAGCTCGTCAACCCAGTCGCTGTACTCGACGACGTCCATGTCCACGTTGTTTTCTTTCCTGAAGTAGTCTCGGATGACAGGGTACAACTCATTCCATGTCGTTGTATGCGGATTGGCAAGGTGGTAGACCTGCGTAGACTCGGACTCGGAGTTCGTCGCATTGGCTATGTCAATGACCGTTCCTGCCGCAATGTCCATGGGAACCCAATCGACACGGTCCATGTTGCCCAAGGTACGCGGCAGCTTCTTCATCACCTTGCTTGTGTGCACGATAGTCGGCAGCCACTCGTGTCGGTTCCACGCGGCGCCACCTGCTTGCGTGCTTGGCCCGGCAAGTTGTCCAGCGCGCACAATGGCAGTCTTGATACCCAGACGATGAGACGCAGTGGCCAATATCTCTGCTGCGACATGCTTCGACTCGCCATAGCCTTGTGGTAGAGTTATTGTGCTGTCGAACAGCGTTGTATTGGATTCGGGAACACCAGAGTCATCTTGTGCGACGCTGCCCCAGCTGCCGACGCTCGCTATCGATGAGATGAAGATGATTGGTGTTTTGTACTGTGATTCAAGCGCAAAGTTGATGGCACGAGCAGTGCCGGCTATATGTGTGTTTTCGTACGACTCGAGTGAGAGGTTGAAGTCGACTGACCAAGCAGAGTGGATAAACGTAGTGGCGGTCAAAAGGAGATGCTTGTACGTGGCGTCTTGAAGGCCGAAATGATCAACACCAAAGTCTGTCTTGTAAAACACAGCCTTGTTGAAGTCAGCCATCGGGTGGTGATACTTGGTGAAAGACTCTTTCTGTCGTGTCTCGGCGTTGTCCGAACGGTTCAGGCAGTAAACTTTCTCAACATCTGGGTTTCGAAGCAGCTGCTCTAGAATGTGACTTCCAAGACTTCCTGTAGATCCTGTAAGGATGACAGTCTGTTTGGTAGGACGATTCGGTAGACCGTTCATGTTCTTCGGGCGTACCATGGTCCTGGTGTACTTCCTCACCATAGCACTGAGCTTCTCCTCTCGTGTCGGTGGCGGAGCATGCTGCACATTGGACTTGCTCGCGCTGTGCGACAGCGCCGCCGCTAACTGCTTGACGGTAGGGTTGCTGTAGACTGTCGAAGCGGTTACGCCAGCGCCACGAACAGCCTTATTGAGCGCATTAGTGAGAGCAAGAACATCAAGCGAATCAACACCAAGGCTGAAAACATCGACATCATCGGGCGTGTCGTTCTGGAAGGAGGGAAGAGCACGTGAGAACACCGCGTGGATCTTGCTTTCTAGTGCGACATCGCCATCAGCCTCCTGGTTGGGATCGCTGGAATACCCTTCATCAGCGTAAAGAGCTTCGATCTCGTCCTTGAACGCTGCAACAGTCTGAAGTCGAATGATAGAACCCTTTGCAGCGCGGATGAACGACTTCCCATCTTTCGCAACGGCGATCTTAGTCTGATAGATACGTGCATGAGCAGGTGCTTCGCGGTTTGCTTGCTCGACCATCGGCCAAATGTGATCGATCAATGCGGAAGGGTCTTGTGTGTTGGCCTGTGACCATTCTGGTTCTATGAGAAGACCAGCTTGGAATTTGCCCTGGCCGACAACGAGGGCACCCTTGACCCAAGGATGTGATTCGAGCAGCTTCTCCGACAGCACAGGGTTGAACTTCTCTCCGTTGCTCAGCACGATGATGTCATCTCGTCGCCCAGTGTACTTCCACAGATAAGGTTTTGACGGATGGCGTCTGAAAAGATCTTTGGTACGCCATTCTTGTATCGTGGGGAATGTATGGAAGATCGCCTGGTACTTCGTGTCTCTCGGTTTGATGATCAGCTCGAACAGGTCGTTCTCCGCAGGCTCCATAAAGACACCAGCGGCGGAGCTCCAATGAAAGTAGCTCCACTCTTCTGGTACGGATGGGACGATTGTAGGTATCAGCAAAGCCTCTGTGCTACCGATGACAGTCATTAAGTTCGTCACCCGACAAATTTTGTTGCCACTTTCTGAAGCAAGAGGCGCACCACCGAAGAAGACGGTCTCCAACATTCCCAGTGCTTCGATGCCCTGAGGTGTTGCTGAAATGTCCTCCAGGACAGATGGCGGAAAGATACCGGATGTAGGCTTCACGGCCTCGATCACATCCATGACCAAGCTCGCACTCAACATCTTTTCTGATGGCAGTCGGACTAACGTGCCCCGGTTCATAAGGGAACGCAGACCGACGATGATACCCATTGCATGGAAGAAGGGCACAGCGGCAAGCATTGGTCGTGTGTCTGCTAGGAACGGCTTGCTGACTTGTTCGACACCGTCTTCCGGCCCGAGTTGGGCTTGCTCGTACGCAGAGTTGAGGCCACCAACGGTCAAGTGGATTGGTTTGGGAAGACCTGTGTTTCCCGTCAGTAAGAAGGATCGGTATTGATGTTGGCAGTATCTCGTGGTAATTCTATACATACCTGTTGAACCTGAAGTGTGTAAGATCAAGCTGGGAGCCGTCACATCGCGACTATGTCTTCCCTTGTAGTGCTCGGCAGGAAGACTTGAATCAAGCAGCTCTGCCGTAGCGGGCGCTTGATAGACTTGTAGACTGGGTACTGCATCTTTAATAACCTCGACCTGCGGCATGGTCTCTACTGTGCTCAAGAAGATGGTACATGCTGTCTTCTCCACGAGTGATTTTTGTCCCTCGAGTGAGTTGCGCGGTGATGTGAATAATGGTACATAGCCTGTCTTCAGGGCTGCAGCTAGCACCACGAGGTATCTCAGGTCGTTCGCACTATTCCGGTCAGTCAGCATGTAACGTCGGAACATCATGATCTAGAAATATTGGCAACTCACCCCATATATCCGATAGTTTGGCCTGCTTGTTTCGCAACACCACATGTCTTCTCAATCCAACGCGACATGTTATTCACGGCGCGGGCAAAATCCGCATACGTAAAATGATGCCATCCTTCGTCGAGACTGGTGGTTGAGCGTGGGACAATAGCCCAAGTCGAATTCGAGGCGGACTCGGCTGCAGCGTCGATGTAGTCAGGTATCGCTGTTGCTTGTTGCTTTTGCTTTTGTATAGCTGCCATGTTGAGCAGAGCGCTTTACGGACTGGAAGTTGGTACAGTGTGTGGATACGAAAATTGCTTTTGGAAGTGGGCTTGAGAAATGCTGATGAGTACAAGATGCTGTGAAGTGCTCGGGTAGGCGTCGATTGGTGATTCAATTTCTTGAGGTCCTTTGGCGACTCCAGTGACTGGTTGTAAGAGTAGAAGGCTAAGTAGTGATTTGATTGTGATATCGTTTACTGGAGGGAAACGGCCTTCATATATCACGATCGGAGGTAACGCGTCAAATTGAACGGGTACGCCAGCGCAGACCCCAACCCTACAGCATGCCGTCATGTTTCATCGGAAGAGCGTACCATCGCCATGCCGATTCTTCTCCGAAGAACTTCGGTGGAGCATGAGGCATAAAAGTTGCGCAATGTGCTACAGTGGGCCAACTCGTACGAATCAACAGAGACAGCACAGCTGCTTGGTGTAAGCTGAACAATGTCAATTTGATTCTGACGCTCATGAAAGGTTCGCTGTCCGCGTAACTTAGAGAGCGTCATTACGCTGAAATAACGTCAGTTCTAGTGTTGAAAGTTGTGGTGTATGGATGACGCAGCCAAGCACATCCCTGTGCACATCACCTCGGCCGAGCGACATTTCTGGTTCTGGAAGCTGACCATTTTATATCCGACAATCGCAGCACCCACTAAAAGCAAGCGACAGATACACAAGCCTTGACAGGCGCGGCCCGCTCGGCGCCACGAAGCTTGGTTCGGGTCTTGAAGGGAACGAGGCTGGTTCTGCTTTGTTGTCCTTCAGGATAGCGGTGTGCTCCCAACGCTTACAGTGTCCTACCCGACCATTTGAGTGGATTCGCGATTATGCTCGCCACAATTTACAAAGTGATTACTGATATCAAGTAGGAAGGGTCAGGTGTATTACGACGCAGTATCAAAGTACACGGGTATCAAATATCGCCTTAAACACAGGATTCTCTATCACATCACGCGGCTGAGGGTGCGACCCTTGGCGTTTCCTTTTCCTTCTCTTTTGATCTCTGAGAACCTTTTCTCCGTCTCCGCTCCGGCTTGTAAACATCGTTGAAGTTTATATTAACAGCCAGCATCTTCAGTTCACCGTCAGGCGAGTGTACTAGATCACCAAGCAAGATGCTGATTCTGGCTCGGAAGTCTTCCGTCAACTGACTTAATCGCTTTTGTAGTGCTGGCAAAACATCGTCCTCGGCCGAGCCTGTCATACCGATCTTGAGCAGAGGTGGTGGGAAAGGCGATTCATCCTGTCGAGATGCTGCGCGCGAATGCGATCGAGAAAAAGGGTCTGCAGACGAGCTGTCCTTCTCAGACAGACCCCAGCGACCTGCTGCTGTGCGGGTCTCGATCTTGGCCGCATGCTCCTGTCGGCGGGTGAACTCAGCGACAGAGAAGGAGTACAAGCCGTCTACTGCGTCTTTATATGCCAGCATCGTCTTCAATAGCTCGTGCAACTGACCAGTAAAGTCGATGCTTGAGCTTCCAAGGAGACCTTTCCGCGTGATGTTATTGAGGTAGATGGCATGAGCTTCGATCATGTCGTCCAGTGTGCTTTCCGGCTTGTTCAGCGCTCCCTGTAGATCAATCCACGATGATTCAATAACCTCAAAGAGAATGTAGTGCTGCAACTGGTTGACGAAATGAACCATCTCAGCCATTGCACAGCGCGCTTTCTTCCAATCTGATCCGACTTTATCAGCTACAGTACCGAGAACGCCACGAGCACCAGTCATGCACCGACGCCATGTTGAACCAAGAGCAAACTCGACACGCTTAACACGCCAGAGAAAGTTGAAGACTTTGAGGTATTGCTTGGAGCCAAACGGTGTGACGATGACATCAACGGGTGCATCGATCTTATATTCGAGGGTGAAGACATCCCATCCAATCTCCCCGTGCGACAGCTCCAGCATGCGTGAGTCGAGGCGGCGTAGTACGTCAGAAGTATCAAATTGAGCGTTCGAGTTTCTAACAGCGTGCTCCAGCTGAGCAGTGAGGGTGTGCCGATATTGTGTGTTGGCTGGCCGGTCAAGGTTGGATGACAGCGACTCCATCAGGACAGCGATGAAGTCGCCAGCGCCCAGTAGCATATACTGCTTCAGAGCCTGGAGATGATCAAAAAGCTTGAACTTGTTCGCCATCAGGTCGATTAGGCGGGCCATTGTGGTCTTGTAAGCATCGCCAATGGAGCGTTCGAGATTGGCTGTATCACCATACTGTAGTTCCTTTGAGGCTTCCTTGGAGTATTTGTCAACCCATGCTGCGTCTCCGCAACCATAGCGAATGAAGTTGAGGGTCTTGCCGATTAAGAAGACCTTCTTGGCGAAGTCGTCGGTTACGATTGTAGGGACCATCTTGTCGTTCAGTCTGTACTTGTCTTCCCAGACGCTCGTAGCACCTCCTTTCCCCTCGTTCCCATTGGCCTCGAGAATGTCATCCTCGCTCTGTTCAGAGACGAAGAACTCACCAAAGGGATCAGCAAGCTCGCCGTCGTAGACCCATTGGCGGAGCATATCGTAGAAGGGTCGAGTGACGTCCGAGAGGAGGCGCTCGGCGAAGCTCATAACGTACGGATCGCCGTGGTTGAGAGAGAAGGAATGAATGAGGGCTATTAGCTCGCCGCCCTTCTTGCTCTTCGATTCTTCCACCATCAAGCTCATCAGTCGCAAGCCCATGGTCGGTTCTCTTATCCAGATGACACATCGCTTGAGAGTGACACCGGCCTTGCTGACACCCTGTTGCGTTGGTGCGTCGCTCATTTGTGCTAGCGCTCTCTTGATTTGTCCCTCCAAGGTTGCAACAAGCCCCAAGTATGCTCTCAGCTCCTTGGCCAGAGCCGCGCGGAAGCTTTGCTCAATGAGACCGCCATCGTTTGCCTCGACGAATTCGGCTAGGCCTTTGTATAGTATGGCAGGCTCAGCAAGGGTATGCAACAGGCTGACAATGGGCACTGGGAGGGTCGGAGGGAGCTTGAGCGCTGTCGATAGAGGGAAGGTGAGGTTTGTGGACGAGTAGCCTTGGAGCGTGAAGGGCAGCTCTCTCAACAGGATCGGTTCTGAGGGTCCCGTCTCTGCCTTTTCTACGTGGCCTCCATTCGCCTGTTGCTGGTCCTTGGCGGTGTCGGGGCGCCTCTCTCTTCGCTTCTCTGGCTTCTCGACCATTGACGATGGGCGGGTGGATGTAGAGGCTTTGGGCGAGCCGGCGTTGACGGGCAGTTGGGTCAGGCCGGGCTTTGCAAAGGCATCTTGGAAGGCATGTGACGAGGCAGCGACGCTCTGGCGTTTGGAAGGCGTCGTGGGTTCGCGGGAAAAGCCACGCGGATCTTGGACGGGTCGTGGTTCTTGGGAGGCTTCGGCGTTGGGGGACAGGTTGTAGAGAAAGTACAGCATGCGCCATTTCTGGTCCAAGACGGTCTGTGTCTCTAGGCGTGCGAGGAGGTTGTGTAGACGGGCGCTCTTGCGCTGGTCGTTGAGAGGACCCGAGACTGTCGCGCATTAGCTGACAATGGTGCACACTTCAACATGCCCACATACCCTTGCGGTCAATCAGGCTTGCAATATGCTGCACATCAGGCACGAGTGAAGCATCTCCCGCCTCCGTCAGCGCGTCAATGGCAAAGTCGTAAGCGTCCTCAAAGCGCTGGTTTGCCGCTTCTTCGTCGTCATTAGCATCTTCTGGCACGATGCGGACCAGCAGCTCATTCAACGCGTGTTCGACGCGCTCGCGGTGGAGTGTTGCCATGTTGGCGCGCTGTTTATTCACGAATCCATTGGTGTTGACATCGGCGGGGTTGACGCACGTGCGCGTCGGCCAACATGTAGCCCACGCGTCATTCCTCCTCCGATACAGCACACCACATCACCATCGTCACTATCATTCAGAAACTAGAACTGCAGCTGAACATATACATGACGCAGAACGCTTTGAGTCATGGAGAGCACGGTTTCAATGTCTGCGACGTAGAACGAGTTCGCCTATTGTGCAAAATTACTTCCTAGCCTCAGTCACATTCGAACTGCTCAGCTTCAATCTGGACAAATCGACAGCATCGAGGAAGTTGAAGCCACTCCTCTGCTTCCTGAGAATTGTTTCTTACTTTCTGTTACCGCGTTGTATTCGTAATATCTTAATGTCTACTTCAATCATGGGAAAGCTCGGCCTCCAGTATGCATCTTTGAACACATATCAACACCTCTCTAAGCGTCCCTCAGCATACTAGCAACACCAGCCCAAGTTTCCAGAACAGTCGGCCTGATCTGGTTTGCCGGCAGCGAGAAGCCATAGGTACCCTTATCCCTCAGCTCATAGGTGTACGAGTAGGTAGCATTACCCTGCACATCAGTATAATCAGTCGAAGAGCCAGTGGTAGCATACAACGTCGAGCAGCTGGGACCAATGGTGTACGCAGTGCCGGAGACAGCGCGGATAGCCGACTGAGCACGGGTTGCAATGGAACGGTGCTGTGCGTCATTCTCGGCGCGTAGGCTGCAGTCGTAGCCGTAAGGCCACAGGATGTATTGACCGTAGGAGCTGGAGTTGGGGTTAGCGACCTGCTTCGGAGTTTCCGAAGATCAAGATAGTGAGGACTTACTGCACATCGAGGTAAAGGCGAATACCACGCGACGCCTTGAGCGAATCAATTTGCGCTTTGAGGCCACGGTTCTCGGGCGCGTCGCCAGCCGCTACACCCTTGTATGTCTCTGAGCAAGGGTTTGTGGAAGCTCCACCTACTACTTCCCACTTGTATGGCCAGTTGCCTATGAAGGATGTCAGAGGCTTCAGTCAAGATTCTGTCGCAAGACTTACGGTTGATATCGCGACCCACACATGTGTTACCACTGACGGTCTGTCTGTTCTTGCGCCAAAGACGATCGGTCGTCTGGGAATAGACAAAACCGTCCGGGTTCACAATGGGTGTGATGTAGAAGTCGAACTTATCGACAAGCGACTTGATGCTCGCGTCTGAGCCGTATTTGGTAAGCAGTTGCCATGCAAAGTACCTGAGAGTCTAGAATCAGCATATAGATCTTGCACTGATTGTACGAACAAACTACATACTCGGTAGTCATGGAGGTGATCCACTCCCTTGCGTGAACATTGCCGTGAATGACGACAGCAGGCTTTGAGCCCTTTCCACCGCTACCCCAGATGTGGATACCAGTCAAGGCTCGTCCTTGAACAGATGTGCCAACAGTGTAGATCTCGGACTGTCCAGTGTATCCGGCTTGCAGATCCCGAAGGAACTGAAGGTGGTCGGCATATGGGTGATAGGCTGTGAACCAAGTCTCACTGGGAACTGCGGATGGTCAATCGATGTCATCACAACTGCTTGGTCGTTACAAACCAGCGTAAACGCTCATCTCGCCTTCCTCTGCAAGAGCTGCGCCGACGTCCTCGTTCAGCACTTTGCTCTCAGCGACCAATGCAGTCAGGGCGTCGACATTCTCGGGCGAAACGACAACGTCTAATTCGGCGGACGTGCCGGGGTTAAGGACATGCGCAGCCAAGTTCTCGATTTCTCCCTTGACAGCATCAGTGCTAGACACGCGTAAGACCTTGAAGCCACTGTAATCGACCTTCTTGCCTGCCCTGGGGACGACAGTGCCAAGCGCCGTAGAAGAAAGAAGAAGTGCTGAAGTAAGGATGGTGGTCTTCATGATGGATGGTGGATGCGATGACTCCTGGGCAGTGCAGGATGGCATGGGGAAAGCACTTCCTTTTAAGCAATGTAGTAGTCATACCAGTCCATAACTGACCTTCCCATCCAGTATCTAGCACCACCGATACCTTCGTTCTTGTCATCCTCGAGTGTCGCATCGATTAGGCAGGTAGTCGCTCCATGTTCCCGGTCGATCTGCTGCAAGCACGGGAGATGTACGCTCGAAAGAGCCCAACGTAGATGATGCAAGCGCCGGAGATTAGTATGTGAAGGCTCTCGGAGGTCTACTCGAGAATCTGGACGGCGGATTAATATACTGAGCTACTTGGCATATTTTCTTGACGTCGTAGGCACACAAGCGTGATTGGTGCGGGCGGTTTTAGTCTGTCGCATTAGGCAGGTGCACGTTTCGGAGACTATGCTGGCTTGTCTTGGCTACTAGATAGGCCAAATACGGGGCTTGGATAGTGCCAGGTACGTGATCTCGTGGTGTTTGTTAGTAAGTTGACGTGCTCCAGTATGGTGAGTATCTGGTGCGAAGCGAACGTCTGGAATCGGAAGGAGGATGCATATTGAGCAGCCACAGTATGGTCTGCATGTGCCTCGACAACAACTTGTTTGGATATACGAGATGCAAGTGATACTATGGCGTTCTCTTAGGAACGTGGAACGCCCAACTCCCTCAACACGTTCGCATAGCCGACCCTAGACCATTTATCCACATGCTCTTTGCCGGTTACCCATACACTTCCCAGCATTCCTCCAGCATTCGCACTTGCTCCTTCTGTGGTACCTGCCCGACGTGGGACGACCACGAGACGATCAGCCCACATGACGACGTTGTGTGGAGGAGTATCATCTTCTTCAGTTCCCATAGATGACCGACACTGTGAGAGAAGCTTTTTGTACGCATCAACAACGGTTGAGGCTGAAGTGTCCTTGAACCCATGCTTGAACTCATGAACGAAGAATTGATAAGGTACCTTCTTGGACGAATCGTGAAGAGAGGAGATGATATAGTCGAAAGCATGTGGTGGCCCTTTCAAGCCCTGGAGATGCTTGTGCACCCTACTGCATCCACCTCTCTCCCCACAGTTGAAGATGACGTACATGTTTGGAAGCTTTCGCAAAACTTCAAGCATGACTGTAAAATCTTCTGCGTCAAGAGCCTCGTGTTGACGCTTGTACGAGTCCAAGGTCGTCATCAGTAACTGCGGCCTATCCACACAGAATAGGTTCAGTGCTAGGTCGTGCGTTCCGTTGATCTGCTTGATCATGATTCGCTCGTCCGGGCAAAACATGTCGCTTCCTGGACCCAATTTTCGCGATTGATTGAAGGCATGGTTGGTAGCACCCACTGTGTGAGGTTTTGTAGCTAGTGCTGGGCAGATGCGAAACTCCATCTTGACATGGCATGAGTACGGGTTCAGCTTCTCTGAGGATACTAGACTAGCTTACAGGGTACCCTTCATCTTCCACTTCGATCGACTCATAGGGCCCGTATAAAATGACATGTTCTGATGCAAGTTTGTCGAACGTTTTGATCAGGGCAGCCTCGGTTACGTCGTCCATATTGCAGGCCTGGTGAGATTGCGACGCAGAAGATGCATGTGTCGGTGAGTCTGCTACGAGGCTACCAGGCCTGTGCTCAAAGCTACGGAGTTAGTGGCGTATAACCGAAACAGAGCAGAACACCACAAGGAAACGGTTGGAAGGTCATGGAGGTTATGTAGCATTTGCAGCTAAACAATCCAAAGAGAGACATGCAGCACACAAGCGCCCCGAAACTGAGGGACTAGTAACAAGATGTCACCAGCCAGAAATGAAAATGCCATCGTCGATTATAAAAGATATATGCCCCTTTCCAAGATGCAGTCTCCCAGGCACAGAGATGAAGCAGTGTATTGGATGTGGGCGCATTGCCGGGGTATCGTGGTATCGTAGTGAATGAGGTAGAACTATGCCGTCTCAGGCTTGGCAGAAAGTGGCCGCTCTACCAGGACATAGTCAGCACTGGTAGTCGATGTAGGAGTCGGTGTCTCTGGTAGCGCACCTGGCATGTTTTGGGTCTTTTGGGCAAGGGGGCTGGCGGCCCCTTGTAACCGAGCGTTGTCTTGTTCGCGGTGCGTGTCCCGCTTCGCTGGTGGAGAGTTGCTCTTTGCCTGGTTCAGGCGCTCTTCGGCGGCCTTGAGCCTTGCCTCGAGGGCTTCAAGCTCCTTGGTCTGGGTGGTGACTGCCTGCTTCCTGCGCGCCTGTCAGCCGGCTCCAAGTAGCGGTCAAGATGGCGAAAGCGTACTTCTCAAGGACAGTCTTATCCAGGTTCTCGAGACCGCCGTCCAGGTTGAAGAGGCTGTCGAGCTCTGACATGAAGTTGCGCGCTACCGTGCTACAGGGCGTGGTCAGTCTCAGACAGGCGGGAGCTATGCTAGCGCCGGGAGAGCTCACGATTGAGGGCGGTTGTTTGGCTTCCAGCCTTGGTCTGGATCCTCCATGGTGACGGACTGTGCAGGGTAGGAAGAAGTCATGATGGAGGGATGGGGGTGGACAGGAACAGGTTATGCAGGATGCAGGCGGCGTGGAGAGGCTCGGGGATGAGTGGATATATTTATGGGCTGGAACAAGATGGGACAAGAGTCGGCAGGTGGCTCAGCGGATCAAAGATGTTTCATTTAACTCAGCCAGACCTGGAATGGGAGGGAGGCAGCATAATATGGCTGCCCTGGACTGGAGATGGAAGGACGATTGCAATGTCAGGAAAAGGGGATGCCTATGCCCCCAAACTAATTTGGGCGTAGATCGCATGTGGAGCTTAGAGGAAGGAGAGTTTGGATGCGCCGCAGCTCCCGAGAGCCCGACGAAGAATGGCCGACGAGATACAGGTGCACAACGACGGCGAGAAGTCACAATTGCATGTACAGATGCGGGTTCGAGCTATAACGAAGCTTGCCGAAAGTATCGCAGTACGCGTGGTAAAGGTCCCGCCGTCTGCTCGAGTCTGGCCCCGCGCTCGCGTGAAGGCGACGTGACGCCGGGCGCCGCTGATTGGCCCAGGTCAGGGGCAGCCCGATGTAGGCGTCAGGTTCAGGCGGCTGGGCTACGAAACCACCGACGACAATTTGCGACATTGCGACAATCTCCCCCATCCACACCAAGCGCCCGTCCATCTCGCACAATTTCCCCGCCCGACGCGCCCATTTCCTCGAGTCGCATGCGATGCCCGTCGGCCTGCCCCAGTAGACTGTCTCCCCCGACACAGCAGCCGTGGCTCCCCTTCCGCCCCGAGCCCATCGCCCTCGCGCTGCAGACGCCTGGGGGATGAATCCTAGCCTCTCCGCCTACACCAACCTCGAGTCGCTGCTGCTGTTCCAGTGCCTCCATGCCTACGGCGTAGCGCCCGCCGTCTTCGGCAGGATATCCGACCTGCTGAAGAAACACCCGGACATCACCGCCCACAAGTACTTCCAGCCCGGCCGCCTCAGTCCCGATGCACTGCGCAACTTCTACCTGGAGCGTCTGAAGAGGGAGATTGAGTACGAGCAGGGCGCCGACAGCGATGGCCACCAGAATGGGGAAGTCGCCAGCTCGGGCAAGAGAAAGAGGCATAGCCCAAGCCTGCCAACCGTCCAGGAGTCGCTGCAACACCAACACCTGATACCGAAGCTCGTCACGAAGCTCTACGCGTCATACCGCTACGAGATCACGGAGCAGATTCGACTAGAGGAGGAGCGCTACGAGAGGCTGCAGCGCGAGATCAATGGCATCGAGCGTGGGGAGTGGGACGACCAGCTGAGAGAGAGGGAGCGGGAGCGGGAGCGGGAGCGGTCGAGCGGTCGCACACCATCGTCGCGAAGCCCTCAGCTGCCTACGGAGTCGCCACAGTCTGCGCCAAAAGCTTTGCAGCCCACTGCCAGCCCGACGCCTGTTCAGAATGGCTCGCAAGGCGGACCCTCCATCGCGCCTTCCCCAGATTCTACCCAACAACAACAACCGGGATCCGCGCCACCACTTCAGAACGGACAGCCCTCACCATCTCCTCGCAAGAAACACCCTTCTTCTGATGGACGGCGTACACCTTCCACTCCGCAACCAAATTCCAACCAGCCGCTAGCACCACCACAGCGATTCCAGCAAACACCACAGCCTCAACCGAATCATAACGGCGCGCCCCATCCGAATGGCCCTCCGTACCCTCAAAACATACAACCTCAGCCAGCGAGCCACCCGCAGCAACCACCGTCGTCAGGTCCCCAATTGCAGCCCCAGCCAGTCCAGAATTATGCGCCGAATGGAATACCTCAGTATGACCACCCAGGGTCGCAGTTGCCGTATCCTGGACAACCCCAGCAATACCCTCTACAACAACCCTCAGGGTCTCACTCTCCTGGATTCCATCCTGGACAGCAGCAGCAGCAGAAACCTCATCAACCTCCTCCCGGACACCAGCCATATCCCCCATTGCAACCTCAGATGCCTCAGCCACCACCTCAAGCAGGCTTCATGCTTCCACCGTTCCAGGTTGCACCCCAGGACCCGTCGCGCGTCCACCATCAAGCCGCCGTGCCCCAGCAGCATCCTCAGGTATCTACACCTGTTGGCAACAGACAACTGTCGAGAGCAAGTGTACAAACTCCTGGTACCGGCAAATCAGGCGCACCGCAGATGCATCCTCTTGTTGTCCAGGCGAGACAGTCTGTCTCCACACCGATCAATGCACGCTCACCACAGAGCGCTCTAGCGACTCCAGTATCTGCCAAGAGTCTCTGGAAGCGATCAAGCTTCACTGGACCGCCTGGCACTCCTGCAAGCCCACGCCCCGAGGTGTTGCCTCTCGACGATGTTCCCCCTCTTCTTCGACCGAAACAGACACCACCGAAGTCAAAGACGCAGCGCAAGTCGCGAGTAAAGGGCAAGGGGAAAGAGGTAGAACAGGATCCTGCAACAGACACGGAGACACCGCAAAACTCCAAGCAGTCCCACGACCAAGAAGAAGAATCTTTGCTCGAGCCAGAATCCCGTTCTGGTCGCTCACGGAGGAAAGCACCAGCGAAACGGACAAGACCTGGTAGCATTGCATCCTCTCGAGCAGGTGGCTCTGTGCGAGATCGGAGTAGAAGCCAGTCCATTCTCTCACACACAGACACAATAGCGGCGGACAATGAATCGCAAGCCGGTCATCGGATCAAGTCAGAGCGCGGAACCTCTGTGGAGCCTGTTGACGAGGAAGGTTCCTTCGAGACACCATCGCACATGTCCACGCGCCGACGAGGAGCAGCACCTACCTCAGCATCATTTTCCACGCGCCGAAAACGAAATGCCCGCGAGGCTTCTCTCGAGGAGACTGAAGAGACGTCCTTTAGCACGCCAGGCCCGCCCAAGACTCTGGTCGCACCACGGAACTTTGCCCGCACGACGGCCCCCATGATGTATGATATTAATTCACACAAACACGCTTCAACTTTCAATACAGCAGTGCGCGCAAAAGATGCCGAAGGCTACTATGACATAATAAAGCGTCCCACGGATCTCTCCTCCATAAAGAAAGCTATAGCAACAGGGTCAAAGCAAGTTGCGGCTGCCGCGGCAGCGTCCGATAATCCCACTGGTAGTCCTGGTGGCGCGACAGGAGGCGTTGTCGAGTTGCCGATTACGGCAGACAATGTGCCTCCAAAGGCAATTGTCAATGCTGCGCAGCTAGAGAAGGAATTGATGCGCATGTTTGTCAACGCAGTCATGTTCAATCCTGGAGAAGAGGGTGTGGTGAGCGATGCGAGGGATATGTTTCAGACTGTCCAAGGTCTAGTCAGTACATGGAGGGACGTAGAGAGGGACAGTGGACGCGTCGGAAATGAAGGGACGCCGTCAGTGGAGGAAGAGGATCAACCCACGGCGAGCAAGCGAAGGAAGATATAGTATGCTTTTCGAAAGGCCAAGGATACGCACGACTGATCATGGCATGGGTAAGGAGTAAGCTTTGACTTTGAGTACACTTTGATACCATTACATGCATTATCAAGGCGAGTCACCGCCAATTATTGAACATTCACATCCCATCCCATCCAGTTCATTAAGCAGAGTGATATCCAAGGTGACGCTGAAGACACTCTTACCTCTGGCCCGCTTTTGGCGGACCCTTCGCTGAACTGCTCTTGTGTTGAGGTGAGAGACGATCTCCTCGAACAGCTCTATTCAGCCTATACAACTCCAATAAAGCTGTTGTTTTTGTCTCTCCGTCTCTTTACCTTACCACCTTCTCACTCTGCTGCAATAACCAATTCGCTGTCTACGGCAATGTCTGATGATTCTGAGGTGGATCGATCCACGACTACAACTCCACTAGCTACCCCGTCTCGTGCTTCGACCTTGCCCACCAGCAGTATTGGTCGCTCGAGCATCTCCATGGAGCCACCTAGGATGGACAACGCCGCGGACTTCAAGTCATACCCGCATACACCGGGTACTGTCGACTTCACCCCACCCCAGTAAAATGCCATCAAAATTTTGCATGTTATCAGACTAACGTAGTCCACTAGAATGCTCATGCAAACCCCCATCACCATCGAATGTGAGCTTGACCTCAAGACCAAGCTCACTGTGCACGAGGAGCTTCTGTGCGTTCACAGCAAGCAACTCCTAGGTCAATTCGAGAAGGCAAAGTCGGCTAGGACGCAGTTCGCAAAGGCCGACGCGTTTCGTGAGAAAGTCGCAGCATACGTATTTCCGGAGTGTTCTCAGAAGGAGTTTGAAGACAGGCATTTGGAACAACAGGTACGTTATGTGAGCACAACTTGGATGTATACGACAATTCCCATTGTCAACGCGCTCAGTCATGTGCGCACCTCCAACTGAACTCAGCTAACATGTATCAGGTCAAACCACTGATTAAGCAGGCATCTGAGAACTACCCGCTGGTTGGGTACTCCACCGGCGTCAAGAAACTCATTATGGACGAAGTCACCTCCCAAATATCTGCCAGAAACGTCAAGAAGTCGGCCCCGAAGCCTTCACAGATCGCTTCGGACCTGAGCCTATCGGGTAGATTGGATCTCCTCAAGCCCCATGCCCTACAAGATGTAGCCTCTGCACTCTTCAAAAGACTCCACGACATCCAAAAGACCGAAGTCATGAGAGCCGAGAAGGATCCTTTCAAAGCCGCCGCGCAACACCGTCTCATACTTCCTGACGTAAAGGAAGCGACTGTAAGATGTTTCATACAGTGGGTCTATCGAGCGCAGTGTTCATACGAGGGTTCTGAACAGCTCTACTCTGTTCTCAAGCTTGCTACACGACTTGGTGTTGATGAACTCGCTAGTATCTGTTTGAAACAATTGTACAGGGCCGCGAACGACAGTCTCATGCATGCTGAGAATCACGGTGTTCTCATCCAGACGCTTCTGGGATACGGTCCAGGTGTTGCAGCCGATGACAGTTTTGGGGTTGTCTTCAAGCACGCTGTCAAGGAAGACGATACTCCAAAGCAACTCAAGAGTCTGGTTATTGATACTTTGGCGGCAACACTCGATCCTGAGCTATGGCAGCATGTGAAGGGTTCGATTAATCACAGCATGGCTCTACAGGTCATTGAAGCTATGGTCGAGCTGCGTCAGCATGTCAAGTTGGAGACGGATGATCAAGGAGAAGGCGTCAAGTCTGAGCGCGATGATGTTATTAGTGCCTTCACGCAGTCAAACATCCCTGTTGACCACGGAGAGTTATCCCACGGTGGTGAGCACAATGGCAAATAGGTTTGAAGGCTTGCGACGTATGAGTGGGCGCTAAATTTGGTGGCGAGGGCACATATTTGATGTCTTCATGGATCGGAGACCCTTCACATGTCATGGCATCTGTTTTGCGTTCTTGTTTCTGCACCCTCGGATTGATTGGACTTCGATGTCACCAGCAGATATCTAATCTGATCATCGTCACTCTGCATCTTGTGTAGTACCTGTGACCAATCGGACATTAGTAGACTGTCGATCGACGCTAAGGGCGCGTACGAGGAAGGACGTTTTACTCGAGTCGTGGGCGACACCAAAAGATACCCTGGTATTATTCGCCTGCTTTGGTGTTACATTTTTCGTCATCCAAACCACAACAATCATGTTTACTATGTATGATGCGTGCAACACAAGAGTTGAGCTTCTTCGTACAGCAACTCCAGATCGACTTGTCCGGATTGTGATTTGCTCGATTCGTGTATGCGTAGGGTGATACTGCGTACCCCGGCGCGCATGCCGAAGGCCATTCGGTCCCGTAGCCGTCCGAAACCGACATTCTTGTATCCCTTGAGTACCTCGTCTTGGACGAGTCATTTTTCACATACTAGGCTAACCAAGAGTATGGTGCGTCAATATGCAAAAGGACTCAGAAGGTATGATCATTACGGATGAATCAATTTAATAGATCTCAGTTTGACGTTTACTCGCTAAGACGGCTTTTCGCTGAGGTACACACATCAAGGCTCTTGCAAACCTCCACGCTCAATTCATCCACTGGCGTGCCTGCATCTCTTGACTGCTCCCTTCATAATGAGTGTTTTGTTGTCGATTATGCGTGGCTCATCACGTCCATATGTCATGATGAACTAGAGCATAGCTGTTGTCTGTCCACCATGCGTCATTTGCATCCCGTATCGCAGTACTCGAAAATACTCCTTGGTCGTATCGCGCATTGTGCGTTGACTAGCAACAGTGGCGTCTATTGGGGTACCGTTTCGGTAAACGAACCACCCGTTGAATCTGGAGATGAGTACACCGCGCTATTTGCCCGATCGTGCGGTTTGCGCAACTAATATCCAGTCCAAGCTCTTCCTACTGCCTTCTTATGGGCGGATAACAGGTGGCGATTTCTGGTGTTTGTCACCTTGTCGCCTGAGTAGGGATTTTGCTCGTGTTTTCTCAAAGATAGTGGAGTTGTATTGATCTTGAAGATCATAGACGATCGATCGATTATGAATGAACTTTCATAGATATTGCAAGTCAGGTCTACTCAAGAAGTCCCCTTGAGGCTAGAACGTCTGGCTCTTTATGGAGTCTTCTCATTGGCAGGAACCAGCTGCATCACCATATCAAACTTTTGGTTGCGAACAATGTCCCAAAGGGGAACAGGGCCGACCCGTATAGGGAGCGGCAAGCTGATGCTGATCCGACGCGTTTACCCGTGATCAATTCCACGTGGGAAGTAAATCCATACAGAATCAGTAACTTCCCCATGAAGCTCGTGCATGACAAGTTTATATTAAGTTATGAACAGTGCTCTTGTCTGCGCTGTATGTCTCAAGTTTCAATTCTTCTTCTTTGCAACAGCTACTATCTCTTAGATACAACTTCAAGTCATCCCAACAACTCCCTCTGACGTATTGTGTTCACCGTATTTATCGTGATTGGATGTGTGCAGATTTTGCTTCGAGCAACCGTCACGGCTTGTATGCTGGTTTCCACAGAATTCGACATTTTGTACAACATAACCCAGGTAGCCTACGTAGCTCCCGCAGGCTTGCTACATGACACAACGTGATACGTCAAACGGGAGTTGGACAATCGACGTAAAAAATTATCATAGCGTGTACGAAGACTGACGAAAAGGACTAGTAGAGAGCACTGTCGAAAGCTAGAATGAAAATTATCATCAGCTTCCTTACCAGCGTTAGCCGCGCATTGGAAGTCTCATCCTTACTACCGTCGTCCTACAAGGAAGACCTTGAGCTTGAAAAGGCGACGCATTCTCCGCAACATTTGTCATGGAGCAACAATCATGTTTCAATTTTCAGAGCTTCTACAATTTCACCAATTACTCCACAAGGGCGAAGTACAATCAATCGAACCACGGCAACGCCAAGAGGATGCTTTCGAGCTGTCTGATATGTCAGATAAGGCGTCTGTATCACGTAATGACATCTCTCCACGGTCGTCTTTGGACTCAACGCGGTCAGCGTCTTCTTCAGCTTCCTATACCACTTCAACAGCAGAGACAAGAGCGTCCAATTCACTTCGACGACAACCCCCACCTCTTCCAACTTCATCATCGCTGTATTCTCATGAGAATACGACCTCGTTTTCTTCACCGCGTGGCTGGTCTGGCATGTATCGCTAAGCGTTTGGACGATGGCCCTGCATCACAGTCGCTAGGCCGGCGCGTCGGTAACTATTTTTGGAACAGCGGTCCATGGCTCCGGCTATTGCGGTCACTTCGATGGTCGCGTCTTCAGTTTTGTAATCCGTACCAGTATCGTCAGCCCGCTCTCTTCGCTTTCTCGACTGTGCATTAAGTCGACCAACATACCTGATCTGGTCACATCGACTCGTCTCAAAGTGCAAAAGATCACAAAAGCGTGTGGAAGTTGAAACCTTGTTTGTGTTAAGGAGGAAAGTTGTAGAACGATTACGATGGTTCGGGAACAGAAGAGACCTGCTTTCTGGCATCAAGATCGGGCCCTTCCAGTGTATCGATGGTAGCTGTCGAGGGTTCTGATCTGGCGGATGCTTTGCAAGCATTAGAATTTATCATGGTCAAACACTTACAACGCTGACCGGCTGCATCAAGTCAGAATACATCATATATTGATATCTTTCGAAATGCATACTGTCCCTGTTCGTTCTCCTTGATACACTACAAGTAGATGTAGCACAGAGGCTCTCCGCTGAGAGTGCTCATAACATCACTAATCTTGACATTGGGAGTGTTCAGCCAGTTGGTCTCGATGGCATCATTAAGCGTAGTCCTTGGGCCGCTCGGGTCTAACATAGAGCGCGATCCCTTAACAGACTTGGCCTGGTCTAGGTGCAGCGCTTGCCAGATCCACCATACTCTGTCAAGCATTGCATGATGCATGAAGAAAACGGGGTCGTTGACACTACTGTAGAGGTCACCGCTGTCGCCACCTATGGCAAAATGACCCGAAGCGTGAAGACCTGAAGGTAAGTGAACAAAGTCAGTACAAAGTCCAACCACAGTCCATACAGAATACTACTGACCAAGGAAGCCATCGGTAAAACGACCCTGAAGTTCATTTTGAAAGGATGAAATGTCCTTAGATGCGGCACCAAGCGTGATTTTGTACAGGTTCTCGAAAGTAAACCATGTCTTAGATGCGAAATTGGTAAGATCCCTCTTCGCACAGCGCGGGTTCCAGGCCAGCGCTGATGCTGACTTGTTTGCTCCGGCCATGGTAGGGCTAATGGGTCCAAGGTTAAGTTGCACGCTGACGTTGTCAGTAAACGACACTTCAGTTGCGCAAGGCCAGAGACCTCGTAGTAGCTTACTTTTTGAACGGTCCGCTTTTGATGCAGCCACCACCATTGCCAGACGGTAGATAAATTCTGCCACCGCCACCAGTACTTCCATTGTGCTTGACATAGTAGCCATCACCACCCATGCTTGTAGCAGAACCATCGAAAACCGGGGACTTGCTCAGATCATCCTGGTAACTAAACCAGTTCCAGTACGGTTGGTAGCCAGTATAGCCACACTCTTCCCTTAGTGCATTCTCAAAGGAATGCACAAAGTACCTATGCCAGCTTAAGAAGTTTCCGGTACCATGAATGGTTCTGGTTTGATTGATGTGCTGTCCAACAAAGTCGTCGTATCGGGATCGAGCTCCAGGAACCAATGTCGGATCAGACTTAGAAGGTGAAGTGTACATACACTTGACAGCGCTACTGTACGCTTTGCGCTCCTTTGCGGACATGAAATCCCTGTGGTTGTTAATCTTCACTATGTCGAAGTTGTATCGTGGTGCTGTCTACCAGTTTCGCCTGACGGGCGCTGTGGAAATATTGCACCCAGCTCTCCTCTCAAGCGTACCATTCCTCTCCGCCTCTTTAAGTGCTGCCAATGCTTGATCTTGTAGGTCCTGAAGAAGGTCACGGGGCTGCAACGCAGCAGACTCAACTAAGCTGGCCAATGCCAGGATAGCGGTGGGAAGACTGCAGAAACGCATTCTGTGAACAAGGTTGACCAAGGAAGACAAGTAACTGCGAGAAGGCTGTCCAGCATCGAGTGCGTGCAAATCGTCTAATATGAATTCCTACGGCCCCCTACTAATCTACGTTTGCATGTGGCGACATGGGTCGGGCCCTTGCATCCGA
>Ga0058698_10000509_pt1 | contig 21349 bp, 23 predicted proteins | sample AgamicAsSfe_FD_67288 | JGI IMG/M metagenome (GOLD analysis project Ga0058698, IMG submission 67288) | Agave microbial communities from Guanajuato, Mexico - As.Sf.e | ecosystem: Host-associated > Plants > Phyllosphere > Phylloplane/Leaf | place: Guanajuato, Mexico | collected 2012-05-30
CAAATGGCTATCTCATGCAAGTTGACCACCCAAGCAATGTTACTCAATCCTGTCATGCAGTGTCGTTAGACATTGATACAATTGTCACAAGCCACCTTGTCGCACGTGACACTAGCCCTCAACATCGAACAGATAGCCCGACCAGCTGCGCGCAGTATTATGAGCAAATTAGAAGCAAGTTCGCGTGTTGGTACAACGTTGTCGCGAACACCTTACACCAGATAATTTGGTGATCACCTGTGCACCACGTCCCTCTCTTGCCTAGCCGGTCCGTACCGCGTTACACAGCATCAGATATCAATCACGTGGACCACCTAATGCAGGGCACCGCATGACCAGACAACCAACATGGCAATGACATTTCCATGCTTATCGCCAGCACATTGTGCATACACAATAATTAGCGGAAGAGAAAAGGGTCAGCCCCATACATCATTGGGCAGAAGATTCGAATTAAGGAAAGAAATAAAGTCAAGAGCTAGCAGTTTAACGTGACAATTGACTTTCGGGTGTAGGTTTCCTAGCTTCTTGCACTACAACCTGCCACCACTGCTTGACGTAGGCCCGAATACGAAGGTACTACGAGCCTTTCGGCCTTTCTAAATTTGACCTACGACTGGACCGGCGCCCGGATCCGGGGGGCCGATGATAGGTAACGCAGTGCTTCACCGATCGAAGGGAGGCTTTCGCAATCGCGTTGCGGGATACGATGCTGATGACGGTCTAGCCGTTGCGCGCAACACCGCAACTAACGACTTGGGGAGAGCTTAGAAGAAAAGGGCCGAACATAGTGAGATTGCGACAACCAAGTACAGATCTACCATTGCGCGTCCTTCATTCTACTCTTACTTTGCTTGTTTATACTCTGACATGTACGTAACACGCGTCGGGCTCTGCTCCTTTTCTTTTGCTGTCTGGATCAACTGCACAATGCGCAAGGCTGCTACTGCAACTGCGACCTTCGCAGGAAGTACATCCGGCATTTGAACAACGTGTAAGCCAGTGAACGAGCACGGTTGCGGTCCGAACCGGGACCGTACCGAACAGTAATGTAACGCAGAAAACAAAAAAGAAAGCAGAAGACGAGGAGTTTGACATCACACGGGAGAGAAAAAGTACCAATATAGTAGTACCTGCAAGGATGCCCGAAGATTTGGTGGTGGGGAAACCGACGACATTGTCTTCTTGCTTCTTTTTGCGGCTAGGGGAACTGGAACTAAAGTGGCGTTGCACGCCAACTGGCTTTGCTCTTGCTTTTTCGATAACGGAACGCAGGGTAAGAATCAAACGGGCTGCATAATACCCGTAATGCAAAAGTAACGGCTTTGTGAAAGAAGTAAAATAGCTCGAAACGTGGAAACACTGGTTTTCACCGGAAGTGTTCAATATGCTCCAACTGGCTTTACCACCATTCAGCAAGGACATTTCGAACTAATCACCATTTGATTAATTCCGGATATGGCTTCTTCCCCTAAACGACTCACAGCATGGCTGGAAGCTGGACTCGCATGACTGTGTCTTCTCAGGCCTAAGCTCACCTCAGCCAGCGAAAAGTCTAGTGCAGCCACACTCCGCCTCCGCGGCATGACAGGGTTTCGGGCGCCTTAACGTCGATTGCCTTGCCAAACCACCTTACTGATGGCCGGTGTCAACGCCAATCCTCGCTTCTCTGAGCTCTCGTCTCATCCCTGATCCAGATCGGGACAGCCCTTCGACAAGAACGAACGCGCAAACATTCCAGCTGAGTATGGCGCGCGCTCGGGGAAGACGGGAACGCCTCACGCTTGGGGGCATCTAGATCAGGCCCAACAGTTTGAGATCTGTGCTATGTGCTGGTCTGCGATGCTCGTCATCGATCTTTATGCATTTCGATTGCTGGCGCGATGGACATATGAATGTACTTTTGTATGCATCAAGGATGTGCAAGGTGCAAATGGAATGGTCCGAGCTCTGGGCTCCATGCAAAGGCGGGGAAGGGGATCAATGTTGCCGAATGAACCTGGAAGTCTCACATGCAATTCACGTTTTGGCAGTATCTAGGATGCAGAAGCTGGAACGAACGAATACTGCTTTTTGAGATCGGCATGCTGTCGGCAAGGTATTTTCCGAAGGTCAATGTTGTTTTTCGCCGGGCTTTGCCCAAACTTTGTTGCACATCCCTTCTATAACGGTATTGCAATACGATGCCGAAAGCGCCGTCACGGGGCTTAAAGCGGCAAGTACCATCTGTTCATGAGCCAGATCCTTGCCGATCATTGAAGTGTCACTCGTGCTCCATCAGCAAAAGGCTACGTTCGGGAAAGATCAGATCATGAGCAAGGCAAAATGACTAGTAAAATCAGAAGCACAGTCGTGTAGTAGTATTGAGCATTAATAGCATTTCAAGCGTGATTGACCCTTTCGTTAAGCCGATCTTTCGGCAAGGGTCGGTAACTATATCAGAAGCCCGCATATAGGTATACAGTAGCGCGTACGAGACCCATCGCTCCGTTTCAGCTCGATGCAACGTATGAGGGCCTCCAGGCGAATGTAAAATCGACGTTGAAAAGCAACAAAGTGAAGCGTACAAAATAGTGGCCCGCGTGAGCAGTTACAGTCTTCCTTTTAGGTAAGGGAATAAATTCGGAAACGGTCGGCTGCTATGCGCTGCTAAAGGGGGGTATAGTGGTTCGTCGAGCAAGGGAATAGACGAATAGATAGTCAAAGTCAATGAAGGAATAGTGAGAAATAGAAGCAATGCTAGTGATGCTGGTACGAGAATGTAGCGAGATGCAACAATGAAAGAAAATCCAAATAGTGCCTGCATTGTGTAACGCTGGCCATGCGGATGGGTTCTTGATCCTGGTATCATGACCCAGGAGTGTCGTGCAGACTTGCTCTCCGAAACCAAGCCATTCAGACATATCGTTCCACAGGAAGAAAAGCAGTCGTAAGCGTATACGCGCTGTGGCAGGAGACACAAGGTGGAGCCGACATTGAGTGAGGTAACATATGCGGTCGCTAATGGATTGCGTCCACGCTTTCGAGTTTGGACGTAGCGAAGGTGGGCTCTGACACACGTCGCATCTCGGAAGGAAGGCTTTCGGAGCTGCGCTTGATTCGTAGCTTCTCCATCAGTTTGCCGATGGTAACATACTCTTGTGGCTCTACGACAAAACCGGCGTTCTGTGACTGGAAGAAATTCATAACCAGCTCTAATGCGCGAGCGGCTTCTTCTTGGGATGGCGTAATAGGCGATGAGTCGGCGGATGACCCTTTGTCATCAATTTGACTGGCACCAGGCACTGGAGGGGGCTGCATTGAATTAGGAACCTGAGTTGGTGAGAGCGACATTCCCTCATCAATAGCCGGAAGCGCGGTAGGCATCTCGGTCATAGGAGAATCGAGGGTACCGCTGCTGACGTATTTTGGAGTCAGCGCATCAGATGAGCCCGGCGGTGACATATATTGCTCAACGCCTACAAGCATAGGAAAGGTCTGGCTTCGGGGCCGCTGGAAGTTGTTGCTCCCTGGCTGCCCACTAGCAGGCTGGCGGTTGCCTACGAAGGGGCTTGGTCCACATGCTGAATCGGGTGTGAAGAATGGCGACGACAGCGACGTAGGGCTGGTAGCTGTATCTGTAAATACGCTTGATAAGGAAGTGCTGCTTTGTGAATGGAACGGTCGACGATGGTTCGAGAAGTCGTATGTGTCAGGGCTTTCTGTCTTGAGATTTTCCTGGCTCTTCTTGGCTTTCATGGTTGTGGTTGCAGGCGATACCCCGCCAGGTGAGGTAGGCGAGATAGCCCCCGGCGTGTGCGCGTTCGATGGCGGATTAGAAGTTCCCTCCGACTCTTCTGCTAACGAGCCCTTTCTTCCCCTTGCTCCCATGAGATGATTCTTTTGCTTGAACTTTTCCAGCCAGCTCGTACTATTCGCCTTGAGATGACTCTCGGAGTTCCCAACAGTCTGAGCGAAGAAGCGGGCCTTCTCTCGAATAATGGCATCTGACAGTGGTAGTCCTTGTCTTTGATGGTTCCTTGCCCAGTTGGATAGGGCTCGTTCGATATCTGGGAATTTGCCTTTCGATCTTTTTATGGGTGATCGGCTGCCGTCGTCCTGGTACAGGTACTTCTCCTTCTGGCGCAACACCTTCGAGACGGTACTACTCAAAAGTCAGCACGGTAAGAGACATGATGCATATGCAGTGGTACCTTCGCTCTACACCGAACATTGCTAGGGTTACGTTAGTGAACGATCCGTGTGGCTAGGTGCATCATAGTGGCATACCTCCAATTTCCGTTTGCTTGACAGTAGGATTCTCCTCGTGGTATTGGCACATACGTCTCCGGTCCGAGTCGGTAAGAGTTTTCCGTGGTGTCGATGAAGTACGGGAGTGAGTTGAGCTTGCTGAGACTGGAGTTGCTGATGCCGGCGTTATCGGTAGTGGGGCTGAAGGAAACAGTGAAGCTTGATAAGTGGATTGGCTGGTGAGCATACTTGGCCATTGTGGCATCTGTGGCATGATCAAAGGCTGCAGCTGTGGATGTGTAGTCCTCGGTGTCGGGTGCGTTTGGTGTGGTGGATGCATGCCGGTCCCGTAGATGGGTTCCATTGGTAGCGGCGCAAAATTGTTGAAGCCATTGTAGTCTTGAACTGGAGACTGGTGATGTGGGTTGTATCCGTTATCCCCATGCCATCCAGAATGATGATCCTCGAAAGGTTCCTGGTGGTGGTGTTGGTGCTCGTGGTCCATTTGGAATTGGCTCATGTCGGATTGCAGGAAACGTATAGATGCGGTGTATCCGTGCGAGCGTGAGAACGAGTGTTCGTGTTAGACGCAGAGCAAAGTAGGGCGTCAGACGGGCATATGCATCTGTACTTGGTGTTGCTATACCTGGGCGGCGTAGGTGACCTCAGAGCGGCCGAGCGCATGCATGCATGAGACGAGATTTTGGTTCCTGAGGCGAAACAGCAACAGGTCAAGTACCTGCTTAGCGGGGGTAGCGCTGACAAAAGGCGCTGGGTATGACAGAGGTCAAAACATATAGGTATAAAGCAGCGCGGCAAAGCAGTGGGCTCAGATGGAGAATTGAAACTGCAGGGAAAGCCTGGCGCGGCGGGCCTGCAGCGCGTACTTGAGGATAAGTCTGGGGACACTGGTAACAGGCCCTGGCTGTGCGATGCGGGCGCGGCCTACTGCAGCTGGCGGGAGAGGAGCCCTGTTTGTTTCGTGCCCAAGCTTGCCGGCAAGCCTGGCGTGTGCTCTATGATCCTTGTCGCCATTCGGCCAAGCGACTTGAACGCGAGCGACAACGTTGGGCTTAGCGTGTGCGGGTCTCTCATCGGGGATGCGCCCCTAGGACAGCGCGGGCCAGAATTATGCGGCCGCCTAGCTAGCTCGCAAGTGCATGCCTCGACGCCTGACTGCTAGCAAGGGCAAATGGGATGTCAAGGCGGCCGGGTAGGATCATCCCATCAGGGCCCTCGCACCGCTGAGCACGTCTGCAGCCGGCTAATCTGACGCTTCCCGAATGAGACATGGTCTGAGTGGGAGCGCCATATTGGCTTCGCCTCGTGCGCCCAGCGCAGTAAATCCTGACCGTTGCCGTACGCTCGTGGCGCGAAACAGTGGGAGCCGATTCAGTGCTGCTCAGGTACGCGAGGTGGTGGCGATTCCCACGGCAGGGGCAGCACGTCAATCATCGGCTGTGCATAAAGGAGAGACAGAAAGTGTCGACGGCTGAAACGCTTTCGGAAAGCTGCAATAATCGCGCCCATGGAAAATCGAGGTTTTGCCGACCAGCCACTCAGGTCTCGGGAGCGATAATGATTTAGCGCCCGACTGACAGCGTGCCTTCTGAGTCGCCAGCGCAACTGACCCCTGCTGATTTCTCCGAATCGACCGCTGCGCCCGTTAGTAGACCAATAAGGAAAACCGATGCTCCAAAAAATGGGCCAGACAATGCTGATCTGAATCCATCAAATTCCGAAGCAAATATGGAATAAAAACAAATGCTGGTAGCTGAGACCGTTCCAATAACACCAGCGGCGCCATTACCATAACGCTCCGAGGCGACGACAGCAGTGTCTTGGGCGACGCCTCTTTGGTAAGAGAACAAGGTCTGTTATTGATAGCTCGCGGACGGTATCGGACCGCCACCAGCCCTCGAGGATTGGCGATTGGCAAGTACGATCCGCGCCGTAAGCTGCGTTGCCCGCAACTAGTGTCGTCCTGATGTCGTCCGCGGTGCTACTGGAACGAGCCCTCGGCCAATCCAGGCTGCGAGATCGGCTCCAAGCCTCGCTCTGTTCGTCATCTTAATGCTGCGACCTGGTATTGGTATCGCAGTGAGACATGTTCAGCCATCCAAAAGGCCCTTCTGCTCTACTCACTTTTCCCAAATCCGGATCCATAACGCCCGTCATATCTCATGATCATAAGACCTTATCTAGCGCTTGACAATGGTGACTGGTCCATATGTGAGCTCATGCTATCCATTCAGGATGGTGATACTAGGATACGTACCAATATCTTCGTCGGCAAGCTCGTGAGACAGTCCCACACGTTGGGGTTGATGCTTGCATGACTTTCCGTAAACAATAGCGTGCTTAAAGTTGTCCACAATCGTCTTGTGGATGGAATTACACTGCCAATTCGTTAGCGTGGGACTTTTAAAATGAGGGGGGAGAGACATACGAAGTCTTCAATGGTGCAGGCTGTTGATCGCAATACGACTGGGGCAGAGTAATCTGGCATCTTGCCCTTGGGCTTGGTATAGACACGGACGAGATTCAACTTTTCCCACATCTGCTCCAGGAGCTCATCGATGTTCCAACCGTGTTCGGAACTAATGGGACAAGCATTGGGGATCCGGTAGAGCAGGTCAAGCTCCTCGATACTGATGGCATCAATCTTGTTCAATGCATAGATGACGGGGATGTAGCTTCGTCCTTTGGCCTCAATAACATCGATCAGATCGTCGACTGTTGCGTCGCATCGAATAGCGACATCCGCGTTTGCCATACGGTACTCGTTCAACACAGCCTTGATTTCGCCGTGGTCGATGTGCGTCAGCGGAACTGTCGCTGTGATGTTGATGCCACCCTTGTCCTTCTTCTTGAGCACAATGTTTGGTGGACTCTTGTTGATTCGAATACCGAAGCCCTCCAATTCGTTCTCAATAACGCGCTTGTCGGTAAGAGGCTTGTTGACGTCCAGAACAATAAAGATGAGATGGCATGTCTTCGCGACTGCGATAACCTGTCGACCACGACCTTTGCCATCCTTCGCACCTTGAATGATACCGGGAAGATCGAGAATCTGGATCTTCGCTCCGTTGTACATGACTTGACCGGGTACGGTAGTAAGCTGCAAACTGTCAGCGCTCATCATTGCGACGAACACGGTCAACCCACTGTTGTGAACTCATACGCAGCAGCTTCAGAGTGCTGGCCGGTCAATCTGCTCATGAGCGTACTCTTTCCGACCGATGGAAATCCAATGAAACCAACACTGGCAACACCAGTCCTAGCAACATCGAATCCCACACCACCGCCACCGCCGCCACCAGAAGGCTCGAGTAGCTCCCTCTTGAGCTTAGCGAGCTTTGCCTTCAGTTGCCCTGTTCATGTATAAGCATGTCAACATGCATGTTCGGTTCCGAAGCCGTACCAAGATGAAAGGATGTCGCCTTGTTCTTCTGGGTCTTGGCCATCTACGTTTCGTGTAAGTTATCGTGGTATGATCGCGTATTGTGGGGAGTGTCTTACTTCGGCCTCGATGTCTTTGATCTGCCCATGATGTTAGCATGCGGTTCGATGATATATGCCGAAGATATATACTCGCCTTATCCACTGTAGTCGCCATTTTGTGTTATCGTGTCTGTTGACTTGATCTGGGTAGGTGTAGAGGCGATGATGTTGTTCACAATTTTGATGCAAAGCACGCCGCCAATGACGAAGCGGGGCACGGATTCTGGCAGAAAGTTCCACCGCCACTCGATGTGGTTAGCGTCATATGCAGCACCCTTCCATTGTGGCTTCCATGCATGCTTCCCTCACCGGCCTTCACAAAGCTGAGATGCCCGATAGAAGCCGCTTTCGGGCTCTTCGTATCGGGGACTACATTCAACACTCTGAATGCAGCATATGAGGTGCATCACATGTCGCCGAACTCTGCTGACCGACTCGGATCCACATATCACAAGCTTAGAACGCGCAGATTGTTACATAATGAAGCAAGCCTTTCCGGCACAAGCAGTCTTGAAGGGCTGCAACCACGACCTGTTGTCCCTTCCGTCCTTTCTATACAAAGGCTCTCTATCTTATCTCTACGCTCTGACCTCTCTTGATCGGCGTCTTCAAATAGCATCGGGAAACCAATAACTATTGACAACACACTCGCCGCAGACAGTCATCAGCTACAACTATCGCCATAATGATCAATCGCAACACTGAGCTTGATGGTTTCCACTCACTCGTCCAAGCGATCAATGACGTGCTCGGTCCCAGCAACGGCATCGACTCTGAAGATGTAGATGAGAATGAGCTTCAAGAACTGATGAAGGCCTACGTATCAGAAGAGTCAGAGTGGAAGAAGTACTTCTTCCCATCAGAGCACCTCCCATATACACGGAACGTTGTTGACAAGGGCAACGGAAAGAGCAACCTGGTACAGTCTCCACCCCCCCTAGGTCGATTAGAGAGGATAACTAATCGAACAGCTCATTCTGGTATGGGGTCCTGGCAAGAAAAGCCCGATTCATGAGTAAGTTATTACGTCTTTGCGATTGGTTGACTCTAGTGTCCGACATCACAACATCTCCGGCTTCGATCAATACTCAAAGGCTTCAGTCTCCTGCACGATGAAGCGACTCCGTTCGCCGATCTACAATTGATCGATGTGTCAGCAGGAGACACGCCGGTAAGACGACATTTCGATAATACATCAACTTCTGACATCCGACGTCGATGTTCTGCTTATTCCAACATATGCGCCTCTGCACTGTGATCCCGTGAAGTAGAAGCTAACAATCGCGCAGCCATGCAAAAGCGCACTGCATCATGAAGGTCCTCAAGGGAAGCCTCACTGAGACCCGATTCGCCACTCCCACCGATGAGGACGTCGAGAACCAACGCCCTATGACGAAGATCCATGAGATTACCTATAAGGAGAATGAGGTCACGTATATGGCGGACACCCTTGGCGTGCATTGCATCTCGAACCCACACCCTACAGAGTACGCGGTATCAGTACATTGTATGCACCTTCTCTCATGCTTATATAGCTGTCCTTCGCTAACCACAGGTAGTGTATACTCCGCCCAACGCGGAGACATACGGATGCAATGTCTTCGTAGAAGACACTTCTAGTTTTGTATTCAACTCGCAATGCAAGTTCTATTCCGAGTATGGCGTCAAGGTAAACAAGAGAGAGCATTAAGCGGTATCGTGCATGCGTGCGAGGATAATTGACAGAACACGATGGGTAATTTTTCACGGAATCAAAGGCGTTGTCGGATAGAAGAGTAGTTGACTCAAGGAGGGCCAGGTTTTCATTTAGCAACGCTGTCACTTCTTTCCATTTACACGAATTCAACATCGCCTCCAACATGCACGCCTCACAAACAGCGAGGCAAACCAAAGCTACTCACTGATGGTATACCACACCTCTCGCCTATCAGGCGCAGACACCAATCTTCGCATACATGATCATCAGCAAGTATAGAAAGAAGAAACCCCGCCTTTTGCACAACCATCTATCTACAAGCAGAAGCACCACAGCCCTATATGCCATCCTTTTCTACTTCCTCTTACTTGACTACGGCCCCGGGAACCCAATTTCCTCCCTCCTATCATCCACTACCCGCCCATACTCTAACAACAATCTGAAAAACCAGACCTCAAAGTCTACATTTCTCAACACTCTGTCATGCCACTCAGAACTCCTTTTCGCAATAACCCTCGCCTTCCTCTCCCCCTCACTATCGCCATTGCCGCCCTTCTTTCCTCCATCAGCATCACTTCTCTCCGCCTTCCCATCACCATCGTCATCAAACACTTTCGCTCCCGAAAACCATCTCACAAGATCGAGATGTTCGTCGCCGCGGAGAGATAGAGGGATGTAATGAACCCAAGGCCGTAGCCACTCTGCATGCCATTCACGGAACAACGCCATTTTGTAGGTTAAAGACCGGCTTTTAAGAAAGCTGTAGAACCGACCCGAAAAGGCATTGCCGTCCATGTCGAGGAGATGCTTGTAGTACCATGCATCCTGTCCGTCGACGCGTTCGGTCACGTCGAAGAATTCTTGTTGTGCATCGCAGTCACCTGGGTCGCATTGGCCAATGTGGGAGAAGTGGACGTCGATGAGGTTTTTGAGGGCGCGGCGGTCGATTTCCGTCACTGCGTAGGAGGTGGAGGGGCTGTTCGCAGCGGATGACGTGGAGACAGGTTCGAGAATTTTGGCGGTGTCTGGAGCGTTGAGGCGTTGGACTACGTGTTGGCGATGTTGACGTCGCCAGCCGCCGTTGCGGCTGAAGCCTCCTGTTGTGGAGCCGCGCCAGTAAAGACTGTTTGTCTTGTTCTCCCATGTCGTGTCGTGGGTCTCATCGTAGCCTACTTTGCCTATCCAGTACCAAGGACTTGGATACAGGATGTCTTGGAAGCTGGAGATCTTCGATTGCGAGAAAATGGGTGTGAGTTCGTGGATGATGCTGAAGGCATTGGGTCGTTCGAAGAATCCGTATGTTGAGGAGAATGAAGGGGAGTTACAGATATCAGAAAAGGCAGTCGCGTTGTAGATAAAGCCAAGGTCGCTGGTAGCATACGCCGTGAGATTGTCGGCGGCGTAGTCTTCGAAAGTCTGGGCCTGACTTCCAGGAGAACATGATAACCGCGAATGGGTCCATGTCTGCTGATGCGCAAAGCGATTGAACTTGGTCGTACTAACTTCGGCAAATCGTGTGCCGTCACTGAGGTCTTCGGGACGAGTTGAAAAGGCATTGCGTGGGGTAGTGTTCTTCGCAGTGCGAGGTAGGATCTCATCTCTCACCTTTGCCACCATCGATGACATGAGATTGTTGGGTACGATAACTCGCGGTTCGTCATGTAAGTTGAATCCTAGATCCATATCAGGCAGATATTGCACAAATTGTTTCATCATGCCAATCGTAGCTTGTTGTTGCCATTCGTCGCCACCTTGAAAGTTCTCTATAGCCCCATGACGTACCGCAATCGCAAGCAGTGAGCTATCCTCGTGGCCTAATGCGTTCGCGATGCGCGAGCGGATGGTGGACGGCTTGAGTGCCCAGAACGGTAGCAGCATCTCATTGATGGTGTCGTACTCATCTATCATGACGACTCCATTCCGTGTCGCGAATTCGTACCACTTATCAAAGTGAGGAGGAGGCGGTATTCCATTTCTGCGGCGGTATTCGCGAACTGCATCGGTAAGGGACTTTGATTGCCGGTTGAGGGTGCTTTGGAAATCTGCCTCTGCAGCGTCGATCAATTGCGCAGCCGGATGACCTTTGCTTGCATCTATCGGCATTGGACCAAGTGGTTTCTCAGGTGGGTAAAACGGAATGTTAGTGACTACACCATCAGCGACAGGTCGATAAGTTTGTGGTCCATTCAAACGTCCAAGAAGTAAAGATCCAACTGCAAACGCCAGGACTACGAAGATGAAGCGTCGTAATCGCATAGAGCGTCGTGTATCCATCATCAGGGGGGAATCAGGCGACTCGAAGAAGTATACCAGTGCTGCCACACCGTAGATGGACGTAAACAAAATGGTGGAAAAAGTCGGTGCAAAGTGTAGTTTCGCAGCAAGATGTGAAAACACGGCCAACAGAGATGTATGTACAGCGCCGTATTGGGAGATCTACCACCGAGTTAGTTTAATTTATTAGCAACGCGCTGAGAATAAAAGCTACATCTTTAGCTCTAAAATTTGAAAGCAGAGGCTAGGTGAAAATCGGAGAGAAGTGCAAGAGCAGGTATAGTAGGCCGGGCTCATGTTCAGTAATAGCAGAGAGGTACGAGAAGATCTCAACAGCTGATAAGAAGCTCATACGTACCAGAACAAAGACAAGAACATTTACAATGGATTGAACGGGCAACATCCAGAGGAATCGCATGAGGATGCGGAGATTATGCACATCCCTCCATTCTCGGTCATACTCTCTGTATACAGGCTCCCAAGAGATTGTACTTGCGGTCAATGAAGATTCGGTAAGGATAGATGCGATGCCGCACACGACAGCAATGGCCACGGCGAGGTCTCTAAGCGCAGCGAGTCGCTGCGCCCTCAAACTGCCGCTTATTGAGGCGCGCCTCAGGATATTTCCATTCGCAGACATAGGCCCACGCCGGCTACCATCGCTCTCCTCTGTGGCGGCTCTTATTGTGGACTCGAACAGGACGAGGCCTGTGGCAGCAAAGATGGCACTACTGAGACCGAGCGAGACAGTCGTGGGAACCGTGTAGACGCCAAGAACAACGCTCGCAGATACCGTCAGAACTGCCAGTATTCCATGTGATTCGTTATGAAGCTGTCGGTCCGGAGAGGTCTTGGTCTCGGCTGCAGGGCCATCGAGGATGGTGAATGTGGGTAGGACGAGATGCTTTGCGAGCAGTTCATTCTCGGAGAAGAGGACGGTAAAGAGAGGTACAAGGGCCTATGGGTACAGTTAGACGTGTGTGATGATGCTACTCCTCGCTGAAAGTACCTTTGTCGCCCAAATGCCCTGCTTGTCGCATGCCGCGCGGTCGCATATTGCAGACAGGCCTAGCAGAGCGCCAGCAAGCCAGCTCGTCTTCCGCTTGGCTCTATCGCTGTTTGAATATATCCCCACCCAGAACACCGTCGGTACCCATACTATGAGCCATGATATCGTCGTTATGAGAAGCGAATGCTGGACCGGCGTGTGGACGTTTGCGACGGCCGCGAGGACGGTGTAGAGCAGCGGGGCAAGCAGGTGGTGGTATTTGACGACATTATCGGCAAGTATGGAGACGGCCGGGTGCATTGGAGCAGAAGGTGGGTCAGCGCTCGTCGGAGGGCATCGAGTTGTCTGGCATGTGTTGAATCGCAATGTTGTAAGGGCCGATGAAGCCGCACCGTGCGGATCTGCAGGGTCGTGAGTGACGCCATGCCCTTCAAGCCACATATATTCCCATCCCCACAACATTTCAACACCACCATGATTGAGCGATATCTTTTACTCAGCCTGCACGCTATCATCAAGAACGCGTCTACCAGATCCGTGACACACTCGGATGGACCTCTTTTGCACAATCCTGCATATGCTTCCTGCACCCTGCACGTTGCACGTTACACAGCGGCACGCAACAGAAAATAACTCCGGAAATATTTGAGTGCTACAATGGACTAGAGACAAGACCTTCAGCTCTCTCGGGTAGTTTCGTAGGATTGTTGGTCTCTGAACATATCACGGTAGGTAAAGCCTCGACCTTTAGTCAAGCGCTACCTGGCTCTTTGTACTGTTTGCTACGTTCGACTGTTGGTTGATCTCCGTCTCGCGTATTACTGCGTAGGCTGCCACCTTGTTTCAATCTTGAAGGCACGATGCTGAGTGACACGTACAATCAGAAAGGACTACAAGTTGCCAATTCTTTAACACGCAATCAATTGATAACAGCCAACTTCAAGACTTGCATCACCATAAGGTGGACACTGTAAATTACCTGGAAGTCTACCTGAATAGGTCATCTCTCACCTTCACTTCACCTCCTACGCCGCTTCCCTTTCTGCAACGAGCTCGGGCAAAACTTTCAGATAGCGGTTGCACATGGAGGAAGGAACGGAGACACGCGTCATCTCGTGACTTCGTGTTCACGGAAGGCACCATGGCCGCTCTCGTACAAACACCATCTATCACCTTCTTCGAGTTCCCTTAATCATAACCACCACAGCTGAAGCTTCGATACGCGAAATCCGCTAGAGCGACAATGGAGCCTCCGCCAGATGGCACACACTGCCACATACTGCGCTTGCCGTACGAGATGCTCAAGCACATTTTGGCTGAAGTAAGTGTCTCTGGCTCATTTGCCCTTCTATGCTGATGCGTCAATTGCAGTTAGTCCAGTGCGATCAGCTCAGCATAGCGAAGACGTGCATACACCTCTTGGAAATTGCATACCCGGTGGCTTATCATCACATCTTTATTAAAACTGATCCGGTCACGGCAATGACCACTTGGAAAAACCTTGCTTCTGGCAACGGTCTACGACATGTTCGGCATCTCCAAGTTCATGATTCAGGACAGTCAACTGCAAATGCTAGGAAGCGGCATCATGTCGGAGATGTGGTTACTGGTATTCTTCTTGCAGCTCTGCGCCGGCATCAGTTGCTGTCCTTTAGGTACAAAGTTAGCACCACACTATAGATGCTGCTAACATTCCCATAGTCTAACACACCCTGTCGTTGCCTCATCCATGGTGTCCACAAGAAACCTGGTCATACTGATGGAAACTCAGCAACACCTTGCACAAGTAAGCTTACCAAGTTTCATGCGATCCAACGATATCAGCATTGCCAATTTTCTTCCGGTGAATTTACAATTTCGCAGCCTTCGCAACATTACGTTAGAGCTGCCTATCAGTAGTAGCGTCGATGACATGAGCAGTGTTATTGTTGAGAAATCACCCAGCCTGGAGAGTATCCATCTTTGGTTCTCAGCCCAAGGTAACGAGCTTTCGCCCCATGTCTTCACAGTACCTAGAGGTGAGCCATCTTCTCGGGGCATCTTATTCTCCATGGCTACCAGGCTTACTATTCTTGGCTACGATTTCAAACATCTCCCCAAGCTGGTGGGTCTGCCCTTGTTTCCTGCGCTCCGCGCTCTTGCAATGATTGACTGCAAGAACGACGTTTATCTCCACGTTCGCACCAAACCAGGAAGGCTTCCGAAGCTACGAGCATTAATGATCACAAGCGCCAATTACATACCCGGAGATGACATTATTCGCTTAATTGGAGGAACAAGCTGCTTGCGAGAACTCATTGTGTACGGGCCAAACTTGTACTTTGTGGATTGCTCGAGCCTCCGCTCACACGCGCAGAGTCTTGAACTCCTCTTCTTCGGTATACGGGGCACCTCGCTTTCCAGTCTGGAAGCACTGACAGCTCTGCGTCACTTGGGTGTTTCCATGAATGACCTCTATTATTGGAAGTCAACCAGGTTTTGTATTGAGAGCAAGAAACGGCTCACTAAAGTCTTTGTGTGTTCACTTCCACCAATTTTCGTCATTGTCTTGACTGATTCAAGAGACTAGGCAAACTTTGCGAGTCACAAGAAGCTACTGTCACTGACTTTGCGGTGTACCATCGACTTCCTTCCTAACGAAGAGGAGACAAGCCTACCGCTAGGTATTGGGCATTTCGAGGCGTTGATAAGAGATACACTTCTTTCGTACATCACGGAAATGGGCTCCACGATCGACGATAGTATCCTTGAGTATCTAGGTGTTGTCGTCAACGTCACAGCCTATACTCTTGATCTACCTGCCAAAGCTCCCGAAGGCCCCAACCAAGCCCTAGAGCGCCTGAAAAAAGTGCTATGTCTCCGACCAAAACAGGTGCTTCGACTAGCAGACTTGGCCATGGAGGAGATGATGGCGCGATATGCCAAGGACGATTACTACTTTCTTGAGGCCTATATCGACACTATGACCAAAGCAAGTCGCGTCGGGATCTCTAGTGGCTCAAAATTTGTTGCCTATAATTAACCGTGGTTTAACGCCCTATCGATCACCTCCCGTGGGGTGTTCGCAAGTTGTTGCATATGTATGACGAGATGATACTATATCGAGGCAAGGCGGGATAAGACGAAGAAGGCTCTCCTTCTGGGAAGTACCCAGAGTACATACATAGATTATGGCGAACCATGTATAGTTCTCTGAACGAAGCTCCTCGATCGCTTCATGATGCCCCTCCAGCGTCAGTCTCACGAAACCGCAGATCATCTGTCGTCATACCTTCCCAAACCAACCTCCCACCTCCCACCCCAAACATCACGATCTGAACCCGCCCACACCAACACCAAATCAACCCACAACGAACCACGCGTCCTCGCATCCTCACTTATCACGATACCCCACTTCCAGCCTCTTCATACCCCACCTGCCCAGCCAACAAAGTCCTCACGCGCCCACCAGCTATCCGGATCGAAGATCCTCATCTCCACACGTATACAACTGAAACGCGCTCACGTTACCCATACAGGAAGCCGGCGATGCTGTAGACCCGCCTTGCTTAACATTCACGACTTTGTGAGGCTCGCTTACACAGTAGGATTTGTGATCGTCAAGAGATCTACCCGATTTAACGCGCCGTTGGTGGAGGAACCGGGACGGAAGGACAGATGAGATGTTGGGTGGTACGTCAGCTGCTTGTATCCTGATTGTACATATAAAGCAGGTCAACGAAGTCCGAGTGGCGGAAATCCAGATTGTTACGCTCGCTGTACTTTGCTCCTAACAAAATGTCACGATGGTTTGTTATTGTAGTCCGGATAGTATAGGACAGCGGGGTAACGTACCCGACGGCCACCCGCTACCTACCCTGACATGATGTCGAACCTACGTAACATGTTCTCTTCCATACAAACCTCTAAGGCCTCCTACATTGCACATGCTCAGAGTAGAGAAAGCCAAACCACCCCAACCCATCTGGACCAGCCAACCAAAACATCGCGTATAGCGAAGCTAGGCGTTGAACTAACAACAAACCCGGCGCCCCGGATCTTGGATTCCAAGCTAGCCATGAGCTGAGGAAGGTAAAGCACGTTTTGTTTTGGACCGTGTTCATCAGCCCACCCGCCTCAGCTCTCAGCTCAATCTCGGCGAGATGTTTAAGGCCTTCCAGCGGTACGCGATACTCAACAAGATGCTAAAAGGACCGTTTTCCCCTCTCCCCTTCCCCCCGCTTTCCTCTTGTCTTTCAATCTATCAAGGTTTGGTATATATATTGGAATCTCTCGTCAGCTTTGGGTTTCGGGCGTTCACAATACCGGTCCGCAATAAGAAGCACATCGAATCCTCACTCACGGCATAGCCAATGTTGGTCTTGTTTCCTTGGACTGAAATGTTTGTTTGGCATTCAATCTTGATTCCTCCTCTCTCAAGTTATTTCAAAGGTTTCTCCACAGCCGAATATACAAGAGATGGCTGAACCATACACATGGAAGTCCTCTCCCCTCCCCCATCCATCCAGGCCACGCTGTCCAGCGCAACCACGTTGGATACGAGACACCCTGGTCGTCGTCGAGAAAGTTGTTGGCAAAGTTATATGGGTTTCTGTTAAAATAGGCTGAAGGTTGTTTGAAGAGATAAAAGAAAAGGCAAGAGACGATAAATCGAAAAGAGAAACTCCGGGATATTTGTTGCATGTGCTAGGCTCTCGACGCAAAGCGAAAAGACGTCCAGTTTCGGATATGATGACCTGAACTTCAACCTCAAGGGCGTCGTCGACTGTGGGTGTTGAGATGGTCGACGGCCCTCTCCTCGGTGTCCAGGCTGGGTCTTTCTTCCTTCGCGGAGATAGATTGCTAATAGCTGGTATATTTGGTTTGTGGTACAGAGCCGGATTGAACGGTGGAAAGATAAGATGATGATGAAAAAAAAATGGCAAGAGAGAGGTCGGGACGTCGTGAAGGAGGCATGAAGGGCGAGCGCAGACGGCTTCTATTCCTCCATCCTTCCGAAAATCTCGTCGTCGTCCTCATCGATGCGGCCGCGGCTGCGCGAGTTGGAGTAGCGGTAGTCCTCCTCATCGGCGAAGTGGTCGTCGTCCATGTCGACGTCCTTGCTCTCGCTGTTATGGCGGTAGCTGTTGCGTATGCTCGACTGCTGCGCTTGGACGGTGGTGCTACCGGACAAGGTACGGGCGTTCAAGTCAAAATACTTTGCTGGTAGGGGTGGCACGGGCGGCACGTCCGGCGGGAGCGCAGTTGGTCCCGTCTTGGGAGTGCCGTAGGAGCAGCTCAACAAACCAACTGCGGCAGCAAGGTCGGCATGGTCATTGCCATCATCGTGATATGAGCCGGCAACCGAGGTACCTGACGTGGTGGGGCGGTCAGACACGTTGCTCCACTGGCGGAAGTGGCCATTCCCGTTGTCGGAAAAGACGGTCGACTGGTAGGATTGGCTGTAGGCAGAGCTGTTGGCGGAGTAACGCTTGATGGAGCGGGTGCCAAAATGCGAGTGAGGGTAAGAGCCTACGGCATGGTCGTCGAGTTGTGGGGGCGGGGTAGTTTCAGTGGAGCTCAACTCCTCACGCAGGTCGGACGAGCCCGAGGCCGGAGGAGACGAGCGGTCGCTGTTTTCGCCGTCGCTCTCCTTGTTCATGGCGACGAGGACAGAGGCAGCTTCGAGGAGCTGCACCTGCTGGTGCTTGGAGATGAGCAGCTTAGATGTGTATTGCCATTCAGGCGTGTGCTCCCAACTAGAAGAAAAGTCAACGCGGAACTATCATGAAGCATTGCAGTCTAAGTGTGCGTGCGAGTGAGGAAAGGGCATTCGTCATGAGGCATGAAAGTATGTGGGAGGGCCATCTACGGCTTAGGGTTACTAACAGGTGCTTGGTCAGACAGCTGCTGTGCTTGTAGCCTTTCCCACATTTTTCACATCTCAGATCGCTACCACTTCGCTTGCCGTCGCCCTTGGACAGACGAGAGCCCTCGCTCGCGCGACGGTTCCGCGACTTGGAGTTGGCCTTGTCCTGCTCCAGCATCGTTGCGAGTGTCGGGCCGTCTGTCAGAGCCTCGCTCTTGGCCGCCGCCGCGCCATAACTGCTGGGACCGAAGTGCGAGCCATTGCCAGGCATACTCGATGCCATTGTTGAGTTGAGTGCCATGTTGGGTCCCCTGAACTGCGATGTCGGCTTGGATGGGCGGCGCGATCCGTTACTACTACTATCCAGGGGCGCCCCCGACATGCCCTTGGCTGCAGCCGCAATGGCCGCAACATTGGTGACGGGTGTCTGGCTCATGCTCTTCCTACGTGTTACGCGATGCGCTGGGTTCAGGTTGCCGGCGGATATCGAGTGCGAGTGTGGGCGGTTCTTGGGGAGTGAGCCGGCCATGGTGCTAGACGAGTGTCGTTGTTGGCTGGCTGGTCGGACGTTGATGGGTTCCTGGCAGGCGGCACGGTCAGCGCAACTCGGGGGGCATGCAATTGCTGGGAAGCAGTATAGGTACCTTGAGGACAGTCATGATTGCTACAAAATAGAAAAGTTGCCGGCCTCGGTGTTTGCTTTGTCTTCCAGCTTCGTCAGCAAGGCAGCGGGAATTGTTGCACAGCCTCCGAGGTGTCGGAGGTTATAAAGCGAGATGCGGCTGAGAGACAATGCAGGGCAGCGCAGGGGCGGGCGTGTAGAAATAATAATCCAAAATGTGTGCGAGAGGCGTCTGCTAGCTGAAGAGGCGCTCGATTCAAAAATAAAGCGTGTGGACAGGTCCCGGAATGCTATTCGACAAGTGGGGTGATGCCCGAGCTCCTGATATTGAGTTACTGTGTCCAACAGAGAGTCTCGATTGCGCAGCCTCAGAAAAGCGGCCAAATATCCCAGTTTCAGACCCGATAGCGGCAGCAACTAAGGTTGGGAAGAAGGAGTGAGAGTGAGATTATTGTTGCAGCAATTGCAGACGCCAGGAACTTTTTATTATTTGGTCGCAAACATGGCACGCGGCATCTGGGGTCAGCCGGACGCTCACAGCCCACGCCCGACCAACGTGACTGATAAGTAAACCCTGGCCGCCTCTCCCCCTCAAGGTACGCGGCAATGCCGTGGCTGAAGCGACAAACGAGGCCTCCCATGCTGCCACTTTCTATAAAGGCCGCACTGGTCCGTGGAGGGACATGGGACGCAGCATCTCCCTCGCGCTCTGATTGCATGTTTCAGCGATTGCACCTCTGACTCTGGCTGCTTCTCCTGCCTCTTGTGCGCGTCGCCGTGCAGAAATCCAGGAACCCTTTGTGCGTGTTCCTGGCGCAACGCAGGTTATCGAGGGAACATTCTTAGTGCGCCATCCAGAGTGCCTCCCCGCTTCTGTGATTCGAGCATGAATTGATGTCAAGACACTTGTTCCCGCAATAGGGAACGCCGATCCCCAACTACTTTGCCATGGCCGCTTGGGCCAGTCCGGTTCGGGCGGATCAAGGACACGGGGAACCGAGCGCTTGTCTGGAGAGCTGTGGCTAAGTCGAGCCGATCGCTGCTGCGTCGAGCAGAGCGCGCTACACAAGAGATCATCGCCTGCCAACATGTGTTTGCGCCATCCACACTCTCTCGTAACATCTGCATGGCGTTGAGCAGTTCTGCCATGCTACGGCAAAAATATTGTCAGACTCCACTCGAGCCCTCCTCATCGCCCTCGGATAACGAGACGTGCGCTTGGCGTCATCGCGATCGGTCGCACACACGGCGTCTGTGCTGCACATTATCGCGCAAGCCACCACCCTGTCGTCTTGTTCGCTGCTGTGGGGTCGCTACATGTTGAGTGGTGCGGCACCTGCACCACACAGTGAAAGACACATGACAAGCTGCCAGCCGTACAAAAAAACCGCGCGCTCCTGCAGAGCATGGCTGGACCATCCTGTCGTCCAACAAGTGCTGGGATCGGCCAAGATCAACAGGCCGAGATCGTGGCCTGTCGCAGGGATAGATAGAGTGCCACGATGACGGATAGCCGCTTGTAATGGCATTGTTGGTTGTCTTCGGAGTCCGGGCAGCAGAATGCCATACACGTGTGTTATCCACTTGTCGGTGTAGCCTACCAGCACCAATAACAACCTGCGGTAGACCAGCCGTTTGGCAGAACGCTATGGACTCTGCGTCTTTGGAATTGTGTAAGTTGGGCTTGTGTAAGACGTTCCGGTGGTTTGTTTATGCCTATGCAGGTGCTTGAGGGGTCAATTCGCGCCTGCCGATTCGGGAGTCCCGTGGCCTTGGAATAGCTTCATTGGCAGATTGCGCGCCTTAGCTGAGGGGTCGACGACGCCACCATCTGCATTCCCTCAGATTACCGTATCCATAATTGCGACATAGACAATTCCATCTTACACGTTGATCTTGACTGCAACTTTTCGACCTGCCGAGTAACAGTTTCCGGTGTCTGTATGTAAAGTTATCTCTCAGTGAGGAGAATGGTCCACAGCGGCATAAACCTCCGCATCAACCAGGATTGAGCTTGTCTATTTCACGTGTCAAGACTTAGCCTCACCGTTCCTTGGAACAGATCCGCACAGCCCACTCTCACCGTCGTGGGCGAGTTCCGTCGGAAACCAAGTAGGTTTCAAATCGGTAATATGACGTCAGGCATTACTTGATCACAAAAAAAAA
>Ga0058698_10000511_pt1 | contig 21325 bp, 25 predicted proteins | sample AgamicAsSfe_FD_67288 | JGI IMG/M metagenome (GOLD analysis project Ga0058698, IMG submission 67288) | Agave microbial communities from Guanajuato, Mexico - As.Sf.e | ecosystem: Host-associated > Plants > Phyllosphere > Phylloplane/Leaf | place: Guanajuato, Mexico | collected 2012-05-30
TTCTTCTTCTTCTTCTTCTTCTTCAATCCCAATTCACAAGCACTACTAGCGTGATCTATATATCTACATACATCACCTTTTCATCTTGTACCATCTTCCCTCCTCCTCCATGTCACACCGCTCCTCAAGATCAAGCGGCACCATCAAACCAAACGAGTGGACGTGCCCTGGTTGCAACAGAACGCACCCCAAAAACGCCACGCCTCTGAACAACAGCACATGGACCTGCAACGAGTGTGATGGAGAATACCAGCGAGTTGTGAACCAAAACGGCCAGTTTGTCATCAATGGCTACAAATCTGGCGAACGTGCCCCGATCGCTGCTCCTTCGGAGCGGGCAAGATCGCTTGCGGGGTCGGGCAAATCTTCGAGCTCAAGGCCCCTTCGCAAGGGTCTTCACGTAACAGGCAGTCGCACGCATCTTCGCAACGACAGCGCCCCACAGCCGAGTCCCTGGGAAGAGACATGAATAATCTGGCACTTACCACACGTCCTCCACCTCCACCTGCTCCTGCAGCACGCCGCGAGGATCAAGGCAGTGTTCGCTCAAGTTCCTCTCGGCGTTCTGGCACTACGGTCACGAGGACGAGCAGCAGATCCGGTAATTCTACCACCTCCACCACCACGAAGACGACAGTGGAGACTGGTGAGGCGTTCTTGCCGGCTCCAGTGTTTGGGGCTATGGGATGGCAGCAGGGCTGGATGTCGGTGCCGACGCAGAAGACGAAGACGGAGACGACTACTACGAAGACGAAGCGCTAGGGATGGCTGTGGGGAATGTGGACTTGGGTTTGAAATTGGGGGTCTGATCGGTCTGATTATTATAGTCTGTGCTGTTAGTGTTCGCTTCATGTCATTCGATGCCATCGTGGTTTCTGAGGTTTCTTGATGTTCCACAGCATGTTGGTCTAAGTGGTCCGATCGAATTACGCTCTCTCCTTCCTGGAGGCCTCCATGCCCTGGACTTCTCGCGCTTTGACATACATCACACATTCTCCCACCAATCCCCACACTCCCATTCACGTCCATTTCACCTCCTCGAATTGAACACCTCCACCCACGCCACCGTCATCTTTCCACTCCATTCCCTCCCTCCTCATTCTCTCTGACTTGCTCCGCTCCTCCGCAAACCACAGCATCTGTCGATCACATTCGCTGATTCTCTCCATTCCACAACTTTCACACAAGCCCACACCAGTATGACATTCCTCACATTCCTCAGGCACATACAACGTAGTCGTGTCGGAGAGAGCGCCGCTGTCATTTGATTTCGCTCGAGCTTCGAAGCGGCAGCGGTTGTCGAGAGCGTCGCGATAAGCGTATTTCTCGTTGTGGCTTGGGCTGGAGCTGCAAAGAGACGCAGCTTGAGGAGTGCCGACGGGGTGGGATTGAATGACGAGGGTAGGTTCGTGGCGTGCTTCGCGTAGGGTGAGGTCGGTAGAGATGGCAGTGTAGGCTGGCTTGGTACGGTTGTCGAAGAGGACGGGAAGGGTGTTCGTCGGGTAGGTGAAGATTTCTAAATGCTCGTCTAGAGACGTGTAGGAGGTGGACCCGTGGGTGGACTCCGGAGGTGATGTTGAGGTGGTGGAGGGCGAGGAGGTCGATGGCGAGTACCATAGTGAGGGAGTCAGCCAGATGTCCAGTGGTTCTACCTCTTCCTTCTTGGTGTGCTTGTTCCGGAAGAGCTTTGCCATGATGCGGCTGTATATGAGGCTGGGGTAGCTGCGAGGAGTGCCGTAAGAGTCTGTCATTGTCGCCATCTGTGACTCTGTTGATGTATGAATGCATGAGCTGCAACTACTCCTTACATACTGCGGCCCATATCTGAGCGCAAACTCAAACACCTATGAAACCCCGGTTCCAGCTCAAGCTTTCCTTCAGAATCGCATCTGAGCGCTCTTCGCCAAGTCTATCCTCCTCATCTCGACAAGAAGCCCTGGAAAGCTTTCTGATCAATGATCACATTCCCGACCGCCCTCAGCTTCTTGCGGCCCTCTTTCTGCTTCTCCAGCAACTTCTGTCGTCGCCCCTTATCTGCGGCATGAAGCTTGTGCAGCACGTCTTTCCTGAACGGCGCAATACTCTCACGCGCAATGATCTTGCGGCCAACAGCAGCTTGGATGACGACTTCGAAGAGCTGGCGATCAACATGTTCTTTGAATTTCGCGACCCATGCGCGGCCAAGACGGTCGACTTGGCTGTGGTGCATTATCCTTGCCACAGCATCGACGGGGATCTTGTTGATGAGGAGTTGCAGCTTTTCGAGCTTCGAGGGTCTAAAACCTGAGTCTTCGTAGTCGAGGGATGCATAGCCTTTCGTTGCGCCCTTGAGCTTACCGAAGAAGTCGTCAACGAGGTGTGCGAGTGGGATTTCGTACTTCAGGATGACCTGGGTAGCGGTGAAGAAGGTGAGGTCGACTTGTTCGCCACGACTGGCTTCACAGAGTTCGATGACGGGACCGAGCCATTCTTCCGGCAGGGTAATTGTGGCGGTCACGTATGGCTCTTCGAGGGATTCGACTTTGGTGTGGAGGGTGTCCGGGTCGGGAAAGTCGGAGGGATTATCGAAGATTTCAGATTTGCCTGTTCGCCAGATGACTTTGAAGGGCACGGTTGGAGGCGTGATAATGATGTTTGCGCCGTGTTCTTGGCGGAGACGATCTTCGAAGACGGAGCAGTGGAGAGTGCCTAGGAAGCCGAAGCGGAATCCAGCGCCTAGAGCTTGTGATTGTGTCTTAGCTACTGTTACGCTGCGATCGTTGAGAGTAAGCTGTTCAATGCTATCATCGAGATGGTGGAAGTCGTCAGTATCAACAGGGAAAGCTGATACGAATACCATGGCTTTTGGCTCCTCGAAGCCTGGAAGTGCCTGCACTTCAAGGACGGTCTTCGTGTGCGTATATGTATCGCCAAGCTTAGCTTCCTGAATGCGCTTCATGCCAGGATTGAAATACATGTAGCCTACCTGGCCCGCACGCAGAACAGACTGTGGTGTCGGGTCTGGGTACATGATACCGCACTCACCCACAATATGCTTATTGCCACTGACTATTGAAGTAATATGATCTCCTGGTCGTACTTCTCCATCGAAGACCCTGACCAACAGAATGACACCCTTGTATGTGTCATACCAGCTGTCAACCAATAACAGCTTTAGAGGTGCATCCCTTCTCCCCACAGGTGCAGGGATCTTGTCAATCACAACGGGCAGCACGGCCTTGACATTGAGGCCAGTCTTTGCCGAGACCATCACTGCGTCTTCAGTATCCAGCTCGAATGTATCCTCAACCTGTCGCAGCACCCGATCTGGCTCAGCAGACGGCAGATCGACCTTATTCAATATGGGCACAAGCTGCAGACCCTGCGCAAAAGCGAGGTAGAAGTTGGCAACTGTCTGTGCCTGCACGCCTTGACTTGCATCGACTAACAACAATGCTCCTCCTACACTAGCGTAACTTCTTGCTACCTCTGCCCGGAAGTCGACGTGTCCAGGTGTGTCCACCAGATGTAACAGGTAGTCCTCTCCGTTGTGGTTGTATAGCATAGAGCATGTCTGCGCCTTTACGGTGATACCCCGTTCGCGTTCGACGTCGAGCTTGTCCAGGAATTGCTTCGCGCCGCCAGGTGGGATCGTGCCTGTAAGCTCGAGCAAGCGGTCGGACAAGGTGGATTTGCCATGATCAACATGGGCGATGATGGCAAAGTTGCGGAAGCGTTCAATTGGAATCTTTGAGACTCGCCGTTCGAGGTCGACTGAGGATATCTTGAGCGGAGCGTGCCGGAACGTCGAAGCAGTGAAGGGGCGGCATATTGGAAGTAGCGGTGGTGTATTATGGCGGAAGCATGGGGAACTGGCACATTGCCGTACAGTTCGAAGTAGTGTCTGCTTCGAACGGAGGCATTGTTGCATCGATCCTGGGCTCTTGACAGGACAGAAACACCTCCGGTCGTCGATATGGTCGCAGTTTGAAACAATTTTGAATCGCGGATTGAGGTTCAGGCGGATTCGGGCCGAGGGTGTCAACGACAATCACCACCTCACCAACGACAACATCATTTTGACGACGGTACTGCACTGTCTGTCACTTTGTCTCATGTGCAGTCCAGCATCCCTGCCATACATCGAGCCATCGATCATCACTATCCTAATACTGACGTCTTTCCTACTTCTGCTCAATGTCATCAACTCCGTCCTTGATCGACTCATCTACTATGGACTCATTGGACAGCTCCTCCTGAGCGTTGCATATAGCATTCCCGGGGTTGGCTGGACCTCTATCGAGATCGAGAATGTCATCTCTCAGCTTGGGTACCTTGGCTTGATATTGCTTGTCTACGGAGGTGGACGAAGTACATCGATCGGAGCCGTTCGTGTGAATCTTAGAATCTGTTCCTCTCCATCGCCATGGCGATCACTGGCATCACGCTGCCTATTGCTCTTTCTTTTGTCCTACAACGCCTCACCAATGCAACTCCCCTTCGAACATCGCTGCTGGTGCAGCATTGTGCTCGACCAGCCTTGCCATCACACCCACCGTGCTAGGTACAAGTAGGCTGAAAGAGCTAAGGCTCCATGTAATACTGACTAGCGCAGCCATGATGGACGATGTTTTTGGCATGGTAGTGGTGCAAGACATCTCAATTGTGAGTCCGCACTCGGGCACACAGCTAGTGCTGTCCAAGTCATCAGAGCAGTCTTAGTCTCATTTGCTTTCGCTGCAGTAGTGCCCTTTGTAAGTTGGGCTGTGGCCAAGCCAATGGCATTGAAGTTCATCTCGAGGAAGTTTAGTGCTGGCATATCGACAAGAACGAGCGTACCTACAAACAGGCTTTGTATCGCAGACTCTCACCCTGCTTGCCTTTGTTACGGCAGTATGCAGGCACTTCGAGCTTATTCACAGCATATCTTGCAGGAGCTACGATTAGCTGGTGGGATAGTCTGGGGATTGCCACACATGAATGAATAAACACTACAGAACGATAGTAAGCACTTCGAATGGCACCGAAACCGCGCCGCTTATGCATCATGGTCTGGAGAATCGTCACCCAAAAGTAAACCTCGGAAGTGGACTAGCTTTCTACGACAAATGCTACCATAAAGCTATAATACGCATACTAAAGCCATTCTTCTTCGCCTCGGTTGGAGTTTCGATTTCCATCTCGAGAATGTCCAGTGTTGCTGTGCTGCGGCGAGGTTTTGTGTATGGCATTCTGATGATACTGGAAAGTTGATGTGTGGTCTCTGGCTGTTCAGACTGGAAATGCCATTGCCACCGCCACGAACTCGGAGAATCACGAACGTGTTCCACAGGATCATCTCCTCGACCAGAACGAGCTCTGTGCCCCCGGGCGCAGCTGAGCTAATGAGTTCAAACACCAAAAAGATGTTCACCAGAAGACTGAGTAGACAGAACTTGCCAGTATACAGTCTTTGCCGGGGAACAGCTGCCCCAACCACAAAAGTGAGAAGACTACACAACCTTCAAGTAGTTTGATACAAGCACACAGTCTGTCGGACCGCTGACGCTGTATCCGACCGCGTTACTGAAAGGAGCTATGATAGCTCGTGGAGAGATTGGTTTCCCGATCTGCTCTCTCGCTAGCCGTCCAGGTCCTTTCTCTGCCTATCTATCGGGGGAGCCGTCAGCACAAGATGGGAGCAATTCCATCTTCTTGGTCGTTACATGGGCCAACATGTTGTGTACTATCATTGGACCATTTATCGTGGGAGTCCTGGTCAGACGACTGAAAGCGTTGGCGAAGCGTGCTTGGTAGCTGGGCCGTGAAATGAGGAGCTGAAGAACACACTCACATTGGCTGCTGCTTGATTCGCTGTGGCCGCCATTGTGAGCATACAATACTACCCCGCGAAGTCGCTGAAACAAAGATCTCAACGTCTATCTCGGAGATTTCCCCATTGATCCACATACCGTCGTAGTGGCCGCCGTGCCGCCCTGCGAGGCGTTCGTACACAATGCTCCGCCCATCACTTCACAGCAACGATGGCCTCCCGCGTGACGTTTAAACGCGCTGAACAATCCAGGCGCCAAACCCTCCGCCGTATCACTAAGATGACTTTCAAATAAGCCGTGCATCAAAACTTGCCCACCCAGATCGTGCAGGGAGACTCGAAAGCAGAAACTCCATCTATAAAGAACCGCGCCATGCCGCCGCGGCGTCTCGTCTTACCATCTTGCAAAGACAAGCAATTCTCTTACAGTCACTCATTCAACCACACTCATTTACCAAATACACAACATGCAGTTCACACAAGCTCTCGTTGCTCTCATCCTGGCTGGCAGTGTTGCCGCGAGCCCGCAGGTCATTGATGCCAATAAGACCAAGACTCTTACGACCACGACCACGACCACGGAGACTGATGTCTCGACCAAGACGAAGACGAAGACGAAGTTGTCGCCTATGGTTCGTAGTGCTTTTTTGTGGAATGGGGCATAGTTTGCTGAAACCCATCAGACGTTTACGAGTGTTTCCACTGCAACTGAGACTGTGACAGCGACCAGTACAGAGACGAAGAATGTCACCAAGACGAATGTCTCCAAGGTCACAAAGACCGAAACCGCGAAGGCGACTGAGACAGATGTCGAGGCCACGACAGTCACGAAGACGGCTGTTAGCACCACGGTTGTTCCCTTGACGATTGTATCGACCACCACCGCGAGTGCCAAGCCCCAAACAGGTATATATTATCTCTAAGTCTAGAGTCTGGTCCGCTAAGAACTAACATATCCATCTAGTTACGATGACCGCTTCTGCCGTTACCGGTATAGTTCAATCACCCTTAGAATGTTCCACCATGTACTGATGTGTGTACAGTCACTGCATCGGCTTCTACAGTAACCGCACCAGCTTCAACAGTTACAAAGACTGCCTCTGCGAGCACCACAACTGGTATGTTCACAATAGTCACGCCCAGTATACATGCTCATGTCGTCATAGTGGTCGTGCCAGCTTCCACGGTCACTGCACCTGCTTCTACGATCACTGCATCAGGTTCGACAGTCACTGCACCAGCTTCCACTGTCACCGTGACGTCTCTATGTAAGTTTGGAGCTATTTTTCCCCTGTACACGCTATATATACCTGTTTTTGCTCAAGACAAGACTCCTTCGCTCTTGCTTATACCGAACTTCGTTGCCTTTGTTTCCAGCTATTATTTTCCAGCCTATTGACCATATTACATAGCAACCATCACCATCCCGGCTTCCACAAACACCCTCACAACTACTTCTACCGCCACCGAGACAACCACGGCGACCACCACAGCCACAACAACGGTCATCTCAACCTCAGTTTCGACGTCAAACACGACAGTGACTTCCACCTCAACTGTCACATACTACCCAAGCGGTACTGGAAATGGTACTGGCAGTGCTGGCCCAACTGGACAGGTTGTGGGACGATCAGTACAGGTTGGACGCTTTAGGTTGAGGAACTAAGAGGTGTTCGTGGTTAAAGATAGCTTGAGAGGAGTTTGAGGGAGTCATTCCATGACCATTGGGTGGAATAATGCCTTTATCTATGGAGTCTCGAATTACGAAATTTGGCATAGCGGTCTCCTCAACTCAATACTCCATGTTCGTCATGTCGTTGAAGTGGTGGTTTTGGCTTACTCCGACGTAAAAGGGGGCGGCACTCGGCGCCAAGTCCGGGCGGGCCATGTCTTGAACCTGGCCCCCAACAAGGCAGTGTGAGACAGCGAGCATATGCTGGCTTCTTTTATCCCATCTCTCGTTGCTGCTGCCTCTACTTCTCATCGTCCTGATTTTCGTGATTAGTTTTCAGCAGGTCTTGCTCGATCTATCATTTGATTTCCTGCACTGACGACAGGCTGCGCGGTGGTTCCTGATTCATCTACAGCTTGGTGGAAAGGCTGGGCGCGGGTAGAGTCTCATCAAAGACACAAGAGTGACATCTGTTCGACCTTCGTTTCGTGATTGACAGCAGAAATGAGTTTTGGTTTTGGCATCGGTGACTTCATCACAGTTCTGCAGTTGGTGAATGAGGTTCGGACGCAGTATGCCTATGCTCCAGAAGAGTTCAAGGAGCTTCATAGTAGGTCAGTCTTGCCATTCTTGTCGACGCTGAAGAGAATTGGCCGCAAGTGTTCGATGGTGAACTGATTTGCCATTTCTGCGTCACAGCATCACAGCCCTATCAATTACCTTGACAAATCTGGATGACTTGTCACCGCCAGCTCAGAATGCTCCAAGTGGAGTACCACTCACGCATCGACAGGTTGAAGACTTGAACCACTATTCCGTGGCTTGCAAAAGTGTTCTGGACAAGTTGAAAGCAGTCGCAGACAAGAATCAGGAGATCGACAGGACTGGCGGTACACGTCACGGCTTGAAACGAGCATGGAAACGGCTGAAATGGTCGTCTTCAGAGCTTGTAGACCTTCGAGATCAGATTACCAATGTCTCTGTGATGTTGAACACCTTCTACGCCTCCTTGACCCAGCAGACACTGACAAATGTCCTGGAAACTGTCAGAGGGACATACGATATGCTCTTCAACAGCATGGCGATCATTACCGATACGAAGACTGGTGTAGATGCTCTGGTCACTAATCAGATGAATCAGCATCGACAGGATTTCCTCTCCTGGCTGAGTCCCAACGACTTCGGTGGGGAATGGCGTAAGGTCATTGAACATCGCACTCCCGGCACTGGGCAATGGCTACTTGACTCTGCTGAGTTCAAGCAATGGGAAAACGAGCCTGGACGCATACTCTTCGCTTCGGGCATGCCTGGAGCAGGCAAGACCATGATTGCTGCGATTGTGGTAGATCATCTAAGTGCTGGCGCTGATCCTACAGCGGGAGTGGCTTGTACGTTCTACAATTACAGCAGGGCCAAAGAACAAAGCCTTCGAAACATTCTTGCCAACCTACTTGAGCAATTGCTCAGGGCGAGAACACATTTGGACAATGACATGAAAACACTTTTTACTCGATTCGCATCTCGTGACCTGAAGGCGCCAGAAGCCGATCGCCCTGACGCCCCTCAATTGATAGATGCCATCTCGTCAGTCGCTCAGAAATCGTCTAGGCTGTGTATCATTATTGACGCACTGGACGAATACACAGACGACGACGGTACACGAGAACGACTCTTGCGCGAGCTGCTATTGCTTCAAAAGACAACAAAAGCAAACATCTTTGTGACATCAAGGGAGGATCCAGCGTCCAGAGCGAAGTTGAATGATCTCTTCGTCGAGATTCGAGCTTCGGATGAAGACGTACTTGCATATCTACAGAGAGAACTGCCTCACAAAAGCCCGCTAATCAAGTGCTTGGCTGCGAGGCCAGAACTGAAACGACAGATCGAGGTAGAAATAGTCAAAGCCGTGCGAGGAATGTGAGTTATTCTCGATCAAAATGTCACCGTGTCACTGACAAGATTAGGTTTCTGCTCGCGAAGTTACACCTGGACGATCTAGCTCAGAGGACTACTCCAAAAAGTATCAAGACGGCTCTGGCAGACCTTCCTCAAGGTCTCCACGTTTACGATGAAACGTACCACAAAGTTCAGAAGAGAATCAATGAGCAGCCCTCAAATCTGCGCGAACTTGCTCAAAGAGTGATCTCATGGCTCGTCAATGCTCAGAGGGAGCTCCAAGTCACTGAACTGCAACACGCACTGGCGATTGAGGAAGGAGATCGAGTATTGGACGAAGACAACATCACGGATGCTGATATCTTGACCACAGTCTGCGCCGGGGTGGTGATCGTCGATAAAGACTCCGGCATCATCCGATTTGTGCATTACACCGCACAGGAGTACTTTCGAGGTCTGTGTGACTCCTGGATACCACATCCCACGACCGAGATTGCCAAGACGTGCCTGAGATATTTGGCCTTTGACACTTTTTCTTGCGGATATTTCGAAGATCGTGATGATTCCGATGACCTACAAAGCAAGAACGTCTTCCTGTCTTACGCCAGCCAATTCTGCCTGAGCCACATGTCGGGTGCGAACACTGACGAAGTGGAGATTTTGGCATTGAATTTTTTGGGTGATGACAGGAAAGTATCTTGTGCGGCTCAGAGCTTCTCCAGCTCCCTCCGTGAGGAGTGGGGACTCAGGATCGGCATATATGATATCGGGGAAGGTTGGGTAGGGGCCCATCTTGCAAGCCTGTATGGTGCAGTCGATGTGCTGAAGCTGCTCTCAAGAAATGGGGACACATTGTCGCTCAAAGACAGCAATGGCCGAACTCCTCTATGGTGGGCGGCGTGGGCGGGGATATTGGATTCCGTCCAATATTTAACACTGCAAGGCCATGTGGACCCCGACGAGCCTGATGTGGAGGGTATAACGCCCTTGTTGGCTGCGTCGAGAAATGGCTTCGCCGACGTGGTGGCTTTTCTCGCTGAGTCTGATCGCGTCGACATACATCACCGCGAAACCCGATTTGACCGTTCCGCTATAGAGATAGCCATCAGTTCCGGCCACGAAGCAGTTGCCTTGAAACTAGTGGAGAAAGACCCCACGATTGCACATTCCAAGGACAAATTTGGCAGAGATGTCGTCTATCTCGCGTTGCTGCAACGAATGGCACGCCTCATCGGTGCGTGCGATGGTGGAGATGGACCCGTGGACGACCACAGAGACAATGTCGGCTGTACACCACTCTTTGAGGCAGTCGATTGTCATGAGCTCGAGACGGTACAGTTTCTGCTCGCCAGAGGGGCAAAGGTTAACGTCAAGGACAATCACGGGCAGACTCCTATGATGTCGGCAGCTCAATCTCATTGCTGGCCTCGAGACGTTATGGAGATGATGTTGGCGGTGGAGGATATACCATTGGAAGGGGTAGATAACCAAGGCCGTACAGCACTTTCATACGCTGCAGGGATTGGAAAGGTGGAGTGCGTGGATTACTTACTACACAAAGGAGCCCAATGCGACCATGCAGACAACGAGGGCCGCACGCCCCTGTCATGGGCTGCAGGAGCAGACCAATTGGATAGTGTACGGTCACTCTTGGCGGCAGGTGCTCGGCTTGATTGCAGGGACAACCAAGGACGCACGCCTCTCCTCTGGTCCACAATCTTCTGGGCATATCATGGAGAATATTCGGCGGAATGTCTGAACGAGCTGATTGTGCACGCGGCGAATGTCGACGAAACTGATAATCATGGTCGGACCATGCTCTCGTACGCCACTGAACAGAACACTCCAGTTTTCGTGAAGCTTCTGCTATCGAGAGGCGCTCGATGCAACATGACGGACAACAATGCAAGAACACCTCTTTCCTGGGCGGCAAGCAATCCCTACGACAACACCATGGTCTTTGAGGCATTGTTGAACAGCCAGGGTGCTGATATCCACGCGGCTGATAGATTAGGTCGCACTCCTCTTTCGTACGCTGCACAACAGGGGAATCCAAAAATCGTACGCGTGCTCCTAAGACGAGGCGCATCTCGAGACGGCAAAGACGAACAAGGACGGACGCCTTTGAAATGGGCAGAGCTCTTCAAGCAGCGCGCATACTATTATGAGGAAGAGGACGACATCAACGAACGTCTAGAGGTTGTGAGGTTGCTATCGGCATCCCAGGAAACGATCGACTTGGACACGGAAACCTCCCTCTCCCCACCTCGACACTATCTCTTCCGATCACCTGAGCGCCAGTACGCATACCAACACCCCCACTGAAACCCGCTTCATTCTCTTTCCGATACGACTAAGGCAATTGCATGAACACCTCCTTCAAGATGTTGAAATTTGGCGTTCCCAGTCCAGACACCGGGTCCCAGCCGGGCGTGCAATTGAAAGCGTAGGTGAGGCCGCAGCCTTGGTTTGCGCCGATTGTGCTAGGGATTGGAGGACGCGTTAGTGTTCATCGTAGCGCGAATGTTGAAAATGTGGCAGGTAGTGGTGGGCAGTGGTCGGAAGTCGTGCGGAGAGCGTGCGAAGCGGGAAATGTGAGCAAGGAGGAATGTGTAGACGAAGAAAAGAGGACGAGGGGTGAGGAGGTGACAGAGGTGAAAGGAAAAGAGACTCACATATCAGTAAAGGCCTGCGGATTGCCATAAAGCGTCGGGTTTACGAATCCGACGGTCGATTTTCCGGCAGACATGCGCTCTTCATTGATCTAAACATCACGTCAGCGGGGGACTATTGTCGAGTCTTCGATGGCCGGCACACGTACAAGATTGAGCATGCTCGCGACAATGGGCGCAGACATGGACGTGCCACCGTAGCGGTACAGCGTCGCATCGAGGTAGATGTGCGTCCATGCGCCATTGGCGGAGATATCAGGGTACGCCCTTCCAGCTCTGTTGTAGAGTCCGCCATTGGCTGCGATGTTCTTGCCTTTGGTGGTGGAGTAGTGGGGGTAGCCACTGTAGAGGTCATGTTAGTCGCATGCTTGGTGTAGAGGGAGGGAAAGGTGGAAGGAAGACTGACGGGTCATAGTTGTCAAAGTACGTAGTCACGGCGCTGTCTTGGTATTCGGGACGAGCGAACACATTGCTGAAACCGCCACCGGATGTGAACGGAAGTGCCCTTTGATATTGTCAGATCAGCACCCACAATGCAGCACATCGATGCAGCACCAACTCACTCGCCCGTAAACTGCGCATAAACAGCCATCTCGGGATCATTGCTATACCCGCTCACATTCGCCTTGATAGTCGTCGCGCCCACACTCAAGATATACGGGCAATCGACCCACGTGCTCGGGCTGAAAATCGTCGGCGTTCCAGTAACGGGGCTTGTGAGACAGCCGTCCGAGTGGTTGTAAGCATTGGAGTAAGTGGCGACGCCGTAGTCGCCGGAGGAGAAAACTGCGGTTGTGCCTTGGAGGGCGAGCTTCATCCATTCGTTGCATTGGCGCTCGACGTAGTTGACGGGGAGGTATTGCTCGCCCTCGCCGTAGGAGACGGAGATGACGGGAGGTGGGGTGTAGATGCCGCATTCAAGAGGGCCTTTATAACCGCCTGCGCGAGGGTCGGGGTATACTGGTCATGTTAATTTGGGTCAAATGATTGAGGTGAGGAAGGGGGGGTACCTGGATCGATGGTGTCGTTGTCACCTTTCTGACCAAATGCCTGGTTTTGTGTTAGCTAGTGTAGTAAGAGATTGCGATTGGAAGCAGTACAGAGTATGTGCAGAAAGAGCCGTCCACGGCGTCCAGGAAGGTGTCCATGAATCCGAGAGCATCTGTTCAGGTCAAGTCAGAAAGGTCACCGAGAACTGGAAATCACGGCAAAGACTTACTCTCGGCATAGTAGAGGTCGTCCGTGCTGAAGATCTCGACTGTTTGTGGGTAGATAAGCTCGTAAGCGATGGTGATGTCCAGCATGGCTTCTCCACCACCATTGGCTTGAGAGACGGGTCCTGAATCAGACATTAGTATCAGCAAGTTCAAAAGTACTGTCAGATTATGTGAACATACCCTCGCCACCATCGATCGAGCTCATCTCCGGAATGGTGTCTGGATGCTAGTTAGAATTGGAGTCGCGTAGCTATAGAGTCTCATACCAATCGGAATGTATCTAGAGCAAGAGTCAGCATTTCTGTGCACGAGCAGACCAGCATCCGAACTTGACATACGGTGCAAAGTTCTTGATCCAGAGCTTAAGATCAGCCTTGTCATAGTTCTGTCCTCCTTCGTAGATACCTTGATTGGCAGATCAGCAGAAGTCCAGCACACCATCGAGCAGCAGAAACATACCAAGAGCATTGGTCGAGCTCACTTTCCTGTTGTTGTTCTGAGCTGGCATGTTGTACAATGCGCGGATACAGTCTCCATCGACTACATAGCTTGAGCAGTTCTGGGGCACAGTCTTGACGTTGATGTCGACATCTGGTCCTGCTGGGATTGGCTGGACAGGAGGAGCCACGATAGCGTTCGATTGGATCTCGCGCTTTGAGATCTGTGATTCAGTGCGCTTGTAGACACCGTGCTTGACGCCTGGAGTGATGTAGTCGATGTGGGGAGTGATGTGCTCCGGGAGCCAGTATCTGCAGGATATCAGTCTTGCAGACAACGGTGCAAGGAATGGAGAGTGAGCACTCACTCATCACAACCAACAGTATATTTGTCCGGACGAGTGGTATGCTCATTCTCATAGTAATGGGTACGGAATAGCTCCTCGGCCTCCTCAAGACGAGCGTCGACAGCCAGCCAGCCCTTGTTGTCAGAAACCTTGATGCGATGTTCGGCAATTCCCGAGCTGATCAGCCAGTCTCTGACAGATTGGACTGTCTCAGCAGTAGGCGCAAACATCCTGTTGACATCTTCGGCGGAGTAGTGCTTGCCGTAGTTGGAGCTCTCGGGGTGAGCCACATCCATGACCAGATCGTAGCCGCGGTGAAGCTCAGGCTGGGTGAGACCGAGGCGCATGGGCATAAGGGCGCCGGAGGAGACGGGATTGCGCTTGGCAAGGCCGAATGAGGTGGCTCGGAGACCTTCACGCTTCTCGTGGAGGACGTAGTGGGCATCACGAGGGACGGAGAGCGCGGCAGTAGAGCCCAGAAAGGCCACACACGCGGTGAGCACAGTATACATGGTGAAGTAAGGATATGTCACGAATTGTGTGATTTTTCTGACCAGCTGAAGGTTTCGAGACACGCTACAGCTCTTGTATAGTAGGTCCCGCACGGAATGAGGATGTCGATTGTCTTATCTGCTGCACGGCATCTGGCTGGACGCATAGTCGAAGCTAGTGGAGGACTAAGTGGGTGATGGATGTCGCTATCTCTCGACCCCTCACCACCACTTCCGTCATCGGCCAGGATTGACTTCACGAGATGCTGTCGACTTGCCACATTAGTCGCTACACTACTCACGACTGGGGTAGCACGGGCAAAGCGGCAAGTAGTAGTAGAATCATAATCGTGAGGGATGTGGGTATCGGATTGGCGTCGCGCTATACTAGGACTGGAAAGGAAGCTGTCTTGTTTCATGACTCAGCGACTATCATGAGCAAAATGCTGCACCTGGTAGGCTCAGGGCGAATCGAATAAGAGCAAAAGCGACGACATCGTTTGCGGCCTTCTTCAGCAGTGACTGTCCATGGGTACAACTAGATGTACTTGTGATGGCTGAATGAAGGCACGAGAAGTGTGGTCGAGAGGTGTCTTCTCTCGCCACCCACGTGACAAGCAGAGTCACGTGGTCTTCGTCCTTAACGACATCTCTTTCGAAGCTTTACAGCGTACTTTGCTAGGATGGCGTGATTATCTCCTTGTAGTGACGATGGTCTTTTCCTGGCACAGCTTTGCTTCGAGAATTTTTATAGTCATGTGACATGAAGTACTAATCTCAATGTGAAACTGTTTCACACGCCGGCAGCGTCTGTACTACATCTCACAAGAATGTACGCGGTCGAGGAAACGCGACTGGCTTATGTTGTGATCCTAGCTGAGAGTACGCGTCTATGCCTGTCCTTACAGCCTCGATAGTGCAAACGAGCACTTGCAGACATGTCATCGAGTGCTCTTTCTAGAGTTGTGATGAATGCTTTCCGGCGTCATTGCATATCGTCCACCATTCTCGCCGACATGCAAACTCGCCATGTGTTTGAAACACACCAACGCGTATTCGAGCTGATTCTTGAGCTGCCGGTCTTGGTAGCTGCTATGGAAAGTCTCATTAGCAGCGATGGTGCAGGTCACCTGCATAGAGATCTCAAGATGAGCCTGGCTTTCATACGCGATGCGCCGTCGACCTACTTGCCAGTGTTGCAAACCTGGTGTCATTCACTACGCTACTACAACGAGAAGACTTTCGGGTCTGCACTCACGCCTTCAGAGATTGATACTGTCGACCAGAGCTGCGATCGGTCCATGAACTTGATTGCCAAAGCCAACATACAACTCAAAGCTCTTGCTACATGGTCGTGGCACGGCGCAAGAACTCGAGGACGTCTCCAGAAGTTTATAGACCACAGTTTCAAGGCCAACAAATCCATCAGGGCTGTCTTTCACTGTGTTGATGAGCTGTTTGTGTTCCTCCTTGCCAAAGTGAAGGACACCACGATCTTCCAGGAAGTTCACTTCAGAAGCGAGACCGAGCCGTATAAACATCTCTGGGATGCTTGCCTCGATAGCCTGGATGAGCTCCGATCTCTTAGCCAGGATTGGGACAGTCTACATATGCGACTCTACCTGTGGGGTTCGGGAATGTTCGATGGTGCTATGGCGCTTGACAAGTATCTCCGCTGGCCTGAGACGCACGATCCAGACGCCCCAGGCTTTAAACAAGAGATCATCCGGTCCATCTTTGCGTGTATCCTATACTACTCGGGTAAGTACTTCGTCAACCAACTTTGGTGTTCTATACCATAACACCTTGGCTAGAGATTGAACTCAAGGCCCTACTCAAAAGGAACGACATCCCTGATGAACTTCGGCAGAGTATTCTGCGTGTTTTGCCCAAGACTCAAGCTGCAATCCTCAAGGAAGAGCTATTCTGTCCGGTCATGTTATCCTGGTCCACAGACATGTTTGAGCGCGTCAGTGACGAATCGGCTGAGATGGTGAATGGATATCTCACGCCAGTGGTGATTATTGGTCGAACGATCCAGAATCTCGAGCTCTTGGGAAATACCCTTGTTAGGGATCGACCGTTCGCACTAGCTAGACATGAGGCTCGCCTGGATGAGCTTGAGGCGATGGGAGACGCAAATGCTATGCCGATATCTCCTACTTTGACCCACAACTCGATGACAGGTGCCATACCTCTAGGTCAGTTGGAAGAGGATGACGAGGTCATCAAGATCATGGAGATCGTTCCTACCTCAGTCCGGAAAGCACTCACACGAACCAATGACAGAGACCTACCCGCATCGAGCAACAGCAGCCCATCCAAGCCACAACAACAATTCTCACCTGCCCGGGGACATGCGCCGCTTCAGACCATCGCCACGATTGGGACCTCTTCCAACGACAATCCGCGCAATCCCATCCCGGCTCAGGTCACTCATGTGGAAACAGAAGGCGACCTAACCGAGCATGGAAGCTCCGAGAGTTCTCAAGGTTATGTTCCTGGCATGGGTTTACGTTCTCGTCTAAAGACCTTGACCCCTATCATGACCAGGTCTTGATGCGAACACTACTAGGTGAGTGAAGGCACTTGACTCGCCGAGATGACACTGCGGAAGCACCAACAATGCGCTTAGCCAAGCATTTCATCAAGGCAATTGCCGCTGGAGCGAAACGACCAGTCAATCGGTCGCAATGCCAGTCAGATATGGTCTCAACAGTAGTGGAAAATCTATTGAGGACGAGTGAGGAATACAGCTATGCTCGGCTTATGTCGGCTGCAGCTTGATATGTCATGATTGTTATGTCATGGCTACGGAATCTGGGATCGGGGTCTGCTGCTGTACATGCCGGAGTGCTTCAACTTTGATACTAGTACCACGAATTTCAAATCTGATGACCACTCTTTACGAGTTCGCTGAGATATGCTTTCGTCACTGCATTACACGTTGCACGAAAGTCAATATCCAGCTTGACTTGTTAGTGAAGTGATAGGTATCAGCATCCTTCGACTCCTCTATCTAAGTATCCCATCATTTCATCTTCTCCAACTCGCTGCAGCTGATCATTCCGTACCCCTATCACAGCCTACGCATTTATTCCCTCCCCTCGTAGCCACCCTAACCAATCCCAACCTCCCTCCCCGTTCCCGCACTTCGCACCACCACACTCGCACTATAAGACTCCCCCGGTTCCCTCTGACTCGGCGTTATCTTCCCACTCATTGCTCTCGTCCCATCAACCAGAATCTGCAAGTCATATAGCGGACAGGACAAATTCTGGTTCGCAGAGGTGTTGGTGTCAGCCATGGCCACGGCCACGAAGGTGTACCGCACAATTGCGTTGTATGTCAAGCCGCTGGAGAGGCCGCAGATGCGCTGGGCGAAGGTGTTGCTGAGCGTGGAGGAGTCGAAGAGGTAGAATGAGGAACTAAGAGGAGTGCCGGCTGGCGCATTGGTGACGACGTTGGGAGGAGCTGGTGTCGGGGCCGGAGGCAATTCAGGGTGAGAGTGCTTGGGCGAATGTGGAATTGGACATTGCACCGGCGGGGAGCCGCAGGTCAAGGCCGCGGCAGTGGGTATTGTCCTTGCAGCGGCCGGAGAGGTAGTGTTAGATGTGGTGACCAGTTCCGTGCCCCAAACAAGGCTATTACGAGTACCCGAGTTCACGGGGGACTTGAGCCAGCACCCGCTTTTGGTGGGGATGTACGAGATGTCTATGCAGCCGGGAACGCTGACGCAGGATTCGATGCAGGACTCGAGGGGTGTAGTGATAACAGGGGTTTATAGTTGATGTCGCCGTAGATGCTGTCGTTGAAGCAGTTGATACGCAAGTTTCTCTTCGCTATCGTGGTAGGCACCACCATAACACCACATTGCATCCCGTACCCGAATGGATGCGGTCGAGCCACGATCATAAGACTTCTAGTAGTTTCAGTTCTCGTCCTCGTGACTGAAAAGCTGCCAGGTCGTGAACCGATCGAGTGTTCGAACGTGACACAGAGCTAGCGGATCTTGCCGCTGAAGTGCCAGAACGAGAGATAGAGGACCGAGGATTGAATTGGATGGCGGAAGGTGCCGGATATCTCACTTACACTGTGTGTGGAAGAAGAGGAGGACCCGGTGTTGCGACCAGCTACAGTGCCCGGGTTACGCACTGTAAGGCCGAGGTTTTGCAATTCCCTGTAGAGACACTCGGAGGTTTTTTGTTCGCGGTGGACGCCTATGTTTGAGGTCGTGAAGTTCGATCTTGACGCTGCGGCTGAGTCCGCTTGGGAACGGGCACATTTTGCGGGGTTGTCTGTGGGAGCATCATGCTGGGGGACATAATCTCTCATTGTAAGTTGGCCATTGATTATGGTTGGTTCATACCGGCCGTCGCAACGTAAGGTTATTGTATGGGTTGGGTGTCTTGCCTTTTCGGTATATATAGTATAGCTCTTAGTCTAAATCGACTTCTTGCCATTGCCGGCTGCTGACTGAATTCAGATGGCTAAGCGTAGCTTACGCCTTCTTGTAGCTAGTGGCTCGCAGCTCCGACACGTCCCAGAGTCGTCTTGATCCTGCCGACTTCGGTAGCAGATCTTGCATCATTTGTATATAGTATTCTGATCGGACTAAGTACTGCTTGTCGATGGCCTGGGTACGATGAACCCATGACGATCGTCCTGAAGTGCTTTGCGCTCTTCGCTCAGTCCAGTCCAAAGCCTTTGGCACATCTTCAACAACTCGTCTGGCAGATGAGCTGGACACCATACCAAGCCCTGATACAACTCCTCCTGGAGCCGAGGCGGTATCGCACCCGGAATTCCTATATGCTTGAGTAATGTGTATAGCCGCTCCGTAGCTAAGTCCAGTGACCTCTGCTCTAATTCGAAAGGGATAACCTTGCCGCTGAGGATGCTATACACTGAGATGACAAGGCAGTGTAGGATGTCGCCGTGAGTGAGTTTCTGTTCATAGTCTGACATTTTTCGTGCTACGACTTGACCGATGACTGTCTGCCAGCAAGGTTGCAGCTTAAGTGCAAGTGTAGAATCTGTACTGAAATAATCACTTCGAGGCTCGTCTGGAATTACCTCTGGATTATACCAGAACGTGATGTCTTTCAGTTGCAGCACTTGTAGATGGTATGTCTTATACATTGACTTGCATTAGCTCACATATGCCAGAGTGAATAGCTGTGCTATGACAAGCCGCCCCGAAAGAGAGTCATGTAAAGAGTGACCGGCATGCAGAATATCCGCGAGGTCGTATGGAGTGCGTACAAAATCGAGCTTTGATTTTCGAGACTGATGCAGGACATGATACCATGTGGTCTTAACACTGTTTGTACAGACATACCCAAGGGTCAGGACATCTTCCTCGAGGAAGTCTTTAGTGGTTACCTCCCCATAAGGTTCCACCATGACATCCCAGGCCGAGTCCCAAGTCGAGATTCGCGAAAGTGCTCCAATCCGCTCAAGATCCTCGAACACCATATCTCGAGTCATGTTCACCGATTCAACAAAGTAACATTTACCTCAGGCACTTTGGGATGTCTCGCATCGGTATAACATTGAGATAATAGTGGTTGGAGTGAACCTGGGTAAGCCTGGTAACAATTCCATGAGTTTGGCTTTCGCGTCCTTATCTGGATCATTATACAGCCGTAACGTCCAGATTGGCGTGGATAGCGAATCTTTAGGGAGCTTTACAGTTGAAAGAGCCCGATGTAGGTTGAGTAGCATTACGTCGCGCAAGCTGCAATCGGGCAGCATCAAGGCTTCTGCACCAGTGAATGACATCGTGGCAGTGACGAATGTGCCTGCGAATCTGTATTCTCCAGGAAAGGAGGAGAAAGATCACGAGAGCTTGTGCTGCATTCTCATCGGATACTAGTACCCTGTAATATGTCGCACAAGCAACCCTGACTCTACATCTCACAACGATTTCCAGATTTGCCCTGCATTCCGCAAGCGGTCTGACAGCATGATTGAATCCTCACGGCCCCAACACGGACTGTGGGATAGCTTGAGTGTTATGACGGAGCTCGTGCACTATATGACATAGCTTATTATATACCAATACTTTCCAACTAATCATGTCACAAGTGCTAGCGGATGAAGCAATGGTTCCAGAACGTCCGGCACAAGACCATGCCACCCTCCGCCTCAGCATCTGTAGATCCATGCGAGATTGTTGTTCTCCAGCAGTGGCTACTTCAGCTAATTGTTGCACTTCCACGCATGCTTGAAGCGATCAACGATTTGGACGCGTCAGATATGGGGAAACAGCTCAACTCCGATCTGAAGCGTCGTTTGGCTTTCGCCTTCGATATCCTTCCTGGTTACTTGCGGACATTCAAGGCATGGAGCAACACGCTGCTCACTCTCGATATAGAAGACCTTGGCACTGCTCTCAATCGAAGCGAATTTGCGGGGGTCAATACGAAAGTTACCCATTCGGTTCAGCTGATTGCTAAATTTCACATCTCTCTCGATGGCCTTCGCAAGTGGTCCTCGATCCCTAAGACGACGACCCGCGCACTTGTCAGCAATTCCACAAAGCAGAGTCTCAGGGCCTACAGGATTGTTCAAAGTGTCGTCGCGCGTGTAGAAGAGGTGCATCGGGTATTGGTAGACAAGAAAGGTGTGTCTGAGTTGTCTTTGGCTCTGAAACACCAGCAGCGAGGAATAAAGGTTTACCAATATTTCTGGCAGACGTGTATGGACACTCTGCATGAGTTGCGGGTGGTCAGTAAGGAGTGGGACAATGTTCATCTCCGTCTGTTCTCACGGGGATGTGGCTTGTTTGAGGGACCAA
>Ga0058698_10000513_pt1 | contig 21229 bp, 25 predicted proteins | sample AgamicAsSfe_FD_67288 | JGI IMG/M metagenome (GOLD analysis project Ga0058698, IMG submission 67288) | Agave microbial communities from Guanajuato, Mexico - As.Sf.e | ecosystem: Host-associated > Plants > Phyllosphere > Phylloplane/Leaf | place: Guanajuato, Mexico | collected 2012-05-30
TCTCTTTGCTTCAGTTGTTGGTATGTTTTGCCTACGTAAGCAAAGACGTCTTGAGAACAAAGGCCTGCCTGCATAAGATGTAGTGAGAAATGAATACTGAGAGAAGACCTCAAAGATACGACATGCAGAGGAGTGCACATATACCACCACCCTGCACATGGTAATACAAGCGCAACAACGGGCATACGTGAAGAACACGATTTCAGCCTTGGCAGCAATATCCAGAGCTACGTTATAGGGTTCAGTTTTGGCCGTGGCTCCGTAGTGCCTAGGATGTCTTGAGGATACTGGACGACAAGGTATGCTTGTCCGTTGAGCATTAGGTGTACTTAACGGAGAATACAGAATCGGTCATATCCTTAAGCAGGACTGAATATGGGGCCTCCAAATTGAAGACTGCCCCGGATTATCACGGTCCGAAACAGGGGGTTTCCGTATCCGCGTTGACTATCGATAAGCCTAACCTGCATCTTCCATCTCTTGCCAACAGTTCGCTGCAGAGGCACGCTCGCTTGTCACTTCGGCTTGCAGGTTCGAACTCGACTGACGATCGGGTTGTCCAGTTTTGTGGGAATACTGCACATAGCGAAGTCTTATTGTGACTCGCTCCCACACTGTCGAATGGCCAGTGCTAGTGTTCTGCAGATATGTAGAGGTCGCAAAGATTCTTCATGCGCAGGGCTCTTCCGACGTGGTGTGAGGTAGCCATGATTGATGCTGCGGCCTTTGCACGTAGAACAGCTGGGAAGAGCTCATCTAAAGCTGCTTTCGAAGAGCCAAGGGACGGGGGCCAAAACGAGGCCCTGCTCAAAACCGATTTCAAGGCCCCAGATACACTGTGCGTGTATTCATCATTGTATCTGTCCGAGTCGGTTGCTTGTACAACGCATGCGATAGTCGTTCGTTCGGCCGGTGCATGTGGTCGATCGAGGGGCAGTGGAGCGTCAATAGTGCCATCGTGTCGTCGTAGCGAGGTGCATAATTATTAGGAATGCAGAATGGCTATCCAAGGTTTGCGCGTGGAACATGCGAGATGTTCTTCTGCGGGCGATGCGAGGGTGTTGATGGTGTTCGAAGCGGGCGGCTCCTACGAGCGGCCTGTGGTTGTCGCTAGTGGTCCAGCCATCACGTGTACTGTTAAGCGCTGCAAAACCAACCTTTGAGCATGACCTGAGGAACACTGTATGTGTTTTCGTTTTGGCCGTGGAAATGAAATTGCCACAACCGTGATAAATGGAAAGAAAAGCAACAGTCGAGGTTCTAGACATAGCGTGAATGCATGCACTTAGGATACGTGCTTCGGCAGACTTGCGCAGGTGCACTCAACCCGCCTAGAACTTCTGTCATACGTTCTGAAACAGTAACGTACAGGATACTGCAAAAGCCTTACCCGCTAAAGCCCGGTTCGCGCATACTTAGCGCAAGGCAATCGTGGACCCGGAGATCTGCATCCCTAGCTTTCGTCACAGATCAGAAAGTTGCGCAACAAGCATCCCCGCCATTCACACCAAAACCATGGCGACTGAGGCACCCACCGCAAATGGCGCACCTACTGGCGACTACTCAGCAGTGTGGGCGGACAAATACCGTGGTGTATGTATTCTTGAGCATGAACTGCATCTTGTCTAATTATTTGTAGGCGACTGTAGAGGACCTCGACCCCCCGCCTGCGTTGTCTATTCAACCCTCGGACCCTATATCATGGGCGCTCATGTCCGGCCTTGAGCGCGACTACACACATCTCACAGTAATCTCTCAAACGAACCGCGCACTACTCGGCTACATCAGCATTCCGCATCTACAGCAGCTCCTCAAAGAAGGCAAAGTCAAGGACAGCGACCCCGTTGAGGCAGCAATGCACAAGTTCCAGCGACGCGGCAGGAGGTACAAGGTCATCACGACCGAGACCCCGCTAGAGGAACTCGAGCAGTTCTTCGCTGGTGGGGTAGATGGAAGTGGGAAGCAGGAGTTCGCGGTGGTAACGGACGCCAGTAGGAAGTTTGTATTGGGCGTAGCTACACGGGCTGATTTGGAGAATTTCGCCAAGAGGAGAGCATAGAAATGCTCAGGGAGGGATCACAGGAAAACGTGGGAGGGTACCCATAGGTGCATTGGCAGGCGTTTATCTGGTATACCCTATGGCCGGGACTATGGAGGCTGGATTCACCACACGGCTTGAGAAACAATGGGTCTCTTCAAAATAGTCACCATGTTACTTGGAAGCATAGAATGGTAGACTAACATTAAATAGCGAACTTGACTAGCTTGCCTACGTTCCACTAATACATAGTACTGTGTACAATGCCATGCTTCGTAACACCAAGCTGTCCAATCTTACTCACTCCAAATATGCTTTCATATACAAACGTGTTGGACTACTTCTCTCATGAAGAACGCGTTGAATCCCCACAGACGTCATGATAGAGGGTAATGCATCTGCTGAGTCATGTCCTCCTCTCATTTCCGATCCATGGTCGCCATGCGCAAACCATAGTCTCGGGTTCCCCACACACCGGAAGGTAGAGCGACGGCTCCTCATGGTTTTTTGAACTTGGATATTTTTGGACACAAAAGTCCTCAACCGCAATTTTCTTTCTCTTGCATCGTTCGTCGCTGGCATGCTCGCGCCTTGCTTCCGCATGCGCAGTAGACCCCTCCTCCAGCACCAACTATCACAAGCCTGGAGACCAGCACTCCGAACGCCAACGAGACTACCCGCAGTACCTGCTTTCCCACCACCAAGTTCGAGATGCTATTCCAAAAAAGCGTCCAAAGCGCAAACGGGCGCTGGCACGACGACGCCCGTTCCTGACAACGCGAAGCCGCCCAAGTCCAAGTTGCCTTTCTACTTTGAGGCTGGATATGCGCTTTTCGCAAAGAGGCCTTCACGGCCGTTTCCTCCGCCGTTCTTGTCGTTGCCTTCAACGAGTTTCTCTGAGCCCCTAAGTACACATAACAAGAGTAGGGATCGTCGACCGACTGTAAATGGGGAGATGATAAGAGGGGTTACAAACGGGGACGATGCGGTGCTAGTCAGTGAGAGCTTCATTGCAGCAAACGACGGTGTGGGAGCATGGGCGACGAGAGAAAAGGGACATGCCGCGTGAGTCTTGTGTCGTTTGGTTATCTAGGAGGTGCGAGTGCTGATCATACACTACACAGTTTGTGGTCCCGTCTCATCGCCCATTTCTGGTCCCTTGAAATCGAGGGCGCATCCTACTCCTCCACCTCGCCTCCAAATCCCGTCACGTACCTCCAGACCGCATACGAGCTTACCAAGCAAGCCACCTCCTCGCCCAACGAATGGCACGGCACAACTACTGCCTGCGGAGCGCTTCTCGGAGCGGACAACGAACAACCGGACCACCCCTTGCTCTACGTGACGCAATTAGGCGATTCCCAAATCCTCGTCATACGACCAAGTAGCAAGGAAGTCATCTACAAAACGCAGGAGCAATGGCACTGGTTTGACTGTCCACGGCAATTGGGTACGAATAGTCCAGATACACCAGACAACAATGCGGTCATGGATTGTGTGGAGATCCGGGAAGAAGACGTCGTACTGGCGCTGACGGATGGCGTAGTAGACAATTTATGGGAACATGAAATTGTTGAAAATATCTGCGAAAGCATGGAGAAGTGGACCGGCGACAAAGATAAAGATACAGAGGACCAGACGTATGCTGCCGGTATGCAATTTGCAGCACAGCAGTTGATGAATGCCGCAAGAGAGATAGCTCAGGATCCGTTTGCTGAGAGTCCATATATGGAGAAGGCGATCGATGAGGGCTTATCCATCGAAGGAGGTCCGTTTATTCGGCCGTGAGAGTGAGACGCCGCTGACGTTATTCTAGGAAAGCTTGACGACATCAGTGTCGTAGCCGCACAGTGTAAACGGCGCAAAGGATGAAACGGCGTAACGAGATTCTAACGACCGAAAACCTGCAACGAACGACAGACTAAACCACACGCCGATTGGTAGTAAAAGCATCAGGTTATCATGCGCTACGTTTGCCTCGACTCCAGAAGCCGCAATGCCGCGGAAAGTTTGCCAGATCGTAGGATACACACCGTTATGCGCAACCGCCGTATGCCTTCCACACACGCACCATAGCGCCACGCTGGCAACTGAGAGACGCCACGCATTGCAGAGTATATACTAGATTGAGGACGTACAAGGTACGCAACCCGCATGTTGATGCACGGCAAGACGAGAGAAGAAACGAGTAAGGTGTTTTAATAGTATTGTCATGAAGTCCTCGGGTTTGCGATATGTAAAGTTGTTTAGTGTACAGTGGCCATGAGGCTGTTTGAGGGCGCAGTTGAAGCAAACGCATACTCTTTACCGGCCCATGCTATCCTGATATTCTATTCTCTGTGGCGCATGGGTAAAAATGTCAACAATGTTATTTGAGCATGTCAAGGACAATCGCGACCGGAGCATTTATGACCGCTTTCTCCATCCCCTTTTGGACGTACGCCTTCCGGACTGGTCACGATCGTATAATTTCTTCACTCGGTAGCACCGCGAACACCGCTTCGCGTTCATATAAGAAGTGTCTGGCCCCTTTAAGCACGCGCTGCAGAGAGCGGGTTTATAGGCATCCTATGACTTCGGGGTTTCCCCTTCTTTGCGAACCGGTGAACCTGTGGGTGAGCGAGTGACACGACGTCTAGCCCTACCAGTTTTGCTGCGAGATCGTGACCTGCTAGAGCTTATGGACCGTTTGCGCTTCTTGATGTCGGTGCGAGAGTCATTGGAATCAGCTCCGGATGAAGTAGAACGTCTGCGCCGACGCTCTCGCACAGGGCTTACAGACATGGAGCTCGAGAGAGAACGACGCCGGCGGCGCGGAGGGGTTCGTGATCGTGATCGCAGCCTGGGCGCTGGTGAGCTCGATTTGGTTCTGAATGGCGGGGAACTGGAGCGCGAAGTATGCTTGTGTCGCCTCCTGCTCTCGCTCGGAGACCTATCCCTCCTTCGTCTTGCAGGTGGAGACTTGCTGCGCGAAGGAGAGCGACGGCGAACACGGCGAGGTGGAGATCTTGAGCGGTCAGTTGACGGAGAACGCCGCGTTCGACGCCTGGGCGGTGGAGATCGAGAGGGTTCTGACGATAGTGAGCGACGTGTACGACGAGGTGGTGGAGATGCAGAACGACTGCCCGAAGGTGAGCGACGGCGGTCGCGGGATCTATCGCGACGTCCTCCACGTCCACGACCACGTCCCCCTCCAGGTATGTAAACATCACGCTCGCGAGTAGGTGGTGAAGGTCTCCGTCTCCTGTCACATGTCAGTAGTCTTCTCTCCGCATAGACGCGGAAGACGTACGGTGGTGACCTTGAGTCGTGCTCGCGTCGTGGAATTCCTCTGTCAAAGTCTCTGCCGCGCCCTCTGCGATCGCTGCCACGGTATCTTCCTCCACCACGGCCGCGTTCGGGTCTATCTGAACGCTCAGGACGCTCACTTTGTCGGAAAGAGTCGATCATAGCATTCTGCGCTTGTTCTTCGGCCCGTCGAGCATCAGCTGCGGCCTTTGAAAGCTATAGAGATCCTTAGCAACAGTAATGGTGTTGGTCCGTAGTTTGGCTTACCTGCTCCTGCTGCAGTTCGGCCTTCTTCGCCTCCAACAGTTCTCGGGGCACACCCATAGGACTGTCTTGCGCACTCAGCATGAGGTCCCATAGCTCTTTGCAGAAAGGTGCTGTATCCTTGTTAAGGAAGCCCGTCAGTTGGATTTGGATTTCCTTGATCTTGGGCTGCATAGGTTAGCAAACGTTGCGCTATGCCGATTCTAGGTCTACTGACAAATTGGTTCTGTTCGATCAAATTGTAACAGGTCTCGACTACGATGTCGTCTTCGTCGCCGAGAATAGTGGTGATCCTGTTAGCAATCCACTTCTTCATGAGGTCAATGTTGACTTTCTCAATGTCGACCTTCTTGTCGAACTCGGGTGGAAACTTTGTTGCCTTGAGACGCTTCTGATCGACGCTAGACGCCATTTTGAGAATTAAAGATAGAGTGCAATTGGGAGGCAAACAGAGTGACGCGTGTGGAGAAGGACGATTTCGCGACGGTGAAAGCTGGAGCTCGGGCGGACCCATCTGCGGGCTTGGCATCCATCTCCGGGGCTACGTCAGTTGTTCATGCAGGTACAACGCGCTAAGCTCCTGCCACCCGCCGCTCCAAACCTCACGCTTTCCTTTCGATGTCTTGGGCTGGGAAACAGCGAAATCCGGTCTACAGCATCAAAGTGACGGAGTACGAAAGCATAACGCTAACATGAGATGTGCCATCGGGACAATGTCCTGTTTCACCTGCTCTCGAACAGTCTATACGAGGTCTGGCTGCTCGAATCGCACAGAGCTAACATGCTCAACATGCACTTGCTGCGTTCGCACGTCTCCTCCTTCGGCTCTCAGCTAAATTGTTTTGGTCACGACTTCTCTTTATATCCTAAAGTCATGAGATTCCGACCGATCAGGATGTGGCCACAATCATCCACTTACCTGGGCCAGCATATCATTTCTCCCACGACCCATCATATCACTCCGATTGTCACTCGAACTTCTCCTCCACATCTTTCTGTCTATCATTGATTCTATCCCCATTCGTCATGGCGGATCCAGCTGCGGTTTCTGATGTGCCTCCTGTGGAAGAACCCGAAGCGCCTACCAAGCCAGAGCCCGCTCCAGAACCTCTAGCAGAGCCGCCTGCTGACCCAGCACCCGAAGAGGCTGCCCCATCCACTCCTAAGCCTGTTGTTGAACCTGAACCAGAACCAGAATCGCAAGCGGAGCCCGAGGCAGCACCTGAGAAGGCACCAGAGCCTGTAGCCGAAGCGTCTCCTGAGCCAAAAGAAGAGCCTCCAGTTGAAGGTAAGCCTGAGCCTATTCCTGAAGAATCGGTACCAGAACCGGGACCGGAACTGGCAGCCGAAGCTCATCCTGAGATCGAGGAGCGTCCTGTTGGGGATCAGCCAGCACCTAATTCCGAAGAAATGGTAGCAGAGCCAAAACCAGTACCCAAGGAGGTACGAAAGCCCGCAGTCGAAGCTCTGCCTGAGCCAACAGACGAGCCCATATCCAAGAACCCACCTGAGCCTGCTGCCGAGCTGGCGCCCGAACCTGCTCCCGAAGAACCAGTCGCAGAGCCGCCAGCCGGAGAGTCTGAAGCTGCACCTGCTCCGGTTCAACGTTCCATGGATCCTGAAAGGGAACCAGAGCCAGAGTCTGAAAGTGTTCCAGAAGAATCGCCAGTAGAGCCATCAGCTGAAGAACTGCCAACGGAACCTCGAACCTCAGAACCTGAAGCTACACCTGCTCCGTTGCAACGTTCTGTCGACCCTGAGCCTGAGCTACATACTGAACCTGAAGCTGTTCCTGAAGAACCTCCAGCTGAAGTACTTGAAACAGAATCCCCAATCGAACCTTCACCAGCAGTACCCGAAGCGGTTCCACCAGCAGAGCCTGAGCCTACAGCAGAGCCAACGTTGCAAGTGCCAGCTATAGCACCTGTCGAAACCGAACCTATAGAACCCGCGCCAGCAAGTGAGCAAGTGCCTGAGCCTGCCGCTGCTCCTGAAGCTGAGGCCGAGGCTGAATCTACACCTGTGCCTGTCACGAGGGTAGCCGAAGCAGAAGAAGGCGCTGGGGCAGTAACTGAGCCTGAAACCGTGGCAGAAGAACCCGAGCCAGCACCGGCTACTGAGCCTGGAGTTGCCCCTGATTCCGGAGCAGCAGAGCCAGGAGCACCTACCGAACCTGCACCCGAACCAGAAGCCGCGCCTGCATACGCAGCTGCAGAGACAGAGGACGTGCCAACTACATCTCCAGAAGCTCTTGCACCTGAACCCACACCATCTGTAGCAGAAACAGAAGCACCAGCTCCTTCTGTGGCAACGACGACTGCGTGAGTACACTTAGTACCTCTCACCATCCCTGAACTAAATCAACTCCCTCAGCCTCCCCGCATACACTATACTGGATCCCAATTTCACAGCTACCTGTGTACTAATGTTCTCCAGAAAAACTCGCAAGCGCGACAAGGTCAAGCTACTTGCAGCTATGCGTGCACCACCCGAGTCTGTTCCTATCATGGTGCTTCTCCGCCAGAAGAAGAAGGCTGGTGAGGATGTCAAGGCTATAGCAGACGCTATGCTTGCAGCTGCAGGATCGTGAAATGAGTTGGAAGATTGGTATTTAGATCGTGGTGGTGAACTTCAGGTCTCCCTAAGAAAGCCCTCTATCTGGCGTTGAATACCGACTCCTATGCAGATGCTACTACGAAGCGAATGAATCTCTCAGTCTTACATGTCTCCTTCGAGCCGCGCCCTCTTGTCTGCGCAAGGAACTGCCAACACGATGAGCGTGCGAAGATCACCCTTTCTCTTCTCTTCGTGCTCATGTATTGAACCCTCCTTATCATGCCTCTTTGCGTGAGTCTAAGGTTATCGATCACGTCCGCAGCTGCAGTTGCCTTTAGCCCCCACCGCAAGTTCACATGTTCTCTCTTTCTTGACCTTGCGCTTGGTGTTGCGCAGCATCTCTTGTGTCTTTGTATGTCCATGCTCACTTCCAATCTCCTCTTCACCCGCCAACAGCTTTCCTAACCAAACTCCTCGCCTCCTCGAGTCCCCTACCCAACTCTCCCCTCTTGTGCGCCTCCTTCACTTCGTAATGTAGTTTCAGCAGGTCCTTTGCGCGCTTGAGGTCTGGGTCTTGCTCATCGTCTGTTGCTGTGTTGGGTTTTGCGGTGTTGTCATGGGAGGATGTGGAGTTGAGATCTGTAGAGCGCGCAGATACGAGGGCAAGCGCTGCAGCGGGATCCTGCAAATGAAATGGTGTTAAAAAGAAGGGCGATGCATGGATACGAGGATAGGGTAACGTACACAAGCGCGTAAGGACACAAGATCGGATAGCATTTCCGCAAGCTGCATTGTGTTTCCTTGGCTTTGCGCCATATGCGCGGGTGCTAAGGGGAATATTGGGATATGTCTTGTTTGCTCACAAATGCGTAATGTAATGTGGAATGGCTGTTGCGGTAGTTTGGTTGCGTTGCGATCGTAAGTAGGATGGATGACCCAGCAGCTCTGACGTTCACACGGCAATCCCCCCCACATCTCGGTTCCTAACCCGTAGCGGGCAGGGGCCCGAGATCAAAACTCCCGTCGATTACCGGTCAAGTACCTTCCCGAAGACGGTCTGCTACATCTTGTTTGCAGTCATATATACGTGCTTTTAGGTTATATCTGAAAACCTTGGGAATACTTCATCATGGCGAGCATACAAGCTATCAGGGCGAATTGTCGCAAGGTACGTGATTTCGTGTGGTATTCGTGTTATCAGGAAACCCTAGTAGGAGAGAGAGCTGGAGAGCCATGCTATGGTAAAAGTAATTGGCACGAACCAGATTGACTATCGTGGCTTGTAAAGTTAGTGTTTCTGTGCTTTGGGACTGGACGGTTGAGGAAGTTGGATTGGAAGAGAACGAAATTTGGACTCGGCACAGAGGAGACTTTTGGTATAATCTGACACTTCGCAGGTCATGTGCATAGGCAGGAACTATGCAGACCACATCAAGGAGCTGTCTAGTGCTACGCCCAAGCAACCCTTCTTCTTCCTGAAGCCACCATCATCTATCTTGCTACCAGGCGCTGGTCCAGTACTACGACCTCGTGGTGTGAATATGCACTATGAAGTTGAGCTCGGTCTCATCATGGGCAAGACAATAAGGGATCTGCATCCCGAGGATACCAAGGGTGCTATGGATGCTATAGAAGGTACTACGGACGCTATACATGAAGCCAAGTGTAACATTATATGGAGTCCCTATCGAACTAACATCCGAAATACAGGTTATGTTCTCGCTATCGACATGACTGCACGTAATGTGCAGGATGAAGCGAAAAGAAAAGGCCTGCCATGGTCCATTGCGAAGGGTTTCGACACCTTCATGCCCATCAGCAACTTCATCGCGAAGAGCCGGATCCCAGACCCACAGAAAGCACACCTTTGGCTTTCAGTCAACAACGAGATGAAGCAATCCGACAACACTGAACTAATGCTTTTCCGAATTCCGAGACAACTAAGCGACATTAGTAGGGTCATGACGCTAGAAAAGGGCGATATTGTACTCACAGGAACGCCGAAGGGCGTGGGTCCAGTGAAGACGGGCGACATTATGCGTGCGGGACTCAAAGTGGATGGTAAAGATATCGAAGAGGCGAACCTGGAAGTACCAGTTGCAGATCGTGAGGGTTTGTACGAGTTCAGCGAAACATAAGGCGAAGTTTCCATACGTGAGCAACGACCGAAGTTCATCAGATCTTGAAAATTTAGAAAGCGCCGATTCCAGATATCTCCGGTTTCGCCCTTGTTCCATTAGACCTCTTCCTAGCCTTGGAACGTGACAGTGGCATAATTGCCGCTTTGCGAGGTGACATCTTAACTCTGTCTGCAGGGGTGCTTTCCGTATCATCGCTCTCACTACGTCTAGTTCTTGCTGCTTTCTGCGGGCTCCGAAGAACGACAATCAACGACCTCTGTTTCTGTGGATTTGCAGCATTTGATCGAACTGGGAAAGGATCCTTTTTCTTTACAGGCGATGTAATAACCTTTGGCACGTTCGATTTTGCCGGGCTTCTTGTGACCCGCTGGGTAGGTTCCATAGCCGTGTTCTTGCCTCGATCTGCGGCAGCGCTTCGCTCTGAGATTGCCGGTGTCCTATGGGCGGCCCGGGTTGTAGTGCTGGGTTCGGCTTTGATCTGATCTGGTTCTTGCGCATGGGCAGTTTTTCGCTTCTTGCGCGACGATAAAGCGGGCTCGGCTGGTTGCACAGATGGAAAAGGTGTAGAACTACCTGCCCCTAGCGGCTTTTGCTCATCAGCCTCCTGTGCTTGACTTTTCTTAGCTTGGGCACGTGTCACGCGTTGAGTTTGGGGCTCTCTCTCAGGTAGTTTCCGCTTTCTCGAACCAGCTTTACTGACCAACTGTGTTGATGGCGGAGCAACTCTGGCACGTGGGCGGGCCTTACATGTTGAGGCTAGAACTGAGGCTGGGACTGAGGCTAGGACTGGAGATGTGCGGTTGTTGCGGAGTAGTTGTGTTGGAGGCGGAGAGACTCTGGCATGCGAGGGAGCCTCGCGCGTTGGGATCGGAGCCGGACTTCGAGCCTGTTGGATGTGTGGCAGGAGCTGTGTTGCAGAGAGAATGTCATATCCTGGTTTGTCAGGCAATGCATAAGGTGTTCGGAGTTGTTCTTGTTCTTCCGAATTGCGCAGTAACATGGAGTCGTGAATCGATGGCCTCTGCATCAGTCTCTGCCGGGCTGACTTTGTTGGGCTGTCTGAGGTTACTGACGGAGCGAAGGTAGTGCTTGGATTCCTATTATCGTCAGCAATGTCGTGCACACGACTGCGTCAGAGAATTTTCTTACCTTTCTCTCATCTCTGGGTATTGTCGTACCTGGTTTCCTTCATGTGTAGGTTTCTGCATAGGGGCCAACCCTTCATCCTCAGCTTCAGTAATCGCGTCTGAATGCCCGTCATTCAGTAACGGAGGTGGTGTCATAGTTCTCATGATGGCTTGCTGGATCCTGAAAACTGTCTGGGAACCAGCGGTCTTGGTAGTGTGGTCCTGTTGGATAGCTTTGAGATGAGTGAGTTCTTTTTCCAAGCTCCTGATCCGACGGACGTCTTCAGTTCGACCAGCCTCGAGAACGTCAAGACGCAGAAGAACGTTTTGAAGATCCCTAGGGACTTGTCTAAGCCTATCTAGATCCTCCACGGCATGGGACATAACATTGTCCAGCTCGATCTGCTTCTGCCTGACGTGCTTGTTTGTGTCAATGAAGTTACCCAGCCGTGCCATCTCGCCCATTGCCCACTTTTCGAATGCTTTGTCGTCATCTTCGGCTTCGATTGCCGCAAGTCGCTGCTCTAGATGACGGATTCTGGATGTAGCAGCCTCTGCGGCCCCCGCAACATGTTCAGTAGTTTTGATCCGGACATCGTAAGCTTCGTGATGTCTCTGGAGTTTGCGCATCTCCGTGAGCAGGTGAGCATGTTGCTGTTTCATTTCTGGGCCCCACAGCAACATCTCAGCCGATGCGAATGGCATGCGTGAGTCAATGTCGCCAGCCGTGCTCGGCCGTCGGGGAGCCATGGCGACAGAATATGGAATAACACTCAAAAGGCAGTGGACAAGGAGATGCGGTGTTGCAGGTAATAGTATGGCGTTGCTGCTCAATGACGCACGAGACAGAGAAGGCCGCTACACGTGAGGTGAGATGAGAACAACTGAAAATGCAGAAGCTGTATGGTGAGAGACAAGACTCAGCACGTTATAGTGGGTCTTGTCGCGAGAAGCAGGTGCGACGCTGGGTGTGGCTTCCTCAGCTGAGCAGTCTCAGGGGGCCATAACGTCTCAACAATCTGCTACTTCAACACGTCAATAAGGCCCAGGCCACAATACAAGCGGTGAAGTAAACTCTTTCTTATTTCTTGCTACCTATTAGGTACATTGAACATTCCACTCAATCAGATCAAGCAGCACGCTTTGGACCTTTCGGCGCGTCTATTACATCATCTCTCTTCATGATGCGAATCTTGGTGTCTTTCTTCGAGCTATCTCCGTCTGATTCGGACTCCTTCGGCCGTTCTGCGACGCTTTTATCGTAGCTACTCGGGTCGATACCAAGAATGCCACCTACGTTGTTACGATCGCCAGGAACAGAGAACTCACGGAAAGCATAGCGCCATTCGTTGAGGAAGCCGCGAATAGCCTTGCCGACTTTGTCCTTGCCATTCTTGGAGTGATGGCCGGTTCCTGTGATGGCATACACTGGACGAGAAGATGAGCTGTGCTTCAGAAGAATGCCCTCGAGGTATGACACGGATTCATCTGGGTGCAGACCTGAGTGACATTAGTTCTGCTAAAAATCGAAATCACCAACTCGACTTACCGTGAAGATCAACATACAGCTCTCTTGAGCCGTCGCTGTCCTTGTTGCGATCTTCGTAAAGAATACGAGCAGCTTCACGGTGGGCTTCACGCATCAGGTTATTCTCGCTCTGCCCCCTAAGACTAAGAGCTTTAGCCGCGCGCGAATCACTACGGTTCCAGGCCTGAGCAGCACTGATAGGTGTTAGCATGGGTGCCCCTTGTGAAGATCGACGTAACCTACCTCTGCAAAAACTTGTTGCGCAGACTACCATGCTTAAAGGCCTCGGCGCGAGCTTTAAGATACGCTTGATTACCCTTCTCGCCGGTCTCTAACCACGGAATGTGTTGAGGGGCAGGTATTGCCTGTGCAGCCACACTATTCTCGCGAGATCCGGTGAAGCTTTTGGTTGGTCTTAATCCCTTGCGGACCGGAGTGACAGGAGCAGGGACAGGGGACATGCGAACGACATCAGCAAGGTTATTAGGTCCCGGGGCATCCTTGTGATGACCATGGCCACCCCGCTTGCCGTGGTGACGCTTTCCAGTCTTAGCAGCGGCAGCGGAGCCTAGACTAGGGAAAGCATCATTGTCGTCCACTGCAAGTACTGATGGTGTAGTAGCACGTGAGGTTTGGCGACTGCCGGTTCTAGATTGCGGACGACTACCGCCTCCAGGGGTGAAGTTGGCAAATGGGCTAAGTCCTGGTGGAGGACGTGTAGGGCCACCACTAGTAAGGCCATAGAGCTGTTCCAAAGAGGTTGCAGCTGATGTTATCGATGGGGTACCTAGGGGTGAGCCGTTGTAGTGGAGTGTAGGGAACTCATAATCAGACATCTGGAAGTTTGGTATAGGTGGAGTCTGGACGTCTGAGACAGCCATACGAGCCATGAGAGCAGAGGGATCATGTGAGAAGAGGCATGTGTCACCAGCTAGACAGTTTCCATTTAGGAAATATCTGCAGTGAGCGTTAGCTTAGAATACCCAGAGGCATGTGTATACACCTACTTGCATAATGTCTTGCTGGTATCGTGGCTGAACCTGCAATCTGCTCTGGCACAATGTCCTGTTGATAGGAAGTATTTGCACACGATGTTGCTTTTCTGCTGGCCTACGGGTGTGCTAGGTCTAAACGCCGGACTCATAGACTTTCCGATGACATATCCAGGATGCTCTGAAGGAGTAGTGGGGAGTTGTTGTACGTCTAGTTGCTGCCCCATTAGTGCAAGCAGGGCAGCACTGAGGTCATATCCATTAGCCTCCAAGACCTTCTCAAGCTCTTCGTCTGATCGGTCGTCCCTCAGAATGGAGCGCAACATGTCGTACGGGCCCATGTCCATGGTCTGGGGCTGCACCCATTCGGCCGCGGCACCGTTGAGCGTGCCGTCACCCAGGAGGGAGGACTCTGTGCTTGCAGCATCATCGTTGACCAGCCAGTCGACGGAGTGGCCATCGAGATCGCCATAGGACTCTGTGTTCGGACTTGCGCACTCGCTGAACTGGTATGCGCTCAGGCTGGGGCTATGGGGGATATGCGGTGTGGAAAAAGCAAGTCGGGGCGAGGGTCGCGGAGAAGTAAAGGGGGATGCAGTCGACGACTTTGTGCGTGCGAAGCCGGGTGGACCTATGCCGAAGCCTGGTGGAGGGTGCACCATGCGCGGAGAGTTGTTGACGGGAGTCGGGGCGCGGTTGGCCTGCCAGGGAGCTGGCGAGGGCCGGCGGATGATGGTATGACGACTGGGAGGAGAGCTGGAAGAGCTGCCGGCGTCGCGGTAGCGCCATAGGCAGTCCAGGACAATGTTCTCGAGGGACTTGCCGGTAAGGTTTGTCTCCTTGCGCAGAAGCTCCTCGAGCTTGTCCGTCTTGTCCTCCTCGTCCAGGGCCTCGTCCTGCAACACAGGCAGCGCCTTTTCGTACAAGTCGTCGGCGACCATGGTGATTGATTATTTCCAAGCAAGGAAAGAAGTATATTGGGGTGATAGGCGGTCAGAAGTGGCGCGCGGGATGGGCGCTTGAGGTCAGAGGTCTTGGTCGAGACAGGAGGCCGTCGGGGGTGATTACATGTACTGCGGGTAATGGCAGAGGAGCGACCGGCGCGTCACAGAGGGAATGAAGCTGCAACGAAGGGCAATAACCAGTCCCGCAGCCTTTCTCTGCAGGACACACCAAGTGCGCCAAAACGGGCAGAGTGAATGAATGCCTGGGGCGATCGCGAGCGCGAATGAAGCTCGAGGGACTAGGCTCAACTACGTAGGGGTGGGGGATGCTTGCACCGTGCAGCAACGTCGACCATACAGCGGGAACGGTAATCTCCAACACTTGGTCCCGGACTTGCCCTACATGGCCCTGGAGCCGGTAGTTGCTGATGAAGGGATGAGTGTGATGTGCGTCTGAGCTGAGCGTTGATGACGGCCAGGGCTGAGATTGCAGAGCTGAGATGGCATTCGTCGGCGGAAAAGAAGCTGCAACATATGCCTCAAGTATCCTTCGAATAGGCTCGTCGACGCCACACGGCCGCCAGAGGCTGCAAGAGGCTGAGCAAGGTCACGTGTCTGGGTGTTTGTTGCGGGTCGGTGGAGACATGCACCGGAGCTGTCGACCTTTACTTATGCATTTGATACTGCATAGGCCTGGGTTCACGCGCATCAAAATGTAGTTGTCAACACCCTCTCAATCTTCAAACGCCATCGACACGCATGCCGAAAAGGAATGTCGTTTCAACTCGGGGTAGATCTGATCTGATCGCCTAATGCAGGGCGGATGCACCTCGTTCGTCCGCCCGGATGACGATGAAACCAAGAGCTCTCCAGCGGCGCTCCCACTAGCATTAGCATCTCACACCAGAGCTGTCTCCAACCCTCTACTATCACCACACGGAATGTCCGTCTCCACTCGTATCAGCTAACACCCTCCCATTACCCTCTTATTGAATTCCGTATCCCATTCACATCTTCTTACCTCCGCATACATCCGCGCCACTCCGCTGAGCACACCCCCCAATACTTAACGTAGGCATCAGCTAGCATGCCCGCGAGCGACTATGACGTCCGCGCTCTTGCGCTCCCATTAGACGACGAGGAAACAGGCCAGACGCCGATATGGAGTCGACGTTCGCAATCATCTACCTTCCGGCGCAATCCCTCGCACCAGAGCCAACAGAGCACATGGCGGCAGCGCGCCATGGACAAGTACGATACACTCTCGCGACGAGTCCTGGACCAATACAATAAACTTTCTCCCTTGCAGAAAATACTCTTCTTCGTTGGGAATTTGGTGTTGGCAGTAGGCGGCATACTGTTCTTGGTTTACAATGAGCGCATATTCGGGGCCTTGCTGCCCGTAGCGAAGAAGTGGAGAGACGTCACAGCCGGATGGCTGATACTCTGGGTCTTGATCTTTGTTGTATCATTCCCGCCCTTGATTGGGTATTCGAGTTTACTCACCATCGCCGGTTTCGTCTATGGCTTTCCTAATGGGTAAGGTTATTAGGACATTCACTACATCCAATCTGACATTAGACCAGTTGGTTCATAGCCGCAACAGCGACAGTCGCCGGCAGCACAGCGTCCTTCCTCCTTTCGCGTACCCTCCTCAAGAACATGGTCCACCGTCTAATAGCGAATGACACGCGCTTCGCCGCCCTCTCCCTGACCCTCAAGCACGATGGTCTAAAACTCCTCATCATGTACCGACTGTGTCCACTACCATACTCCATTTCCAATGGCGCTGTCGCAACCTTCCCAACCGTACACTGGGCGTCATACGCTCTAGCTACTGCTATCGTATCACCAAAGCTTATGCTACATATTTTCATCGGCAGCCAGCTCGAGAAGATTGCTGAAAGCGGAGGTAAAATGGACCCTAGTACAAAAGCTCTATCCTACGTTTCCATATTCATTGGCCTCATTGCGGGTGTTACCACAGGCTGGCTCGTATACCGCAAGACCAAGGCCCGGGCTGCACAGCTTGAAGCCGAAGAGCGTGCGGGTATTCGTCGTATGAGTATCGAAGATTTGGAGAATGAATACGCGGATGACCCGGGAGCGCTGGAAGCTGCCGAACGGTTACGTGAAGAAGATGATGATATCAGTCTTCGGACAACCTGGGACGATGAGTACAGAGATGAGCCTCCGGAGACGGGTGATGCCGTGGACATTGGCGATGACCCGTTCAAGGATGGCGATGCCAGTGACAGCGAGGAGCGAGGACGAGGAAGGCAGAAATAGATGCATTTGCATAGAAGAATCTTGCATACGTCGCTTGGGTATGGCGAGTACCTCCTATAGACTATTAGAATCGAAACCGCATCGTCAAACTCCTTTGCCTTTATCAAACTACCTTGTCATATCTTAAGTGTCACGACCAACAAGTAGCGCCTGACTACCTGCCATGGGAATGTCTACCCTGCTAGACTCGGTATGCTCCACAACTCGGGGACTTCTGTTGCCACTCCATGTCCGTTCTTCTAATAGTGCTGGCTATCTTAGTATCCTCAGGATACTTCTTCCTACTACAATAAAGCATACCAAGAGTCATATAGATACAATAAAGTATCTAGAAGTCTACAATGCTGTTGATGTTTGTAAGCTTTCTAATTAGAAGCCAATGTAAGCTGCAAGGTAAAGCTTGTTATCTCTATACCTGTTCAGTATTACCCTTGTATACGGTATTAGTATTGACCTAACGTTAGTCATTCTAGGTGACCAAATGGGATATCATGTGAGATCAGTGTTCTTGTTAGCACTAGTGTCACGACCATCACACTCATAACATAGATCTAACAGAGGAAACGTTCATTTGTCATATACAGAGCCCAGCCACCCCATTCTCATGAGCTGTATATGTACCGCTAACAAGAGCACAGGGAATCACAAGAGGTATTCGTCGACCAAGGTAGGCGTGCGTTGCCAGGCTGAGGTCAATGCAGAAAAACGAACAAATCTTCCATATTGAGACACAGCTGATGGCGAGGACGCATCTTCTATTATACATCTATTCTCAAAGACCAATCAGCACTTTTTGGCCCCTCAGAACATTGGAATAGACAATACCCACTCTTCCAGCCTTCAACTCGTTTATGCGACGAAGCTCTTGGTGAAGCTCGATGCGACCTCCTTGAGCTTAGCCTCGAGATCCTTGCTGAGAGCACCTTCCCGGTCGATCTGGGCGAGCATGTCGGACTCGTTCGATCGGAGGTGGGCAAGGAAGTCAGCCTCCCACTGGAGAACCTTGTTGACTGGTACGGAGTCGAGGAGACCGTTGATACCAGAGTAGATCAAAGGAACCATCTCGTTGACGGCCATAGGAGAGTACTGCTTCTGCTTGAGGAGCTCGGTGAGACGCTCACCACGGGACAAGGTTTGCTTGGTCGCGGCGTCGAGATCGGAACCGAATTGGGCGAAAGCAGCAACCTCACGGTACTGGGCCAAGAAGAGCTTCAGGGAACCAGCGACTTGCTTCATGGCCTTGACCTGGGCAGCGGAACCGACACGGGAGACAGAGAGACCGACGTTAATGGCGGGACGGATACCCTTGTAGAAGAGCTCAGCCTCCAAGAAGATCTGTCCGTCGGTGATGGAAATGACGTTAGTGGGAATGTAAGCGGACACATCACCACCCTGGGTCTCAATGACGGGCAGAGCGGTGAGCGAACCACCACCGAGCTTGTCGTTCATCTTGGCGGCACGCTCAAGGAGACGAGAGTGGAGGTAGAAAACGTCACCGGGGTAAGCCTCACGACCTGCAAAGTTGAAGATTCGAAGTCAGTGCATGTCTCACAGGCGTTTGATATCGTCATAGCTTACCAGGAGGACGGCGGAGCAACAAACTCATTTGACGGTAGGCAACGGCCTGCTTGGTCAAATCGTCGTAGATGATAAGAGCGTGCTTGCCGTTGTCACGGAACCACTCTCCCATGGAGCAGCCAGAGAAAGGAGCGATGTACTGCAGGGGCGCAGCCTCGGAGGCAGTGGCGGCGACAATGATGGTGTACTTCATGGCGTCGTTCTCCTCAAGGGTCTTGACGAGCTGGGCGACGGTGGATCGCTTCTGACCGACGGCGACGTAGATACAGTAGAGCTTCTTGGTCTCGTCGGTACCCTTGTTCCATCGCTGTCTAGGATACAAAGTCAGTATTTGTCTGGCTTGCAGTTGTTATCGAAATTACGTACTGGTTAAGCATGGCGTCGAGGGCAACGGCGGTCTTTCCGGTTTGACGGTCACCAATGATCAACTCACGCTGACCACGTCCGATAGGAACCATGGCGTCGACAGACTTGAGACCAGTCTGTACGGGCTGGTTGACGGACTGGCGGGGCAAGATACCGGGGGCCTTGAGCTGAGCACGGCGACGCTCGGTGGTCTTGAGGGGACCCTTTCCATCGATGGGGTTACCGAGAGCGTCAACGACACGTCCGAGAAGAGCCTCGCCGACGGGAACGTCGACAATCTCTCCGGTACGCTTGACGGTCTCACCCTCCTTGACGAGACGGTCAGAACCGAAAAGCACAACACCGACCTGGCCGGCTTCCAAGTTCATGCACATGCCCTTGACACCGGAGGCGAACCTGCCACCCGTTAGCTTCCGTGAACGTTTGTCATGTTGCTCAATTGGCGTACTCGACAAGCTCCTCAGCCTGGACGTTGTTCATGCCGTGGACACGGGCGATACCGTCACCGACGGAGAGAACACGACCAGTCTCGGAGAGGGAGTTCTCCTCCTGGACACCGCGGATCCTCTGCTCCAGGATGGAGGAAACCTCGGTGGGGGTGGCCTTCGCTTCGGCGGCGTAGGATCGGGTAGCGTTGATGAACGCGGGAGCGCGGGCCTGTGGCGGAGAAAAGGTATCAGCACTGCATCTCGGTAGAGGGGAGCTCGTTCCGCCCAGCGCAGCCCACGCAGTTCCATCAACGAAGCTCCATTGCGGCACCAATGGCATCGGATATCGGTTCTTGGGGCTACTGGCGATGGCTGGACGGTGCGGCAGGCGCAATTGCAGGCGGTTGCGATGGACTTACCGACGCAATCCTGCTCGTGGCAGAGATTGCAGCGACCCGGCGGCTCGACTGGCGGATGGCCCTTGAGAACATGGCTGCGGCTGCTCAAGAGTCTATTTCGGAGGCTCTGCAACCAATTGAGATTGATGCAGGTATGGAAGAGGGGAGATGGTGATGGAGTGGAGGATGGGGAGCTCTGCTGTGAGGAAGAAAGTCCTGCGGTTCGGGAGGAAAGCGCGGACCTTGGCGTCTACCACTAATCCTAAAAAAGCCGCATCTCAACCGAGCTCCATCACTACAACACCACGTTGGCCGCTCTCGAGGGTGATTCGGCGTGCACGCACTGGGTGAAAAGCCATCAGAGAGACCATGTTTCGTTTATCTGCATCTTGTGGTCATGTCCGGAACTTTGCAGCACATCTCGAGCTTGGCAGATGAACCTCAGTACATGGCCAAGTACCCCACACTTTGATAGAGATAAAGTAGACGATGGTGGATACCTCCGGACTACTTCTCGGTGTACGATACAATTCAGAAAACGGAAGCTTCTTTTAGCTTCATGTCATCACACTCCAAGTACTTACTTCAAAAGTCTGTGTTCGCTTTTCTTGCTTGCAAGCTCTACCCTCACCTACAGCTCAAGAGACACCAACGCCTTGTAAAGTATAACACATTCTAAATTGGTATCCTACTATGTTATATGAATCTCAAGAAACATGCAGCCGTTTATGCAAACTTGAACACCAAAGACAACATATGCCTCTAAGACGCCGCGTACACCTTGCTCCTGCGCAATGCTTTCTTCTCTTGCGGTATTCATACACTATTGCACTGTCTTCTGATCCCCCAACGCCTCCTTTGATTATCTTGCAAGTGCCAATAGCTGGGTGCTTATCTGCTCATACAGTATATATCCACTGTCGATGTCTGTCCTCATTTCGCAGAGCCGTTCTGACCCTTCTCCTTGCTCTTCCTGAACTTTACAATCTCCAGCTCAACGGCCTGGTCTATCCGGCGCTTCAGTTCGGGGCGGTAGCCGAGCTTGAAGAGTATCTCGAACCAAACGAAAAAGGGCGCCAGGAAGATGGCCTGCACGAGGTTGTCCAACAGCGCTGGGGCTCTTCCCTCGAACTTTCCGTGTCCGATGAACTGGGCAATCCAGCATGCGATGTTGACTGCGCCGGCCCAGGAGTTGGCAGTCGCACCATAGGTCGATGTGAGGTGGTTCGCATACGCGGTGCTGCCGATGAGAATTGGAGCCAGCATGGCACCTGCGACAGGCTCCATGAGAA
>Ga0058698_10000514_pt1 | contig 21221 bp, 15 predicted proteins | sample AgamicAsSfe_FD_67288 | JGI IMG/M metagenome (GOLD analysis project Ga0058698, IMG submission 67288) | Agave microbial communities from Guanajuato, Mexico - As.Sf.e | ecosystem: Host-associated > Plants > Phyllosphere > Phylloplane/Leaf | place: Guanajuato, Mexico | collected 2012-05-30
GCAGGGAGAGAGGAGGTGAGGAGCAGGACGGAGCTGTAGAACGAGAAGTATGGACGCGGCGGCCTGAGCTTGCATGAACTCCGCGATGCCAACTACGACTGAAGGCTCGCCATGGGATGTACGCTGCTTCGTCAGTTTGAGTGTGGTTTGGGGTTTAAAAGGTGGCTCGAGAAGTGAGAGGTCAAGTAACGAGCATGACGGCGCCATCAATATGATGTACAGTAAGGCATAAAATGGTGGATATAGACTTAGTTAGCAGATATGTTTAATGCCTTCACGACTGTGCTATCACCAGATTTACAGCACAGATAACACGATGCATTCAACACAGCACAGCGTCCTGCTCGACGACACAAGTTTACGCAATTTCCCGGGCTACCTCCCAGAAACTTGGGATCCTGCCGCAAAATGCTTGAGAAACAGTCTGTTTCTTTCGATCTATTACTGTGCTTTTCCTACTTTACTTTTTGGTGTTCATGTCATTAATACTACTTTCGGTGCGAGCGGCGCACTCTCTCTTCATCTCATTTCATGTTCATTAACGCAGCCCCACGCACCACCGTGTCATGTCGCGCCGTGTCCAGCTGTGTCCATAGTCTTTGATCTCTTCTTCCACTCCGGCTTGAAGTCTTTTATAAATGCCTCCGACGAGCACTTTGATTGCTTGAGTGGAAATTAGACGCCCTTGCATCGATTCTTGCCTCAAAACCCATCTCTTTTGCCTCGCGAAATGCAGGTAGCATCCGGGAGGTCTCAGAGCTCCGAATTGCGTGTTGATATTGGAGATAGCTGGAATGAAACCCGATCAGGCGAAATAGCTCTTCCACAGCACACCCTCCAAATCCTCGACCTGTTCCGGCTCGAATGCCTGTATTTCACATTAGCACATGCACATATACCCCAGATCAACAACACAGCAAACACTAGACTCACCTTAATATCGATATGCCACGTATCCTGCCTCGTCTTCTTGAAGTCGCTGACGATACTCTTCGCACTCTTTCCCACCACGCCCGGATCTCCCGCGGCTTTCAGCGCCAACGTCGCCAACACCTGCGGCACCCAGCTCGGCGGCGGACTCGTGTATGGGAACGCTTGCACTAGCGCGCCCAGACCCAATACAGCCGCGTGGCGCGTCAACACAAGTTTGTTCTGATCAGGGGTCGGAGTGCCGGGGCCACGTTTGCGCGGGAGTGGGTTCTTAGCAAGAAGATCCGTGAACTTCTCACAGAGGTCAGTGATGACCTTGGTGCGAAGCGAGATTGGCGAGCAGCGGATCATGCCCGAGAGGGTCGTGCTAGCGCCGACGCGGACTTCGATTTGCGTATCGTGCAGCATGCTGACGATACAGTCGAAGAGAGCGAGTTGGCGGTGACGAGGCATGAGGAAGAGGTGGCGGAAGTAGATGGCTTGGATGTTGATCATGACGCGGAGGCGCTGGTGCCATGAGGTGGCGGTGCGGCCGATGCGGATTAGAGCGTCGACGAAGGGTGCTTCTTCGCCGGATCGGTAGGGAATGTTGCCGAGGTGGCGGAAGACGGAGTAGGCGAGGGCTTGGAGGTCGGGGTCTTCTTTGATGTCCATCATGTGGAGGAGGGGCTCGAGGAAGGTGGTCGGGAAGAATGGGAGATATTCAGTGCAGCTGAACGAGCAGAGAGCGTGTTCGAGCCAGGCTAGGACGGTCTTGCTGGCCATTGTGTAGGATGAAGGGGTTTGTAGACCGGCAGGACGTTCGCCGCGCCACTTTTCGATCTTGCCGAACACTTCTGTGAGAGTGTTACCGAACTCTTCGGTGGGCTTGTAGGGTCTGCTACCGAGAGACGACACAGCTTTTTCGCTAGCGAGTAGAGTGGCGACATCTTTGTAGCTCTCATGATACTGCGTGCGGTAGATGGAAGCGAGAGTCAATCCCACGACTTCTCTCACACCTTTATAAGGATGATCGAGATGAGCCAGGAAATCTTCGAGAATTGGCTTCTCGAGCTGGAAGTGCCAGCCCAGATCTAGGATGGAGTGCTCCAGCAGACTGATCTTCGAAGTCTCCTTGAAAGCAGCATTCGATGACATATTCAGCCTGAAGCTCGCGAGCCACTCAATCATTGGCCACGACCGACGAGGGTCCTTGTTCTGGATCACGAAGTCCAAGAACGTTGTCCAGTAACCCATATTCTCCACGTTCAACGCATTTTCGAAGATACCGCGAACCAGTGGGAAGACAAAGGACCATATTTCATTTCTTTCCTTCAAATCAAGTGGAACAGCAGCGTTGAGAAGGGCTCCAAGAATCTCGGCGGTCGCACGATGCGCGTGTTTGTCACTGCCATCTCCGAACAGCTCCATGATGAGCTCTTGTATTTCGGGGCGGTTGACCTTTGTTTGTTTCAGCATGGTAAGATTGAACACCTGTGTCAACAAAATGACGCTCGTGGTTCGGAAGCGATCAGCATGTTGGTCTCGAGGCTCTTGCTTCAAGTATGCAAAACAGGTGGAAAGCCACTGCTTGTCAATGTGGCCACCAATATGTGATCGAAGTGTTTGCTCAACCTCGTCATATTGCAGCAGGTTGTTGTCACTCGACTTGAATGCCGAGTAGTCCTTAGTCCACACAAGCCATCCAGGATGATCGTGGTCGACATATGCATCCGCTTCTGGAGAGCGGAATGATGCCAGGAACTTCTTCGTGTAGTCAGGGTCTTCCGAGTCGAACTCTTTCTTGACCAAGCCAGGGACGTGCTTCTTCTCCAGCAGCATCTCTTCGTAGCTGTGGTTTGCGACAGCACGCATGTCGATATACGTGAAGATGCCGATCAGAGCACTTCCGTAGAGTGCCCGCAGTGTAGGATGTGGGTCGATTGCCTTTTGCACCACAATCTCCGCCATCTTTGCAGAGGTGATGTCTTCCCATCTGAGGCTCAGACCAACGACAATAGCCGCGGTTCGGCTTTCCTTCTTCCAATGTGCCTTACCCACGGTTTGTGCAAGCTCGTCCGCGAGAGTACTTCTTTGTGACCGGACAAAGTCTTTCCGCTTCTGTATGGCCTTCTTGCGCTTTGTAATTTTCGACTGGGCGTCGGTGTAGTCTGCGGGAGTGCGCTCATAAACTGCGTCCACGACTTCTGGTGCCAAAATCGTCATCCGTGGTGGCATCCTTGTAACATCCATGACCTGAAGGGTCGAAGCAGCACAGATCTTCTGGATTGACGGTTTGTCTGTGTCGAGCACGTCCAGGAACGATTTGATCATCGAAGGTGTGAACCTCCAGTCACGTCCAATGGCCTTGGTCAAGCTACCAAAAAGCAAGGTGAACATAGCACCCTTGATCCTTGGAAAGTCATTGCTCTTGATAGCTGCTTGCCAAATTTCGAGCAAAGGTGGAATAATAGCTGGCCGCACACCGATGAGGACCTTGATAGCTGATTCGATGCCACTTTGGGCAGTGCGGCGAATCTCAGTGTAGCTGGAGACACACGAATCGATCAGATCTTTCAGTAAAGCGAGGTCGAGATCAGTCTTCTTTCGCGGTGAGGCATTGTGCCTTAACCTTTGCAGGTGGTAGACATTGGCTCTGCGAACCAGCAAAGGGCGAGGGTACTCTTTTCGTAGTCCGCTGACCTTGAAGTGAGCAATGTCTGCTGCAAAGAGTCGTGTCACTCTGTCCAGCACATGTGCTGATCGCTCAATGCCAAGATCAGTGAACCAGGAGCGATACGCAGTGTAGAGAGCACTGAACGCAGTCACGTCATCCTGTTGCTTCTCTGCTAGGAAGACATGCACGTCGTGCAACGTCGTGCCAATAGCTTGTCGAGTCTGATGTAGACTTTCATATCTTTCATCACCCTTGCTCAGATGATAGCCTGTGGCGTATTGGTACGCTGGTCTGACGCTATCCTCTTCACTGCCGCCATAGTCTGCATCAGTAGGCTCTTCAGACTCTTCTTCTGTGTCGACATCGTCGTCGATGTCCTCATCATCGGCAGCGCCATCTGCCATATCTATCTCGTCTGTCGAAGTAGTGGACTCATCATGGCGTGGGTCAAAGAGAGTCGAAACACCTGATGTGATCAGTCGCAGCAGTACCAGACTCCGTTGAACTTCGTCAGACCAGTCCTTGCCAGCACCATCTCTCTTCACCGGAGATTGATCAGACGTGAGCCAACGAAGCCTCTCTGATTCTGCATCCGCAAAGTGCTTGAAGAGCTTCAGAGCAAAGTCGACCTCCCGTGAATCAGGATGATGCCATTTGATATTCAGAGTCTGCGGATCTTGTGTGCGGCCCCATAACTCAGGTGTCACTCCGTGAAGCAAGTCAGACTCCTCATACAACGAGTAGTCCACCGTGTATGTCATAGTCAGTGTCAGGAGAATGTGGTGCACAAGATTCGATGCGTGGATGGATGCCATGCCGCGGCATTTCTGTTGTAAATATTGCGTAATGTCCATGAGCTCCTGCTCAAAATCCATGATAGCGCTGCCGACGTGCACCATGCACATACTGAGCAAGCTCACGTTCCAGATGAGTGCGCGATCTCGAGGTAGCACCTCCTGACCACTGGTCCTCGTGCTCCCTGCAGCATTGTCATCGATCTCGGTACGAATGCCACGTATGAGGATCGGCACAAGAATACCCAATGCCTTTTTGGGATTGACCTTACACAACGCACTGCAGATGAACGCAGTCGCATCGCGCGCCTGGTATACCACGTGCTTTGAAACGAAGTCTGAGATCTTCTGTAAGGCGAGATCGTAGAGTTCTGGCGACATTGAGGAAAAGAAGGGTGTGAAGGTCGCAGGCAAGGTGTTCGCTACGTTCTCTTCAGGAGAGCCAGTCTTGACCTTAGCAGCGTCTGGCAAGTTCCTCAACAAATTGAAGACACGCTCGAGAAATGCGTCAACGAATGTGTGGAACTCTGAAGTGGATGACCTTAGGACGGCCAGCTCATCCTCCGCTGATAATTCTTCTTCGTAGTTGATCTCGATACTGACCCCTTCTTTCTCCAGGCGCTCAATTTCGGCACTAACCCACTGAGTGGCGAGCATGCCGTCGAGCTTCGGCACGTCTGCCTCAACTTCTTCCTTGGATTGTGCTGTCAGATCGTACATTGGCAGGTTATAAAACACGGCTTGCATGTAGGCAAGTGTGTTCATGGTCTTTGGTAAGTCGTTTGCATCAATGCCGGGAAGTGCAAGACCAAGCAGAGAGGTAACATGACAACGAAAGCCTTTAGTCTTGACCATTGTCTTTGTCAGCTCGTGGAGTGCCTTGATGGACGATGATGTTCTGTGGACTTCGACAGATCCTTGCATGGAAGGATATATGCGCTGAAGTGCGCCTGGTAGGATCAGGCTTGGCTCCAAAAGAGCGAGACTTTGAAGCGATGACAAAGAATAGCTTATAGCTGTGCCACTCTTCGCAAAGATGCCCATGAACGTCACGTCGCGCAAACATAGGACGAATCGACGTCTCACAGCTTCATTGAGTCTGCGTTCTTTCGGTACTGACATCTCACCGGATCTCTCCCTGTTCCAGCGCATGACAAAGAAGTCAGCCAAGTAGAAGACAAGCTGAGCCAAGCTCCTTGACCAGTTTCCGTGATTTGACGGGTGGAAGAAGGTCTCGACTGCTTGAATGAGTCCTTCCAGCTTGGTCAATATTGAGTCAGACTCTGTCGCACAAGCTGGTGATAGACTCATGACAATCCATCGAGCAATGTGATGTGCCATTGGGTGTTTCCGCTGATCTCGCTCGAGCAAGACCGCCAGTCCGAGCCATACATCCACAGTACCGCTATATGGTGATGTGACTTGGCTTACTGGAATCTCGAGCAGCCGCAGAATCGAGGTGAAAATCATGGACGCCTGCGGCTCTGTGAAACCACCGTACGCAGTATACTCAATGTGCTCTGCTGGGAGCACATCTCTTGCCAACCTCGAGAAATAATCAATGAATTGCATATCAAAGTGCTTCGATCTGTTCATGAGTGACCACACGTGGAATAACGCTGGCATATAGTCTTGTGGCTGACAATGTGGCGGAGGAGCTGCCACTGTTGGGAGTAGTAGATTCGTCAAGGCCACGACGGCAAAAGCATTTTCTGGACTTGACGTGCTGAAGTATGGCAGGATCGTGGTGAGCATTTCTTGCGTCTCGCTCGGGTCAAAGTAGAGCTGGGCGAATGAGCAGAGTTTCAACATTGTACGCGAATTGCGCTTCAAGTGGCCACTGCTGGCCGAAAGTACAGAACCCGTATCTGACGGAAGTACAAGCGATTTGAGCTCCTTGAACAGTGGACGCCAGTCCAGATAGATGTCTTGCCCTGCCTTTAGATAGTGCTTCTTCTTCATCAACGTCATGAACATGCTTGCGAATCTCTCTCCAGCACTGGGTTCCATGCCGGGTGCTATCGCCAGCTCATAGTACAACTTCACAAGTTTGACGCGCAGTTCTGTCGGAAGATCGAATTTGAGCTGAAGCCATCCTCTGAGTTCCCTTGTCCAGTGTGTTGCGCCCGGCACGAAGTCTCCTGCTGAGACAGCAATGTATAATCTCTTCACACATTCTGCCAAGTTCTCCTCATATCTGTCCTTGTGTTCGTACGGCAGGTACCGCTGGTATGGGAACGTCCTTGGTCGATATCGTGTCTGCTTGTTCTGTTCCGATAGCCCAGGTGCGCCATCTTGCGCCGCGGCCTCCTCGCCACCGATCCGCGCACCCCCTACTATGATGACCTTGCCACTTCGGTCTTCAGTCCAGTCTAACCTCGGGGAAGCTGCGCCAGACGATCCGTTGACAGCTGTGGCGACTTCCGAAGCATTGTCGGTCATGTCATGGTCATGATCCATGCTGCGATCGGGAGGGAGGGGAAATGTTGCGATCGATACGTAGGATATTGTGTAAGGGTGCTATTCTGTCAGATCATATTAGCGTACAGGACCGAAGCAGCGTCATTCATGCCGGAGTGTTTCAACTTACCTGTCGAATGCTCACACGACCAAGTGAATGGCCTGTTTGCAGGACTGTGGTGGGACAATGGCACGGCTATGTATAGGCAAATGTCGATTGGAGAGACTCCTTCGAAGCTCGAGCGGTCAACACGTCTGATGATATTGCTATCCCTTGAGACTAGGATGGGACGAGATGTAACCTAGACCAGGTGTTTGCTACTAGAGAATCACTACACTATACTTGACATGTGACAAATAGTCGATCTGTGTACGGAGGGAGTACCGTGATGGGTGTGTTGATCAAGTTTCAGGTCAATCCACGCTGCGAGTAGTATCCTGCTAAGATATTGTACAGTTTATATCTATGAAGCGTATTTACCTGACTCTAGGCGTCATGGACGCGTTTCAGATGATTCTAGCAGCACAAGGCAGCGGGAACCACGTAACGCCCCGCTTGGCACGTGACCTCGGTCTGCTGCCACCAGCTCTTTGGGACCTCGTCCGGGAGCGTCAGCGATCAGTTCTGTAGGTATTCTACTTATTGTCAGGGGTGAATCCCAGTATCAGCCTCTAGCACCCTCAAACTTCTTCGGCTTCCGCTGCTCCTCCTCCGGCTCCTCTTCTTGCGAACCACTCGACTTCTTCTTCTTATGCCTGTGCTGCCTCAGAGCGTGCACGACCTTTTCGTCCTTCAGGTCCTTCTCAGCATCCCATTCGGTGTCGTACTCGCTAGCAATGGCAATGATCTCGCGACGTAGCACATTCGCCTCTTCCATCAGATACTCCCACTTTCTGACATCAAACCCGCGGCTCTCATACAGCTTGTTCTGCCGCCGTGACACAGTCAGGTTCATCGCGGATCGATAGGACGCCTCGCGCTTGTTGAGTAAGAACCAGGCGTAACCACCCACGAAACCGGCAAGACCGACGAGATAGGTCACAGGCTCCATGACATCCCATCCTAGCTCTGTCATGAAAGTGAGATAGTATACGAGCCCGCCCCAGGCTACCATGCCACCGAAGCCTGCATAGGCGACACGTTGCGCTCCGAGCTCGGCCAGCCTGTCGCACTCCTTCTTGATGTCGGCCATTGTGACAATCTCGCCAGACTTCTTGCGTAGTCGCATGCGTAAATAGTAGGTCCGATCGCCGAAGGAAGGGACGCCGACGCGGATCTCCCGTGGCGCACCCTCGATCTCGACAGCAAACTCTTTGCCTCGCGCGGCATCGCGCACGAAGTCGCCGATCTCAGTCGATTTGGACCAGCGCACAAAGGTGTCCGTGGCGGGCGACTCTGCTGTCGACTCCCGCCCAAGACCAGAGTATGACTCTACACCACCCTCGCCAGGGCCCCCGCGAAGCGCAGAAGCGGCCTCTGATTTGGTATCGTGAGGGCTGATATGGGTATGAATGGAGTCCGTGTTGTCGTTAGGAGACTCCTTGGCCTCCTTGGATTCGCTTGTGTCTTTGAAGCTCGTAGATGTTGCGGATCTGTTTGTGTCCTCACTGCTGTCTGCGCTCTCTTCCTCGATCCCCTCTTCCTCCTCTTCCTCCTCAAATTCTCGATCTCTTGCCGGCGGCTCATCGTCCCGCATGCTGTCTTCTGCTTTGAAATGTATCGCAGGTATCTTTTCCTTGCCATCCTTGTCCGTAAACAAGGGTAATTCACTCTGTATCAGCCTTTCTAAATAGCTAAGAGGCTGCTGCGGATGTATCAATAGTGCCAGCGGTGCGACATCTTTTCTATCCGAGTTGTGGTCTTCCGTCGTGAGCGGCAGGACAAGCTTGAATAATCGCGTGGGTGTTGTGAGCAATTTCCCCTTTGTCATTGCGCCAGCAGATCGAGCCCGTGCCACAGGCGGTATGGAGGACCCCTCGCGCATCCATGGTGTTCTGATCGCTTGCTTCTTATTCTCTGCTAGGAGTTTGTCGTAGTGCTCTTCCTCCTCTTTAGTGACATTGTCGAGTTTATCTTGGTAAGCCTCTCCATTGCGATTCTGAGGTAATATGCCCGATTGTACTGAGATACTGCGGCAGACTAACTGTCGTGCAGTATGCCTTGGTGTTCTCGGGGGGCCAGACGAGGTGTGTGTCGTGATAGGAGACGAACAATGTGCTCGCGTGCATCTCGATACCGCCGGCAAGAGGCGCAGAAGACCTCCAGCGCCTGCCGACATTGCTAAGATCAGTAAGGAAGCCTGGTCACTACTGAAAGTGGTACAGCATACTTTCCTGCAAGCAGTCACAGAATCTGGCGCCGAGAGCACCGCGGATGTATGTGGCTGGTTGGCTTTGTCACTAGCCGTTATACGACCAAGTTGTTGTTTACAACGTTGATGACGAGCATGCTAATCTGACACTCTGACAAGAATTGCATATATCCTTATTTGGAATACGAAAGAGCATCTAGCACACAAACTCGGTGTGCAGATATATAGCATACACTCTCAAGGCGTGTGAGCCATTCATGCCATACCTGGTCTCTCTGACCTTGCCCGGAACGCCACACCAACCAAGCCTTATGTCCTTTACATGTTCATGCATCACATTCCTCATCCTCAAACATAGCCATCCTTTTACATGATGATTGATGGCGAGTCCACGTTCTGCTTGATGCTCTTGTGGGGCAGCACACTGCCACCATTGACATAGATCTCGTCACCGACGGTGACATCATCGCCGAGGACAGTAGTGTTTTCCAACCGTGCCCATCGTCCGACTGTGCTGTTCCATCCGACAATGGAGCTCTTGATCCAGGCGTGCTCCTTGACCTTGACATTGGAAAGAATGACACATCGCTGCAAACGCACACCATCGCCAATGACGACGTTGGGGCCGATTGTGACATTCGGGCCAATCTTGCAGTTCTTGCCGATGCGCGCCGATGGATCAATGAGGACGTTCCCGCTGTGAACATATGGCTCTGTTGTGGGCGCCAATAGCTTGCTCTTCTTCGCTGTCAAGCTGCTAAGGTATAGGCAGGTTCCTGCAATGAAGTCCTTGGGCTGACCAACGTCCATCCAGAAACCGTCGAGGTCGAAGGAGTGTAGCTCGCCGGCTTTGCACATCTCGGGGAACGTTTCCTGCTCGATTGAGGTGGGACGTAGCTCGATGCGCGAGAGGACCGAGGGGTTGAGAATGTAGAGACCGGCGTTAATGCGGTTACCGACGAATTCGATGGGCTTCTCGACGAAACGGTCGATGCGGGATTCGTGGCCTGGCTTGTGGACGACCACACCGTACTTGGATGGCTCTTCGACTTTTGTGACAATGATGGTCCCCTCGTTGCCGTGGGCCTTGTGGAAGTCGAGGAGCTGCTGGAAGGGGTAATCGCAGATGACGTCGGAGTTGAGTACGAAGAAGGGACTGTCGTCTTTCCCTAGGATCTTCTCGGCGAGTTTCAGAGGGCCAGCGGTACCGAGGGGTTCGGTCTCGACGGAGAATGTGATGTTGATGTTGTATTCTTGCTCGTACTGTGAGATGTTCTGTCAGCTCGAATCTTCGGATGGCGTGAGACCGGTTCAGGCTGACCTTCTTGAGAGCTGCTGTCATGATCTCTGGTCTGTAGTTGACAGCAAGCACGATATCTGTGACGCCAGCGGCTGCGAGGGCTTCAATCTGATGTAGGATCATAGGCTTGTTGCAGAACTCGACCAAAGGCTTGGGGAGTGTGAGGGTCAATGGGCGGAGACGTGTGCCGAAGCCACCGACGAGAATGAGGGCTACTGTCGTTAGTGCGAAGATGATATAGAGACGCTATGACGACGAACCCTTCATTGTGGTAGAGTTGTGTTAGAGAAAGTGAGGGAATGTAAGAAATGCAGTGGTAGTACTGCTTCAGATGTGAAGTATAGCTATGACCGTCAAAGAGTGGATATTGTTGAAGCTGGCGGTATTAGGATGAAGCGAAGAAGGAGATCCTAGACGGTGATATTATCGAAGTCAAGGAGCGAAGGAGTGAATTCTGGGAGGATGTAGTGTCTCTAATACTCGACTCGAGGCACTGGCAGCTGACACGTAGCAAAGTAAATATGGAAACGCGAACGAAACGGTCATCCCTGCAACGTCGTAGCTTTTTATTAGAACTTCAATGTATCCCTTGGCAGGGGATATCAGTCATCCTGGACTTGCCTCTCTTGTTACTACCAGGTTGAGTCGAGGCTTGCAAGATAACCACTGTAGACTGTATCTGAGCAGCCATTATGCCTCGTGAGTTGCGGCAAGAGGTGTGCAAGGCAAGATGCATGAACTGGAGCCTCTTACGCTGCTGCCCCTTTAGCAGGATCGACCGCGTGGTCCGTCTGGCCTTTGCCGTTCGCTGGTTCTGTACTGCGCAACGTGGTTCTTTGAGCCTGTGCGGACGAAGCACAATGCCCTAGCAAACCATATACTACTACTACTGTGTAACCCCAGCATCGTATATAGTACCCCGATGCGGCAGTAGTAGGCGATCTTCTTTCGGGACTCGAACCGATTGCCACCACATAGTTCTACCCCTGAATGCGGACGATGTGCTTAGTTCCTTAATTCCTTACCACTCTTACACCTCTTAACAACGTATGCTTCTTCCCCTTGATTTCTCCAAGCATTCGTTTTCCGCTGAGACACTACTGCGACTACGATTCTGTATATCCCTCGTCCTTGATGCAGGTCTAGACCCAGCATCCTTACCATGAAGGCACACGTTTCGTGACGTGTATGATCCGACGTTGATACAAGCTTCTGGAGCCCTTCCGTCGGAGATATACACTATATCTTACGGTGAAATATGAAGAGTGAGGGGCAGTAGTAGAGTAGTTGCATGTCATGTCAATGTCGTTGACTTCATGCTTGTTGTTGTTGACTTCGGTCTACCTTATGTCAACACACCAATGAGGTCCTGCCGCGTCTGGCAGTACCTTCGTTTCTCCCTACAAGGTATCTCACTCGCTAAGCTGTCGCACCCTGTCCAATACAGACGACTGTAACCCACAAAAGGTCTACCATTCCAACAGCAATAATCTCAGGCTTGTCCAATAGACCACCTTCGAGCCAACTTCACGCACCAATGCTGATACCAACACTCTCAACCTCCCCTTCCCACTCACTCCTCAGCCACCGTGCTCCTCGATGCCCTGCCCTCAACAGCAACAAAGCGTCCTCTCCCTCCTCTCTTCAAGTCCACTGCCATGGCCTCCGAACCTTCCACCCCATCACCACTGAACTCCGTATCCGCCCACTCTGTTCCTTCCATACTCAGAATAGTGTCCCTCTTCTTCGAGTTCGAAGCCTCGCTCTGCAAGCTTGGCGTGATTGACATACGAGTTCTGCTTTCTGAGTGTGCTTGCCGTCTGTCGATGGAAGGCCTGGCATTGCCATTGCTCGTGCTGGACAGTGTCAGTGACATTGATTTCCTTCGCTTTTCTGACTTCTCCGGAATTTGAGGAAGTGCGCTGATGGAGGACTGTGAGTTCGAGCGAACGAACGTCGCATGGACTGGCGAAGGACGCAGATAGGACTCGGGAACGGGCACCCGGCTGCCATCTGGCATGACAAAGTGGTTGGGTTCGACGACAACATCACTTGGGGTTGCAATTCCAGAATCACCAGATCCAGATGGCCGTAATTGCAGTGGCGGTGGCACAAGTGACATTTCCACCGCAGGCCTTCTCATCGGGCTCTCGGCAGGAACAGCTCGTGCAGTCTTCCAGCTTCCTGCAGCTTTGTAGCAGTAGCTCCTCTCTTGCGCGGGCATCACGACAGCAGAGCGTCCTACTGATGAGTTACTCCAGGGCGGAATGCCGTTGATTCCGAAACAGAGGAAGTAATCAACATCATCCATATAGCGCAAGCCAGGCACATCGACCGAGAGGTGCGATAGTGTTTGGAGTATGCCGTACAGTTGGATCCAGCGGCCGAGTCGTGCTTCTTGATGTGTTACGCCAGGAGCACTGAAGTTGGCTTCGTGCTGCTTGAATGCGGTAAGGAAGTTGCTGCCTAATTGAGTGTCAGCATGTTGGCAAGTCGAGAAAGGAGACTAAGCTAACCTTCACGGTCCAGATCTGTATTGCTCGCTTGCGCAAACATGTCCATCCTCACCGAAGACGGTATCGATTTCGACCTGGAAAGACTGCCAAATATACTTCGTCGTTTGACTGGCTGTTCATCCACCGGCAGCAAAGGAAAAGGATGCGGAATATGTTGCAAGTCGTTGTCATGGCCATATGTGACCAGGATATCCGTGATTGGCACGTACATATCAGGCTGGAAGTCCACATCTCGTTTGCTTACCATCTCATACTCTCGGCAGTGCGAGGCATGCATTCTCTCCCAACTGATATCTTTATCGACTAGGTACTCGTACAGCATGGCAAAATCAGCCTGCAAGCTGTCGACGATACCACGATCGATCCAGTGGTCCTTCTGCGAATCAGGCATAGGTGGCCACGATCCGAATGACTTCTTGTAGTATGTGAAGACAAAGAGCCTGAACTCTTCAGCGGCCCGATGCGCAGCAGCAATCTGTTTATGTGATTTCCAATGCTGTGGTGAGCTAATTCCTTCGCCGAGGATTTCTGCTTCTCTTCTCGGCCACATTTCTGAGTATGAGAAGTCCGTGAGTTTTTCTTCAGCCTCTTGCAGTATTAGCTTCAGCGCATTGCATGCCGCCAGAATATTCGTCCTCGTCACTTCACTAAGCTGATCCACTCCAGGTGTAAATCCAAATCCAACCACGACCGGAGCTTGTGCCTCACTGTCACGCTGGTCGGCACTCAACATGCCGACAACATGCACAAAGAGCTCCTTGTACCCTTCCGCCCACCGAACCGCTGGCATCTCAGCCCATGCAAGCATCGCCACAGCCTGCTCAAGGTCATATCTGACATCGTCCAATCTCATCGAACGCACATATTCAGTCACAAGCCTGCTGTTTGGCTGCACTGCCACCATAGCACTCCTATGCTTGTGAGGACTGCCTTGAACTCGGATCATGTCAAATGCATCGACCAGATCTTGCACATCCACCAGTGATGGCACGAGCTCGCGCCCTACCACCGGCTGACGCTCGAGCACTGCGAAGAGGTTGCGCACGGCAAGTCTGTATGCTCTTGTACTCTGTGGGTCAGACTGGGCCGGTGCCGCAAGGACAACTTCGAATCTGATCCTGTCTGCAATGGGTCTAACGAGGTCTTTTTGTCCGTCACCTTGATTCCGAGTTGTGGCAAAGTGGTTGTCCCGCGTATCGGCAGCACCAACAACTCTATTTTCCGTACTGCCGCTGCCAGGATTCCAACTTCCCGGCCGGCTTTTGACCTCAAATTGTGGAAACTTGAGTGGAGAGTATTGACGAAGAAGTGGCAGCTGAAAAAGACTGTGGCGTTTCAGCTCGCGATGTGGCACGGTCAAATTGTCCGCACGTGGGAAAGGCCGATATATCACTCCTCCCTCTTCTGCAGCTCCTGTATTCGGCTCTAGTCCATTGGGGTACCTCTGGCCAGTAGGCTCGTCGCTGGTCTCTGCAACAGGCAACGCGGTTCGTCGGCCAGCTCGGAGTAGATCATTCAGAAAAGCGATGTTCGCGCCTTGGATTCTGGCACTATTCACGACGAGTTCGAACTTTGGTTCTTTTCTCTGTTCCGTGCGGTATTGACGGTTCTCGGGATGATCAGTGTCGGCCTCGAAACGCACAATACAATCGCCTTCACCTCGATCTCCGCTCAAGTCCTCTTCCCACAAAACATCCTCACCTTCTACATCATACTCATACACCTCAAGTGGCTCTGGATACGCGCGCCAGACAAGAGCTCCGCTTTGAACTTCAGTGTCATCTGCGTTGATCGAACGCTGACGAGGACGTTGTCTTGGGGTGCGAAGATTTTGCTCAGCAGTGGAGTTTCGTGCTTCGGCCAGTGTTTGCGCGTCTTCCTTGTCGTGTTCCTGATGCTGGTACTGTTGAGCACTCTCCACATTCTTGCGCCAAAGCCAACTCTGCCGTTGCGGCTTCATGCTCGCAGTCGTGCTTGTGCTCAGACGTGTACTACTGTGTCTATCTTTCTTCCTCAGCTCTGCAGGAACCCGAGCTGAAGATTGCGAGTAAGTGTCAGAATGCAGATGTGGCAGTGGCAGGCAAAAGTGTTTGATCGCAGAGCTCTTAGACGACCTGAAGTGAGTTGGCGGAGGAGGTCCCAATGCTGATGAGAGCGAGACGGCTGAGTCGAGAGGGTTGGTCGTCTCGTTTAAGATCGTGCGAGTGATGGTGCTGGAAGAGGTGTGTGGGTGCTGGGTGGCGTATCTGGATGATCTTGGATCTGGTGACTGCATCGTCGCGATCTTGCTTCTACTCTCTTGACAGCGCGCCGAAGGACGAGCCTGCGACAAATCTTGCAGTAGTCAGATGCTACTTGTCCAACAAGCGCTCAGCTCAATCTCCGAATGAAGCCAGGTCAAAGCAAGAATGCGGCACGCCTTTAATAACGAGAACGAGAAATCAGTAAGCAAGATTGACGACCAGTGATAAGAGAAGGAGGGAAGAGTGAAAGTGCGATTGACAAACACGCTAAGAGAGGACTTCACGAGTAGCGTCTGAAACACGGAAGCAAGCTGAAACCAACACGACTCTGAAACAGTCTGTGCGTCTTCTAAATTTCCCCGTCCGTGTCAGCAGTCTATTCTAATGAGTCTAACGTGCATACCATACAATACGTCTCGCTTCTGTCTATTGAACCCAAGCCGCCACGCACTATGATAAGGTTACCCTAAACACCTAATGCCTGCGTATGTCCCCGATCTCTACGCCTTCGCAACAGCAGAGAGCCTGTGCTCCTCTTCAGCGCCTCTTTGAAATCAGCAAACTTCCTCAGCAAACGTTTCGCCAGAGTCCTGCTGCGTCTCCTGTTGTTGTTCTGCGCCTCAGCCTTGAGCTGAATCTCCTCGGTCGTCGCCTGAGATAATGTCTTCGTCGCATAAAGGCCCGCTGAGGCCTCAGCATGATCAGCATGATTCAGCGGGCTAGGTACGTCAAGGCTTGTGTAGTCGCCACTACGTCTATCCGACATGATCGCGACATTGCCATTAGCCGCGTTAACGTCCGCATCGACGTTACCATCCATGTAATCTACCTCGGTCTCGTTCTCATCGTTCGATTCTGGTGCAGTGTCATAGCTCTCTCTCGGCGGATATTCGGGGCGCTCCAGTGGCTTCATTGCGGGCGACGGCGGCACAAAGTATGAGCTGTCCGAAACAGACCGGTAATGATCCCTCGCTTCTTTCTTTGTCGGTGTTGAGAAAAGTGCTTGCCTACCACGCACCCACGGATTCTGTAGAGTGATGGATTTTGTCAAAGATCCGGCGGAAGAGTTATATGTATGTCCTGACATGAACGAGTTTGTGCTGCCGCGGCGACAGAGGCTGAGGAGGTTATGCTTCCCAGCATCGGGACTGAGAAGTGCGGACCAACCTTCCATGAAGGCCACCCAGATACTGGAGACGATGATTAGAGAGCAGAGTTGTGCAGAAGTATCGACGACGTGGCCCTCAGGAGGTACTTTGTAGGTAGAGAAGATAGTCAGGTTGGAGCTGGTCAAAGTGCCGACTTTGGGATGTTGCGTGCTGTCTTCGAGTGGTAAAGTGAATGTGAAACGCTGCCGCCCTGTCCGACAAATCCAGCGCGCCTTTGTTAGGTTGCCGTCAGGAGTGATGAGAGTGAACTCGTAGTATGAAGCGGACGGTCTGCTTGCAGAGAATTGCGAACCATCGGCAAGGTGAATCTCGGTATCCGTGATTGTGGGCGCAACATTGCTTTGTTGGTTTGTTATATTGTGGCAAATGGCTCCAAGCACTGCACGTGGCACCTCTTCTACTTCGCGGCTCTTTGTAGCACGGGGTAGGCTCGATTGTTTACAGTAGTCATCTGCACGGAACACAACGAGATCTTCAAGCCCGTACCCTGTCTTTCCACGGACTATCCTGGACGAGTTGCGAAGAAGCTTTGGCGCGAGGAACGCGGAGGGAACAACTTCGAAGGCTGGCGTAGGTCGTGTAGTGTCAGACAGTTCTTGCAGCTGAAGTAGTAGCCTTGGCCGATTGACTTTCGGGAGCACAACTGGCGGAGGGTGTGCGATGTGATATATAGTCTTGCGTGTCGATGTATACTCTTTTGATATGCGCGAAGACATCGATGAGTTTCTCGGCGCCCGGTAAGATGCCGGCGGTGATGCTGTGCCTGATGCTGCTGTGGAATTTCCTGTCGTTCGAGGAGTGCTCGCAATATGAGGAGGCAGTATCAGTGCTGTAAGGTCTAATGAGGGTTTATCTTCATGCTCCGATGATGCTGGTACTGTAAGTTCTGCTGATGGTGCTAAGTGAAAAAAGAAGTAGTAGTATGTATGCTGAGTTGGCCTTATGTTCGTTCCATGGGGTGTAAACGAGAAGTAGCGTAATGCGGCAGAACACGTGAGAAGAAAGGAATGGTGAAAGAAACGGAAGGTGCGATTTGGAGGAGTTATGAAACATAGGAGGCAAAACAAATGCGCAAAGAAAGGACATTGGTATACTGCCATTAGCCTGATGATAGCCTCAGAAGAATGAGCATATCATCTGACAAAGCGTGCCTCATGCTCAATTCCGTCTCCAAATACAGTCAGGACGTCAGACAGGGCCACATCTTACTGCACAATGGTCGGGCTCGCCTGCGCTTCGCAACACGCTAAGCACTCCGTAGATCTAACACGGTTGGCAGGAGACATCAAAAGCTAGGCAAGTCATAATCCTTCGAGAATCACAGCCAGCCGCTGGGTTAGCGCTCATTCTTGGACAAATGATCGAGCACACAGGTAAGCATAAACCTGAAACACGAGGACGCAAAAGCCACGAGATGTGGCAAAATAATGGATTAGGACGGTACGCATGCTTACCCGGCTGCACCTTTGCTTCTTGCTGCTGCCGCCATACGATCCTGATTTACGCCCACGACAACGAAACGGCGGCCACAGCGCCCGCGATCATTCGTGAGTTGGCCATGATCTGGCGAAGTCACCGAGAGATTATCAGTCAGCCATATAGCAGTCTCGCCGCCTTCTTCCTGCTCTGGAAAGGATTGCTGTTACTGTTGGCATGTCTGAGTCCTGGCATTGGCTACGACACCTCCACGGACCTGCTTCTCCAGCTCGATGCGATTCCTTCGTCGAACCATACTGTCTTGCAGCAACTGGCAGTGATTGTGTCAGACAAGTTCGTGAGGTGGGACGCGATCTACTTCGCTACGATCGCACAACATGGCTATGTGTACGAGCAAGAATGGGCATTTGGCTGGGGATTTGCAATGCTCTCGCGAATGGTGGCTAGATGTAGGGACCCGAATGGAGTTCAAAAGCATGCCTAACGAGATCTAGTGCTTTCCCTCGAGGGTGTACGCGGCATGGCGATAGCTGCTATGTTTATTGCAAACATATCCCACCTGTTATCTGTGCTAGTACTCTACAGACTGGCCAAGACACTTACACCCGCAGCCAAGACTGCCTCTATCCCTTTCGTGGCAGCCGCTCTTCACATCATTTCTCCAGCAGGACTATTCCTGTCTGCACCGTATGCGGAAAGTCTGTTCTCATTGCTGCAATTTTCCGCGATACTGCTGTATTGTTGGAGTACTCCTGGTCTCGCTCATACAGGATCTACTCCCGAGACGACCAGCCAACGAGCTATCTCTCACGATGTTTACCTGCTCCTCTCTGGCCTGCTGTTCGCAACAGCAGCGACCGTGCGCGGGAATGCTTTGTTTGCCGGGAGCATATACGCTTACGATGGCATGGCGCTGTTACCACACCTCTTACCTCTGCCACGAAGCTTCAAGACTGTACGCCATGCGATCAGTGTCATCCTAGCAGGTCTACTCATCCTCGCTGGCTTTGCGTATCCTCAATTTCTGGCGTACCAAGAATACTGTACAGGCAACGTGGCACCAGTACCTGACTGGTGTTCCGAAGTTCCTGCCAGCATCTACGCCTACGTCCAGAACCATTACTGGGTCAACGGTTTCCTCCGCTACTGGACTCTTTCCAACCTACCTCTTTTTGTCCTGGCCGGACCTATGCTCGCCATCCTCTGTTCCTCCTCCATATCGGCCCTCAACGATTCAAGTCCCATACAGTCACTTCTACCCATACCCACCTCAAACGTCCTCAAACGCCTGGCTATCTTGCAACTAGTCCTCGCCAGCATCGTACTCACAACGGCGAATGTCCAGATCATCACGCGCATCGCCTCGGGGTATCCACTGCTGTATATTTGGATCGCGCAGCAGATCCAGAGTGAGCAGCAAGAACCTGCAGCGCCAGGGAAGTCCAACATAAAGCAAAACAGGCAATATGCGCAGGTGATTACTCGGTGGATGGTCATGTATGCGCTGATTCAAGGTGGGCTTTACGCATCGTTCTTACCGCCAGCATGAGAATGTTGGGCAGCACAGGGAATGAGTAGACACAGCCGGTGCGGCAATCACAACCGTGGCAAGATTCAAACGAGATGATCACGGTTGAGCAGATATGTCAATGTGATGACCGAAGACCTTATATGTTGACACCCGAGAGCTTTGGATGGTCCGCTTAGACTCCTTCGACAGCCACGATGACTGCTTGATGGGTTGTCTTCCGCCTCCATAATGCCTCCACCACTCCCTCTCCCCCTCCCTCTGCACCTCGATGTTCTCTTGCAGCCGTCGCCCGATATCAACCCCCCTCTACTTATCACCTCGTCTTCACAAACCCGATCTCCTCCGCATGCTCCCTGAACGCCTGACGCGACATGTTGAGGCCGTACTTGCGAATGATACCGCTCTTCTTTTTGTCGCCGTTTGCGCGGCTGTATGATTCGTAATATCTCAGATTAGTTTTGTGAGCCTTTTGACGATGGATGATTTTCGAACTGTGAGAGGGCTCGGTAGGAAGGGCGTCACTGGCCGGCTGCAGATGAAGGGGAGAGGGAAGGCGGACAGGGACAGGATGTGAGAAGAGGGAGATGAATGGATGGGGACGAGGAGGGAAAGGGGGAGGGAAGAGGGTATGAGAGGGTATGAAAGAGGAGTGAACGAACCAAGAACGAGCACCTTTGCCGTAGGTGCGAGGGTGGGAGTACCAGACAGATTCGTGTGACATTTTGGTGGTGGAATGTAGACTTGGACGTAGTCTTTCTTGCAGGCGTTGATTTGAGATCGAGGAGGTGTCGTGGTGTGATGACAGAGAAAAGCGAGATGATGGAAGTGATGGAAGTGATGGAATGTTAGATCGTGAGACGCATATGAGGTTGAGGCCAATATGATCAGTGTGCGAGTCTAGATTGATTGGATGGGGGTTGAGATGTGGATGTGGTGAGGACGGTGAGAACCTTGATGGTCAAGAGTGGTACTGATGAGCATTTACCCCTGGAGTCTGATAATGCATGACCTTGGCAGTAGTACTTCTCTCAACTAGGCTCCTGTTTCCTACCGACCCACCAAGCTATCATCAGGTGGAAGCTCTTCAGGCAGTATCATGCCATCCTGTGCAGACAACACACTTTCATCTCCGTACCCAGACCGTTCATCATACTCTTCCCCGAACTTCCGCTTCTTGCGCCGCGACGGTGACACCCCAGCTACAGGCACAAACTGTCTCGTCCATGTTCTGACTCTTGCCGTCTTGTCCTTGACAGCCTTGTCATCACCTCGCACCAAGCCAACATCGTCACCGTCACCATCACTCTCTAGTTCCTCGCTCTCATAGGCAGCTTCTAGATCCTCTGCTGGTGTGATTTGCTCTACATCATGCCGTATCCAGCCAGCTCTCCACAATAATCGCACGCTCGTAGCATTTCCACCTCTTCCGCCTCCTCCTCTGCGCAAGCGTCCAAGACTGTTCCCACGAACTACTTTCTGGAAGTCACTCAAAGCCACGTTGCGCAACAGTACGACATCGCCTTTGCGCAGGCCTTGAAGACTTTCTTTCAGCTCATCCCGTGCTTCCCCTGCCTCGCCTCGTGTCGCCAGCCCTTGTGATTCTTCTTGCGCAACGTCGACCCAGAATGTGACACCAAAACCGGCGCTTGTTTCATCTCCGACTAGCATCTCTAGAACGCCAACGAGTCGGCCTGTACGTCGAACAGTGACGGTGCGAAGGGGTGAAAGAGAGAGTATACCGGTGATGAGGTCGACGGTCATTGTTTGTGGTTGAATCGCATGGAGGTGGCTCGCGTTGGGTAGCTGAAACAAGGAGAGGAGGTGCGGAGCTTTAAGCGGCGCGAGTGGTGCTCGAGGTGGACGTCTGGGAGTG
>Ga0058698_10000517_pt1 | contig 21207 bp, 8 predicted proteins | sample AgamicAsSfe_FD_67288 | JGI IMG/M metagenome (GOLD analysis project Ga0058698, IMG submission 67288) | Agave microbial communities from Guanajuato, Mexico - As.Sf.e | ecosystem: Host-associated > Plants > Phyllosphere > Phylloplane/Leaf | place: Guanajuato, Mexico | collected 2012-05-30
GGGGAGGAGGAGGAGGGATAGGTGAAGGACGGGGAGGAGGAATAGGTGAAGGAGGAGCAGGAGGAATGAGTGAGGAGTTCGACGTCTTCTATGGCGTGGAGGAGTGGGTCGTGCAGCAGACGAGGGGGGATTTCGTCCTGTAGACTACTGTACTGTAGAACCTGACCGCTTGCATGCAAGCCTCCACGCGCACGTCCACGGATAGCACCCGCCACCTCCCCGACCACCCAGGATTTCGTCCTTCAGCCTACCGTGCAACGTGACCGCTTGCATGCAAGCCTCCACGCGAAAGGAGAGAGATCCAACGCGAACCATGTACAAACATGTACGCAGATGCTGGAGCACTTGCTTAGGTCTCCGATATCCACGATATCAACAGCCTTGGCTTTACCCCGCGTGATATGCGTGACTTGAATCAGTCGTGCGTTATGTGCTGCAGACGATGGTTCGTGTTCCTCTCCTCTGGTAGGCTCGGAGGCGTCTGCTTGTGCGTGCATGTTTGAATGGTAGAACTAGCTGGCGGGAGTGCTGCTGCTGGTGGCGGCGGGAGGTTGGTGATATCTTGTGGAACGGGGGTTAGAGGCCGGCCGATGTATGTGTGTAGGAGAAGGAGAAGTAATACTTTATCTTAGGAATGGGTTAGGAATATATTGATGATGATGATGTATGAGTATAGTACGGCATAGTACATTACAGTACAGTACAGTACAGTACATGAAAGGTCAGATATGCACGTAGCCACGCCCGGATATTCTCCGTGACTTATCTCTTCCAAACGAGATTCATTCTTCTTCAGTCATTCAATATACTAGATTGAGAGAACAATCTTGCCTTACTCAGCTGTGCTGTCCAAATTACTAGCCTAGCTGTCAGGATATCAAACTGCAGGACGTCTCCTAAAGGATCATGAAAAGCCTAACCAGGTACTGCATGATAGTGTGGGGTAAGACTGAGTCTTCAAGCATGTAAAAGACGTACTGTAGATAGTTCAATCAATTATTGCGCATACCAATAGTATCTTGCCCACTACGTTGTGAATCCTATAATCTAATACCAGTCCAGCCGCCAGACAAAAATATCCAAGAGTGAAGAACACCTACCGGTGACGAACTACTCCCTGATATAACCACCACCACCACCCTCTTCTCAACCAACGATGCGGCCCTCCCTCTCCACTCCCACTCACCTCTCCATAACCGACCTCTCCTCCCTCCTCGGCTCCATCTCAATCGCCTGCTGGGTCGTCGTCTTCACGCCGCAAATCCTCGAAAACCTGCGCAACCGCTCCGCTGACGGCCTCTCCGTCACGTTCATCATCATCTGGCTCGCTGGCGATCTGTTCAATGTGCTGGGAGCGCTGTTTCAGGGGGTATTGCCGACGATGCTGATTCTGGCGGTGTATTATACGGTTGCGGATGTGGTGCTGTTGGGGCAGGTTTGGTGGTATAGAGGGTTGGTGTGGAGGGATGAGGTGCAGCAGGATGGGAAGGTGAAGGTGAAGGAGGATCGGGAAGGGGAGGGGCATGGAAATAGAGATGGGCAGACAGGGGACGGTGCTCCGGATGAGCGGACGGGGCTGCTTGCTTCTTCCACAACCGCGTCCACACCACCACAACCATCGACACCAACGAAACAGAAACCCCTCCTCCTCACCCTCCTCCTCACCCTCCTCCTCAACGCCCTCGCAATCCTCGCCGTCATCCTCGCCGGCATCCTGGGCTGGTACTTTACGCGCTCCTCCTCGCCCTCCCACCACCAACCACACCCTCACCACAATCACAACGACGCTTCCTCTCCATCCCCGCGCCCCTCAGCAGAAACGCTGCACTTCAACATCCCCGGCCAGATCTTCGGCTATATCTGCGCCGCGCTGTACCTGGGGTCGCGCGTGCCTCAGCTTCTGCTGAATTACAGACGGAAGAGCACGGATGGGCTGAGTTTGCTCTTCTTCGCGCTGGCCTTCCTCGGGAATTGTTTCTACGTCGGGAGCATACTGGCGTTCGAGCCGGTCTGTGCCGGTAGTCCCGACGTCGTCAGTCCGGAGATGATGCTGATGCCGAGGAGACAGCGTCACGATGTCTGCCGCGACGGCGAGGCGCGGCAGTTATATCTGCGGTACTTCCTCATCAATTTGAGCTGGTTCGTCGGCAGTTTCGGCACGTTGTGGCTGGATGGGTTTGTGTTTGTGCAGTGGATGTGGTATAGCAAGACGGATGGCGATGCGGACGGTGAAGATGAGCGGGGACAGTAGTTCTACAATAGTTCTAGAGCAGAATAAGGTGGGGAGATATATGATTGTAGAAAGGAGTGAATGTATGACACAACGACCTCATTTTGTGTTGGCTTGTCATACAATTCTTCGACTACATCTGCCGTCCTCCCGTGTGGTACCAGTACTGATCTGAGAATATATATGCAGACGGTCACAGTCACGAACGCAGGAGGCCCACGCACACGCACACGCAAAAGCATCTGCCACCTCCCTAAGCCGAACATCGTTGTGGTCGGATGATTTTGTGCTCGTGCAATGAATGCATTACAGCAAGGCAAATGGCGAAGCTGATTAGGCACAGTGGAAAAAATGTACCATATCAACACATAAAACATATCGAGAACTTGTGCCATGCGTGTATGAATGTAGAACGTCCAATCTACTCATAACGCCTAACAATGTCATCTCCTCGTCATACCAGAGACCTCGAAACCTTCCTTCCCCTGCCCATACTCAAGCTAAGCCACGGCAACCACGTAACCAAGTATCACACGCTTGCACTCCGCTCAAGAATGCGTGACGCCGTCCCTGCGTGTCGTAGTTCAGGTCGCATCCGACCTAGGCTAGGGGGCGCCGTCGTAGCAGCCGCCGACGACGACCGTGCGATAGTCGTGGTGGTCATGGTGTTGACCTTCTCGAGGAGCGGGAAAGAAGAGGGAGCAGTGGCGGCATTGTTTTCGTCCGGGATAGGCCCGTTCGAGGGCAATACTACCTCGTCTGCATCTGCCTCGGCTCGCTCCGTGAAGGTGTCGATGGCGATGATATATATGATGCGGAGAAGGCCGAGGGCGCCGACGAGGAAGGGAAGGAGTTGGGAAGGTTGAAGGGGGGGTTGCTGTGGATGAGAGAGATTGTTAGTGGGTCTGTGGGTGAGGGAGATGGAGCTGACAGTGAGATTGTGACATACCTGTGTCAGTCACGGCAGTGGCATGATTCCACACAATCGTTTGCAACTCGACCATAATCAAGCAGAAGACCATCCAGATCAGATTTTTCCAGCGGTAGAACGTGAAGACGTAGCGGAGTCTGTGATGCGGCGTACTATTGGCTTGTGATCTGCCCTGTCAAGCATTGCTTGGGTGCTTACTCTTGCTCATTCAACCCCGTCACATATGCTCCTTTTCCCGGCATCAGCATATGTATGCCCTTGGCTCCATTTCTTCACAGCATCGCAACACTCTGGACCACCGGCAATGCCAACATCGTGCAATAGTATGCGGCGCATGCCACCGTGATGACAATGTAGTAGTAGCGGATCCCACCACTGGCATAGACGTCCACTTTCCCGAAAAAACAAACGTGCGCAGCAAGTAGCATTCGTCGCGTTTGTTTCCCTTTTCGTCTTTCGGCGGCGACAAGCCGTACATTACCCCATAGCTCCAGAACCAGCCCTCCATATACGCTGATGACCGCGCAAAGCAACAATCTGAAGTATGTCCCGAGTCCTCCGCAAGCCGCCAGCACCTGTCCACTACCTCCCCTGCGTACGTGTTTGATAGTACGATGGCCCCAGACGCTGAAGCGGCCGAAAATGTAGCCGCTGCAAAAGCGCAGGAGTATCAGACCGTCGATGTATCTGAGCCGGGTGGCGCTGCGGACGGAGCCTTGAATGAGCGCGACTATGAGGTCGAGGAGGAACATTGCGTTGGCCTCGAGGGCGCCGGTACGATTCTGCCAAGCTGTTTGAAAGCCAGGATGTTAGCCAGATGCAGTAATTACCGAGGCGGACGCCTAGACTGTAGTAATCGCTGGAGTGTTCGGAGGAGCAGTCGAGGACAGTGGAGGTCCTCATAAGGGGGAAGCGGATGGAATAGGATGACGGATGTGGTGCGAAAATGGGTGGGTAATGCCGGATTGTTTGCGCGTTCAAGTGTTAAGTCGAGCGTCAGTGAGGCGCAGAAGTATTGAGCCAGAGTGAACGAATAACAAGATGGTAGTCTCAGCTGGAGTGAAGTGAAGGAGAGTGATTAGAGTAATCTTTTAGCAGGTCATGGGCGGCCTTTGAAAGCCGGGGCCAGCCCAGACAAGACAATGGTGACGAGGATGTCGCAGGCTGCATCGTAAGCATTGTATTGGCTGAGAGGGCGACCTCAGTCAGCATTGCATCCAATGTGAAGTTTGCGCTCCCCCCTTACGGCAGCTGATGCACATCAACGGATATAAGCTGAGCTGAGACTACCTTAGTCCATGGTGGTGTTTGAGCTGAAATCCCTAGGGCTGATGGGCTTATTCACGTCTGCTGACATTGGTGCAGAAGCAAAGATGCTTGTAAGGATGTAGTCATTCAGCGAAGATCCTTCGCTTCCTTGGCTCATCTAGGCTAAGCGCAAGTTCATGGCTTGAGCTTCTCTGCAAGTGATCTGACAGAATCTCCGCAGAGTGCCGCGGGGATTCGTCCTTGCGCTGTACATCCGGTTCCATACTTATCAGCTGCAGGCTCTGGTCGCATCTGCTTTTGCGGGTGACGGTGAGTTTGGCAAATATAAGTGAGACTATCCTCCCGATGATGGCCTGATGCTCTTGCCCATGAGAGATTGTGTATAATAGTGCTGCCAGTATGGTGAACTTATGGTGAACTCCAACCACGAACGCCAGAAGCCCCATTCGGGCTAGAAAGGATCGTGACTGGTTCGGTATGCAGCCTATTCTTCACGTCACTGCCTTCTTCTTGATGCCCAAAGCAGCACCGAGATCCTTCTTCGTCTTCTTCTTCCGCACAAATGAGGTCGCCTCAGCTTTCGTCTCCTCCGTGGTCGGCGCGACAGCATCTCCCTCCTCCTCCTCCTCCACAACAAGACGACGCACACTCTCACCAGTTCCACCTCTGAAAGCCTGCCGTGCGGCTTCCTCATCCTCCGCTTCCTGCAACTTCTTCGCCTCTTCCCTCTCGATCTGTGCTTTGTCGAGCCCCATATCAACCACAGCAGTTGCGCCTGATCGTTCTAGTCGTGCGTTTCTTGTGCGAATCTGATCCAACGAATCCGCTATCGCCATTTCTGTTTTCGCATCAAGAGCTTTGGTTTCGAGTTCGGCCATGGCGTCTTTGTCGGCCTCTTCCTGTTCCAGCCTGTCAAGTCGCTCCTCCTCCGTCTCCTCTGCCAGCTTTGCCTCTCGCCACGGCTCAAAATTCCTTTTCGCGCCCTTTTCACATTCATAGTCCATGTTCTTCGGGTCCGTCCTGAACGTGATCTCTGCCGAACATCGTGTGCAGCGAATGTAAAATCTGAATATTGAAATCTGGTAGTACTTCTCGTCGGTGGTTTCTTTACGTGCGTTAAACTTTCTCCCTTTGTAGATGTATTCTATCGAAGCTGTTAGCTCCGTCACGACATGCAGTAGACCGAGCAGAACCTACCTCCGCATGTTGTGCACTTCATGCCGAATGGCGCCATAAGACGCACTGTCTGTAGTCGTGGTCCAGCATCCTTGGGTTTTCGGACACGTCCGATAGCCGAAGGGTCAAAGTCTGGTGGGTAGTACTTGCTGAGAACCTTGCGTTCGGACATGTTTCAAGTTTGTGGTTGTCGGAAGGTTCTCTTTATTTCGAGGCGGCTAACACTGTCAGTGGCTAAGAAAGCGTGGGGAAGGTGCTGGCAGAGTCGAGAAATCGAGCAGGGCCGAGTCGCGAAAGGTGACAGTATGAGGCTGAGTGTTTTGGAGGAAGATGAAACAGATGTTACGAGAAAAGTGTGGGGAAGGAAGCAGGGTATTGATCGGGTGAGTGGAATGACCCCGACATCGTCTGTTTGTTTACGCACCCGTGCTGCTCCTTCTCTACGGAGGTCAATGTCAAATCTGGACTGCAGCCAACATGGCGCATAAAGCGCGAATACTGTCACTCGATCGCCGGAAGCTAAGCAAAACAGATACCCCTCAGATGTGCATCCAGACAACGACTCAACATGGACGTCTTCTTGAGGGAGTGGAGGCAGGAAGCAGCAAGTCGAAATCAGTTAGAATCCGCCATATATATTGGAGATAAGCTTTTAGCCTTGACAGGTCAGCGTCTGATTAAGAGGCACGCAAAGTATCCTGCTAAAGTAATCTAGAGAACGACGATGACGCCCTCCAACTCGCACATCTCCAGTTCAATTCGAGCAATTATACATACGCGGAGAGCATCCTGAATCGATTTGGCCTGATCCACAAGAGAACAGAAGCGCGATATCTGGCAGCCAATTGCAATGTAAAGCAGGGCAAGTTCACGGAAGCGCTTGTCTTGCTGGGAAACGAAACACCTCAACACCTGATGTGGGAGGATGGTCGACCCAAGAAATCCCGAATGCTTGCGACCAGCAACGGTCTCGGCAAGTCGAACAAGGACCATAGGTCTACAGAGGCCGTACTGGATAGTGAAAGGCGGTTCGAAGCTTCAATGTGCTATCTTCGAGGTATTTGCCATGCCAAACGAAACGCCTTCGATCAGGCGAAGTCGTGTTACAAAGATGCCGTACGAATAGACATACGATGTTTCGAGGCTTTTGACCAACTCATGCGTAACTCGCTACTGTCACCGGACGAAGAGTGGGAATTTCTTGGCTCCCTGAATTTCAATGCTGTCTCAAATGCGGAAGACATCTCGGCAGCGCAAGAAGCTGGAGAGCTCACTAAGATGCTATACACAACAAGAATGTCAAAGTATGGTCATGCTAAAGACTTTGCACATACCGTGGAGACGTTGGCGACACACTACAAGCTGGGCTCAAATCATGATATTCTCCTCGCAAAAGCCGAAACACAATTCACGAAGTGCAATTTCAGAGGTACCCTGGCATTAACGAGTAGGATTTTAGAAGACGATCGTTACAACTTCGCAGTCCTACCAGTACATCTTGCCTGTCTCTACGAACTGGGCGAAAGAAACGCATTACATTTACTCTCAGAAGACTTCACCGCGAATCATCCAGAGGAACCTGCAAGCTGGCTTGCTGTTGGCGTCTATTATCTGAACATCGGCAAGATTGCTGAGGCTAGACGATTTTTTTCCAAAGCTTCTATCATGGACACACACTTTGGACCTGCATGGATTGGCTTTGCGCATACATTTGCAGCCGAGGGAGAGCACGATCAAGCGACATCAGCCTATACAACAGCAGCACGTCTATTCCAGGGGTCACACTTGCCCCAACTCTTCCTCGGAATGCAACAACTCCAGTTACATAACATGGAGCTAGCAAGGGAATATCTCGAGACTGCAAAGCAGCTCTGTCCCATTGACCCACTGGTGCTGAATGAGATTGGTGTGACATATTATCAAGAAGATGACCTTGTGAAGGCCATCGAGTACTTCCTCAAAGCACTGAAGGTCTCGGAAGAGAATGGCTCAGACTCGAAAGCACGACTTGCTACCCGCTCGAATCTGGCTCATGCATATCGCCGTGCTAACGATCTCGAGGCCGCACTCTCAGAGTTTGACGAAGTGCTTCGCGGTGGTAGCAAAGATGTTGGAATATATACCACCAAAGCCATGATACTGATGGATCTTGGTCAGCCAAAAGAAGCAATCCAGACTGTACACGAAGCACTGGCTCTGAATCCACAAGACGCTCAAGCAAATGATCTGCTGGCAAAGGCACTGGAAGAAGCTGGTTCTGCAGGAGGTGGGGAGGATGCCAACATGGAGGAGATAGATCATGCGTTACATGTCAGCATGCAAAGTGCAAGCCACCGATCTCCACGTCGAAAGGGAAAAGACAAGCAGCCTGCGAAGGTCACGAGGAATGAGTTTGACGACATGGATCTGGCATGATGTATGAATACAAGTTATTAATGATTTTGATGGCGTAGAAATGGCCGTCTTTTATGAGTATGTGACGCAAGGAGGAGTGTCAGTGGTTATCCTGTGAAGCACCGCACAAGAAGACTACAACACTGTGAGAGCAAGGCATGCGCGAACCATAGACTGAGTCTGGAAGAGAGTGATGGGATGGATAGAGGCAACTGTTTTGTCACACATATATCCCTACCCCTATTTGTACCCGTCCCGATTAGTGCAGCTGTACCGCGGTCGGGATAACTTCTGCTTTGGCAGTCGGCATGCCCTCCACTCGTTCTCCAAAGTCGGTTCCAGCTGTGTTTCAGGATACAGACTTTCTTGTCTTCACGACCTAGGGCGGCCTTTTATTCGTCTCTGCTTTACATTGCTTTTGGAGTTCGCGCATGATACCCCGGTCCAGATACACACCTACATAACCTCATATATCGCACTAGAGACTCAAATCCACGCCAAGTCCTTTACCTGCATTCGCCCATACAGCATTCACAGCATTCGAAACGCATATGTTCAACTTTTGAGCTCTCCGAACCAATAGCAATCATCAAATGCCTACCTGAAAGACCTTGGTTGCTGAAGATCACCCAAACTGCGGCCCTTGCGCTGCCCACTCCCGCAAAATGGAGCGAATCATGAAGTATTATGCTGTTCCCCTTGAGGATCATACTACAGGTGCGCGCGACTTCTCTGCCTTCAAGTTATGACAGGATCGAAAATTGACCTGCATTTCCCTTCAAAGACATAAAAATCAAGGCAAAGCTAGCCACAGACCTGCGCGACGAGTTCGAACTCTCGGTACCGGGAGGACAATATGTACCTTTTTTCGCAAGATTCGTACCCATACTGCTGAAGCAACTCGATGGACCTCCTTCACTGAACTCAATGTCGCCAGAACAGGTACAGAAGAATACTCATAGCAAGTTCCGAGGAGCATCATTAACAGGAGACACTGTAGAAACTGCGCAAATCCGCCCTCGACATAATACATCGCTTTCCCACCTGTCCTCCAGAAGCCGTCGAACCACACGCAGGCCCGATAGTGGATAGACTGCTGAACCTGATCAAGACCGACAACGAAGAAAATGCCATACTTTGTGTCAAGATATGTCTCGACTTTGCCAAATACCACCAGAAGTCTCTGTCAGATCGAATGCAGCCCTTCCTAGACATCATCGGGGAGTTTCTCGAGTCTTTTGAAGCGCTTGTCAAGGATACCTTTAACAACCCCACACAAGCAGGCCATCCTAGCGTTGCGGCTGTTACGGTGTCTTCACCACGACCAGCATCGCCGGCAGTTCAGACAACAGTGAATGGTGGTGAGGAGCAGGCGGTTGCTCTGCTTCCCAGTCTACAGTCCTTCAAGGTCATGGCTGAGTTTCCAATAACGGTGGTCTCTCTGTTCCAGATCCACCGCGATCTGGTACAAACAAATATCAGAAAGTTCGCGCCACTACTCAGAGGGGTGCTGACGGCGCAGGCGCCACCACAAGAGCAGGCTCATGCGGACGCGTTAGCACAAGGGAAAAACTTCTACGGTGTCGCGAAAGATGTCAAGAATCGGGCAGCATATGGAGAATTCATCAATGTTCAAGTCAAGACGATGAGCTTTCTAGCATACGTCCTACGTGGTTATGCAAACCAGCTGCAAGACTTCATTCCTACTTTACCTAGTGTCATGATCAGACTGCTAAGAGATTGCCCAAGGGAGAGAGCCACAATCAGGAAAGAGTTGCTGGTGGCTATTCGGCATATCATAAACTTCAACTTTCGCAAGGTGTTCTTGAAGTGCCTTGGAGACTTCTTGGACGAGCGCACTCTGCTCGGAGACGGCCTGGCGGCACAGGAAACACAACAAGCAATAGCATACAGCACTATCGCTGATCTGCTACATCATCTGAGGGAGTCACTGACACCAGACCAGATTTGCCTCACTGTGCAGGTCTACTCAAAGAATCTTCGAAAGCCATTCCCTGGTACAAACTTTGCGCTTATGAGCAGCAAACTCCTCTTCAACACAGCAGAGTACATTGGGAAGATGGAGGATAAGCAAGCAGCGCGGTACTATCTCATGATGATCCTTGAAGCAGTCGCAGATAAACTGGCATCCATGAACAGGCAATTTGAGAATGCTGTGAAAGTGTCGTCACATCAGGATTCGCAGGCAGGTGATTTCGCGCCAAACGAGTACTTGGCTGTCGAGAATGAGCCACCAGATTGGGACGAAACCGAGATATTCAACACGACGCCAATCAAGCAGCTGAGCTCGCGGGACGGACGTGACGACCCCGTTAGCGACAACAAGACCCTATTCAAGCAGCTTGTAAATGGTCTCAAGAGTATAGTATACCAGCTTCGTATCTGTAACCCCGCACCTACAGTTGACCCTGGCAATGCTCCTCCCAACCATCAAGAGGTGGCTTCCGGCTTCAGTGCTGAGGAAGTCGAGCTCTTCACAAAGGTTTTCCATGAAGGCATACAGATATTCAGGTACTATCCCGCGGACAACAGCTCGACCGAGAATCAAAATCTACCGATCGACCATGTTGGTAGCCACCATGTCATTTACAATAAAGAAGAGAAAGAGATGCTGGAAACATTTGCAACAATTTTCCACCACATCGATCCAGCAGTCTTCCACGAAGTCTTTTGCGCCGAAATCCCGCACATGTACGAGATGATGTTCGACCATCCCTCACTTCTACAAGTACCACAGTTCCTCCTTGCGAGCGAAGCAACATCACCCGGCTTTGCTGGAATGCTCCTGCACTTCTTGATGGACAAGCTCGAGGATGTGGGCACGGCTGATGTGAAGAAGGCAAATCTTCTGCTAAGATTGTTCAAGCTGGCATTCATGGCTGTCACCCTGTTCTCCTCGCATAACGAGCAGGTGCTGCTTCCGCACGTCAACAAGCTTGTCACCCAATCGATCAAGCTCTCAACTGTAGCTGAAGCACCCATGCACTACTTCTACCTTCTCCGCTCGTTATTCAGGAGTATCGGCGGTGGCCGCTTTGAACATCTCTACAAAGAAATCCTACCTTTGCTCGAGATGTTGCTCGAAGTCCTCAACAACCTAATTGCGGCAGCACGAAAACCGCAGGAACGTGATCTCTTTGTTGAACTATCACTGACGGTTCCTGCGCGCCTCAGTAATTTGCTACCACATCTTAGCTACTTGATGAAACCACTGGTCTTGGCACTTCGGGCCAGCACAGATCTTGTCGGCCAGGGATTGCGCACCCTCGAGCTTTGTGTGGACAACCTGACCTCCGATTATCTCGACCCTATCATGGCACCAGTAATAGACGAGCTTATGACTGGACTTTACGAACACCTTCGTCCAGCACCATACAGCCACTTTCATGCACACACAACAATGCGAATTTTGGGTAAGCTCGGCGGCCGCAACCGGCGCTACCTCAGTGCTCCTCCCACACTCAACTACGAGAAAACTGCAGACAGACAGCCTCACTTTGAGATCAAGCTGTTCGGCTCGTCCAATCCTTGCTCCTTCCCTGTCCGCATTGGTCTTGATGTGGCTATCGAGCGGATCTACGAGATACCGAGACAAGCTCCTGCCAAAGCGAGTGACTTGATACACAAGCAACAGGCTCTGAAGCTCATCATGTCGGAAGTCAAGCTTATTCTCGGTACTGACTCTCTACCGGAAAACTTTGCGCAGCTAGTCCGTCTGCAAGCTAATGACCTGTTTGACCAGAACACGGACAATGGTACTGATTTGAATGCGCAGTCTGACAAGGAATACTCTGTTATCAAACGGGATGCGCAGCAAGATACACTGCGAGAGCTATTAAACGCACTGTTCTTTGCTGCCTCTGTGCCCGAGATCAAGGAGGATGCAGCTGCATTCTTATCAGAGCTATATCGACATTTCATCATCCTCGAGATTGGCAGAGCTCTTGCTGCTGCCAAACAGGAGCGCAAGGTCTTCAGTGCCGATGCAGGAGAGATCAATCTGATTGTCGACCATCGGGTCATTGTAGACTCGATCATCTGCTCTCTGTCCTCTGACCGCCTTGAGGTTCGTGAGATTGGAGAAGCAGCCATTATAGCAATGCGTGACGCTGCTACGACTGTATTCGGGTCTGAGGAAAAGGGCAAGAAGCTGCCTTTGTTCTCCTACCTCCTCCTGACTTGTTGCCATAGCTGCCACCAAGAAGAGTGGTTCACTAAAGCTGGTGGCATCCTAGGTCTGCATATCATGGCTTCTTCTTTCGAGCCGGATGGTGCATGGCTTGCTGAGAGGCAGCTGGAAATGTGCCGTGCACTCCTATACGCGGCGCGCGATCTTCCTGACGATATTCCCAAGGTCACTCGGACACAGGCTCTCGACACTTTGAATGAAGTCATCCAGTACTGTAACACGTCTCTCACACGTGAGGAGGTGCTGACACCAAATGGCAAAGTCCACAGCCTTTGCGCCTTCCTGATTTATGAGCTATCGAGCAGTAGTCCGTGCGTCCGCGAAGCAGCTCAAAGTGCACTCACAGTGTTGGCTGGTCTCGCCTCGGTGGAAGTCCATACAATCGTTGCGCCGTTGAAGTCTCGAGTCCTGGTGCATGTCTTCTCAAAGCCTCTTCGCTCCGTCCTTGTGCCTATCCAGATCGGGTATATTGAAGCAATCACATACTGCTTACAGTTAGGCAATGGTATCATTGGAGAATCCGTGCAAGAGAAAGAACAGTTTCAGCGCTTCATGCGAGAGATTATCCTCTTGCTCGACCACGACGACATCGATATGACAAATCGTCCAGCTGATCAGAGGAATGCCGAGAATGTGGTGAAGCTGCGCATCTCGTGCTTGCAACTGCTTTCGCTCACCTTGTATCTACCCGACTTTAACACAACAGCGGCCGATACACGTCCACGACATCGTATCGTGACGCAATTCTTCAAGTGCCTGTACAAGAACTCATCAGAGGTAGTGCATGCTGCCAATGAGGCCCTAAAGGTTGTCGTAGCACAGGATGCAAAGTTGCCGAAGGACATCCTGCAATCCGGACTGAAGCCAATATTAGTCAGCCTGCAGGATCCAACCAAGCTGACGCTTGAAGGGCTAGACTGCCTCTCCAGGCTGCTACAATTGCTCAAGAACTACTTCAAGGTTGAGATCGGCTCAAGGCTGTTGGACAATATCAATGTAATCGCAAGCTCAGAAATATTGCAGAAGGCCTCATTCATGCTCATCGAGCAGCATATGCGCATCAAGATGGTTGCTGCTATCTTCAACATCTTCTCTTTATTGCCGGATGCTGCAAAAGACTTCATGGGAAACATTATGAGCAGAACGATCGAGCTCGAGCAGCAACTAAGAAGGACACATTTCAGTCCTCTTCGCGCACCGCTCGTCAGATACCTGAACCGTTTCGCTCAAGAAGCGTGGGATGAACTTTACGACGAGCAAATACAGGATCAAAACAAGGGAAGATTCTTTGCGCAGCTTCTCGCAGATAAGAAGAGCGAATCGCTACGAGATTGTCTCCAGAAAGATGCCAAACGGTTCATTGAGACTATCACGGCTGAGAGAGAAGGTCCCGAGAGATGGTTCGCGATCATTAACGCGATCCACATCACAGAGTCTGTCTCTTTCTATCCTGAGATATGCAGAGCTCTCTTCGAACAGGAAGGGTTCAAGAACATGCTGCTTGGCTGTGGAAAGAGTCTTTCAGAGCAACTTCAAGACGATCAACTTGAGATGAGACTTCGCCTGCCAGCACGTCAAGCTTTGTCCCGGCTTATGAGGATATGTTCGACGTACCTTGCACAAAAGCCGGATGACTTGGACTTTCTGTTCGATGTGATCCATGGCGTGACCTCTGATGAGCTACAGGACAAAAGCAACCTTCTCCAGCGAACAATATACAATGAGCTCGTGTCGAGCAAGGATATTGAGCTTTGGCGGACAGCAGTCAATCGATGCATTGAGCTCTATGCAGCAAAAGACTCCAGTGATGAGCTCAAAGCATTCGTGATCCACAATATTGTCAATCCAATCTTGGCGACTGACGTCCAGCGCAATTGGACAACAATCATGCAAGGTGCCAAAGGCACAGATTTCGTGAACAAAGCACTTCTTGATTCAATATCCACTAGTATATGGCAGCCACTAGCGAACATATCGACAAACGATGAATTGAGCGGTCCCAACACGGATCGATCACGTATGGAGATGCTTCAGATGACTACCTTGTTACTCAAATACCACCATGCGATCATGGAAAGCCAACGCAAGGTCATCATTCGATGGGCGTGGGTCTGGATAAAGTTCGAAGATGCTCACATCAAGCATGCGTCCTACGTTGTGCTCGCATACTTTCTCAAATACTACACAGCACCAGCCAAGATTTCATCACAAATATACTTCTCGCTTGTGCGTGCATCTACACCAGAAGCACGCCCACTCGTCGTGCAAGCTCTGGAAGTTCTTGCACCGGCATTGCCGACGCGACTCGACCCGCCAGAGGATGGCGCCCTTCCGCAGGTCATTCGTATCGCACGTAAGCCTATTCTGGAGGACCCATTCAACCTGCAGCAAACACAGAACATTCTCTACTTTATTGCGCGCCATCCCGATCTCTTCTATGAGGGTAGAGACACACTTTCTACAATGATCATTCAGGCGATCTTCAAAATTGCCGCAGTGCCGAGCGGCTCAATTGAGACCAAGAAGTCTGCTTTGAATCTCATTGGTCTGATATCGAAGTGGGAAGAGCGGTGGTCTCAGGAGTACAGTGTGCCACAGACAGGAGAGAAGCGAAATGCCGACGGTACATCGTCGTCGCCTCGTGCTGAGACAAAGCCAGTGTCATTCATTGCTTCAGGGTCACTGCGTTTGATGCTCATCAAATATCTCGTGCAGTTCATCTCAACACTAGCCGAACGATATCCTCTGCCGTCTGCCAAGCTTAAGGAAGGCGCTGGTGTGACTGCTATCCAGCAAGCGCAATCCTCGGACATCAGCAAGCGTGCCTTCGAGCTGTTCCACAGCCTACTTACTCGATGGACTGATATTGATATCAATGCTATGTTCCCCAAGATTACTGATGCCGTGCTGATCCCGGAGCCAAAGCAGGATGACAAGTACGAACTCTCCCTAACGAGGATCATCAATGTATTGCAGGTGGTGGCTATCATGGTTGATGTAAAACCAGATGAATGGGTTCTCGCTCGGCTGCCACAGCTTCGCAAGCTCCTCGAAAGATCGATCAAGAACCCTCATCCTGAAGTTCAGGACTGTCTGTACACTGCTCCAGATGATCGACGTTCGATGATCGTCCGGATCCTCCAAGCTGCACCTGAGGAAATAGCTGACGAAGAGGGGGATGAGGAAGAGAGACCTGCCTCCGACTTTGTCAAGTTCCTCTCTGACTTTGCTGGCCAATGTCTGACGGAGGGCAATTTCGTCGCAGGCATCAATATTCTGCTTGCATTTGCAAAGTGCATCCCAGAAAAGATTGATACACATGTGCCTGCAGTGATGAAAGCAATGAACCATGCGCTAAAAGAACATCAAGCACCTTCCAACAATGCAGCACAATTGCAGATGGCTGTCGTGCAGAGTGGCAGAGATCATGGACATGGTGATATGCATGCGACTGAGGCACAGGTTGATCTGATTCTGAAGATCATCGACCTGCTCTCTTCCAGAATGGCGGAGCTCGCTGACAATCGCAGACCATTCTTGAGTGCCCTGAATACATTGGTTGACCGCTCGCCAAGTCCTACGGTGTGCAACAAAATCCTCGATCTTACCTCCGGATGGATATTCACACCCAATCAAGGATTTCCGACCGTGAAAGAACGTGTTGCCGTGGTGTTGAAGATGATCACATTGGAGCAGCGACCTGATCCCACTCTATTTGCCAGATTTCTCCAGCTCATCATTCGTGTCTACGAGGATAGCAAGATCACCAGATCGGAATTGGCAATCCGCTTGGAGCCCGCTTTCCTCATTGGCACCCGAGCACAAGACATTGACATGCGTAGTCGTTTCATGACTCTCTTTGACCGCCACCTCACTCGCACTGCAAGCAAACGCATATTGTACCTCCTCGCCGCCCAGAACTGGGATGTGTTGCAGGATAGTTTCTGGCTCAACCAGGTCATCCAGCTACTCTTTGGTACCGTCGATGTGGCTGCAACGGCTGCACTCCACAAAGATGACTTCAAGACTTTGTCACTGGCCAAGGCATTCGGCACCTATGCCAAGGACTCGCGGATAGGCGATGTGATACTCGAGGATGAATACGAAACCTTCATGGCTGGACATGCAAAGTTCTGCAAAGACGTTGCCGAAGTGCGCGTTAGAGATATCCTTGATCCTCTTTGCTTGTTACAGCACACAGATGCGCATGTTGCACGCAGTATCTGGGCTACCATGTTTCCTCAGTTCTGGTCGATTCTGTCCAAAGACGAGCGCGGCGAGCTTCGTGCCGGCATGATCGCGCTATTGACCAAGGACTTCCACAGTCGCCAGGTTGACAAGCGACCCAACTGTGTTCAGGCACTGCTTGAAGGCGTTGCGAGGACTGAAAACCCACGGATGAACTTCCCGCATCATCTGATGAAGTTCTTGGCAAGAACCTACGATGCCTGGTACATCGCACTTTCTTCAATGGAGAGGAGCGCTGTTGACCCTATACTGGATACTGCAGCAGTCAGAGAAAGCAACCAAGATGCGCTGGCTGAGACGTATGCTGGACTTCAAGAAGACGATCTATTCTATGGTCTCTGGAGGAAGAGATGTGCTTTCCTTGACACAAATACAGCTCTTTCATACGAGCAGCATGGTGAATGGGAGAAGTCACAACGCATGTACGAAAATGCCACGTTCAAAGCACGTACTGGCAACAGTCCCTTCACGCAGGGTGAGTACATGCTTTGGGAGGATCATTGGATACTATGCGCGCAGAAGTTGCAGCAGTGGGACATACTTTGCGACTTTGCCAAAGTCGACAACTTGAACGATCTTTTCCTCGATTCTGTCTGGCGCAATTTGGAATATTGGACCGCTCCCGAACACGTAAAGCAATTGGACAATATTGTCAAGGGCGTGTCTGATGCCTTGACGCCGCGTCGAGCCTTCTTCGGATCGTTCATGTCACTCCTGAAATTGCAGAGTGAACAGGAAAGCCAACAAGCCTTTCAGCGTTTGAACGACGAAGCTGTACAGCTGTCAATTCGTAAGTGGCACCAACTGCCGAAGCGAATCACGAACGCGCATGTGCCTGTATTGCAACACTTCCAGCAACTTGTCGAGCTGCACGATGCGAGTGTCATCATCAACAGCCTGTCACAGACGACTGCACAGAATCTCGAGCAGAAGTCGCCAGAACTGAAACTTCTACTCAGTACGTGGCGTGATAGACTGCCAAACTTCTGGGACGACATCAATGCATGGCAGGAGCTGGTGACTTGGCGTCAGCACATCTTCCTTTTGATCAACAAGAAGTATCTGAGCTTGGTACCCGCACAAGGCGGCAATGTCAGTGGCAACTCTTTGGCGTACCGCGGTTATCATGAGACGGCCTCGATCATCAATCGCTTTGCTCATGTCGCTCGCAAGCATAACCTTCCAGAAGTCTGCATCAACCAGCTCAGCAAAATCTACACATTGCCCAACATTGAGATTCAAGAAGCATTCTTGAAGCTTCGTGAACAAGCTAAATGCCACTACCAGAATCCCGCTGAATTGCAGGTCGGCCTTGACGTGATCAACAATACGAACCTGAACTACTTTGGCGCACAGCAGAAAGCTGAATTCTACACACTCAAGGGCATGTTCCTTGCCAAGCAGAAGAACGAGCAAGATGCAAATGATGCGTTTGGCAGCGCGCTTTATTTTGACCTGAAGCTACCAAAAGCTTGGGCTGAGTGGGCTAGGTACAGTGATCACCTATTCAAGGAAGACCCTACAGATCTCAGTAAAGCTGCCAATGCTATCAGCTGTTATCTGGAGGCTGCGAACACCTACAAGAGTGGTAAGTCAAGGAAGCTGTTGAGTCGAGTACTGTGGCTCTTGTCACTTGATGATGCCGAGGGTACTCTAGTCAAATCATTCAAGGAGGTCAAAGGAGAAACGCCGATATGGTACTGGATCACATTCATCCCTCAGCTGCTTACATCTCTTGCACGACCCGAAGCGAATGTCTCACATCAGATCTTGCTCAAGATCGCGAAACAATATCCACAAGCTTTGTACTTCCACCTTCGGACTAGTCGCGAAGACTACCAAGCTATCAAGAAACAGCAGGAAGCGAAGGATGTCAAGGACAAAGAGACCCAAGCCGCCAAGGACAAGGCACCTGCAACTCCAAAATCTGCCGATGGTGCTACTACTGAAGGCAAGAAAGAAGATACTGTCAATCCTGCCACTGGTGCCGTTGACTCGAAAGACGCAAATGCTGATGGTGCTGCTTCAGCTGGGGCAAATGCAATTAGACCGCCCAAGCCAGACTCGGCTGAACAGACTAGCCAAGGATCAAGACCAGTGTCGAATAGCAACAGCAACACCAACGGCAATGGCACCTCGACTGAGACTACACAGCCGACCCAGGAAAGTCAAGGACCGAAAGCGGATGATCAAGAACAGCCCGCGATAAAAGCTGATCAGTCGTCTACGAAGGTGGAGGAAGAAAAGCCGCTAAAACCATGGGAGTACATGGAGTCAATCGTGACGCAGCTCAAGACATCGTTCCCTCTACTTGCACTTTCTCTCGAAAGCATGGTCGACCAAATTTCGCGGAACTTCAAGTGTCCTCCTGACGAGGATGCTTACCGTCTCATTGTCGCCTTGTTGAACGATGCCCTTGGCTGGGTCAGCAGGACTCCTTTGGCATTCGCTAAAGGTGTCAAGCTCCCCTCAAACACTGAAGGCAATATCACACGTTTTGCTGAATCCGTTCTGCCTCCTCATATCCGCAAGTCTTTCGAGGCCGACTTCGTCACTGCCAAGCCAATGATGCTTGAGTATGTTCACACTCTTCGAAGATGGCGAGACAGGTTCGAGGAAAAGCTTGATCGCCGCCGGGCATATAGTCATCTCGAATCATATGGTCCCATGTTGAGCGGTTTCAAATTTGAGAAGTTCGATGAGGTCGAAGTCCCAGGTCAATACTTGCTGCACAAGGATACTAACAAGGACTTTATACGCATTGAGAAGTTCATGCCGGACGTTGACCTTGTTCGTGGTATTGGCGTCAGTTACCGGAGGCTGAAGATCCGCGGCCACGATGGTAGCGTTCATGCCTTTGCGATCCAGCATCCAGCTGCACGGACCAGCAGACGGGAGGAGAAGATGTTGCAGATGTGCAGGTTCATCAATGATGTCTTGGAGAAGAAGAAGGAAAGTAGACGTCGGTCGATACAATTCTTGCTCCCAGCTATTGTGCCGTTGACGCCGAGTGTGAGGATGGTTCAGGATGACGAGTCCTACATCACGTTGCAAGGCGTGTACGAAGACTATTGTCGTCGCAAGCGGATTGAGAAGGATGCTCCTGTGCTTTACACGATTGAGAAGCTCAGGGATCTCCAACCTGTAAGCCCACAACTCCATGCTCCCGCGCCAACATTAGCTAACCTCCAACAGCGCACACCCGATCAAGGCCTCCAGATCCGCGTCAATGCATTCGAAGCAATCCAAGAGCGCCTGATTCCGAATCACGTTCTTCTCGACTACGTTCAGGCAACCTACCCGAACTTTGCCGACTTCTGGCTCTTCCGTCGTCAATTTGCATATCAATTGGCAGGGATCTCATTCTTGACCTACATCCTGCATATGCGGGACCGTAACCCAGCTCGACTGAACATTGCACGATCAACAGGCAACATCTGGGGCTCCGAGTTCACGCCAAGTTTCCACCCACAGCGACCCATGTTCCACAACAATGAGGCTGTACCCTTTCGTCTGACACCCAATCTGCAGATGTTACTCGGACCAATCGCCCTGGAGGGCATATTCAGTGCGAGCATGCTTGTCATTGCCAAAGCACTCACAGAACCAGATGCCACCAAACTCGAGCAACAGCTCAGTATCTTTATACGCGATGAGATCACTTTCCATCTGACAGCCGCGCATCGTCCGAACTTGGCGACGACGCAATTGAGAGAATGTGTGACGCAAAATGCAGGAAGTGTTATGAACAGGGCGAAGCAATTTAGTATGGAAGAGAAGAGTGGCAGTCTTCCAGCCAACCAAAGCGTACTGGATGTGATCGCCAGGTCGGTCGATCCGAGAAAGTTGGCGCAGATGGATCCGCTCTGGATGCCGTATCTATGAGTAGGGCAGGCGATGATTGGAAGTCCTGTTATGAGACAAAAGGATGATGAAGCATCTAGGCGTTTTGAAAGGTCAGGCGACAGGATTCTGGACATCGAATACGCGGAAGGATAGGGAAGGGCATGATATGAGGAATCAGGGAATACCCAAGCGTGCATATGCATTTTGTTCTATAGCATTTACGTAGTAATGAATCTCCTTGTTGTTCTCTTTACTTCCGGAGTTAAGATGAAACACTCTTCACGTGTTTGACGGCGTTTCACTTTCGCGTCTTAATCATTTATTCAATGTCCCTGATCATCACTCTATAGCGAGCAACTATACCTCAGATCTTGGCCGCCTTCGCCTACGATCGGGTTTGGCAAGATTGCTGCGGAAAAAGCCACCCACGACCGCATCGCGCACGACAGTCCACGACCTCTCCGCAATGTCCTCACCACCACCCTTCCACCACCGCGCAACCTCACCCCCAACATTCCCTACAACTAGCTCCGTCCCCAAGAAACGACCCTCTCTCTCCCTCTCCCACCAACCTTCCGCCATGAACCCTTCCTCTAAGCGCCGCAAAGGCTCCACAACGTCCTCCGTCCACCCTCTCCGCCAATCCAGCTTCCCACCCGCCGACCGCCTCACCAGTCCCAGCAGCAGCAGGGTCCGTGCCAGCTACTCACCCAGCGTCGACGGCGACGACGCGCCGTCTGTGGTGCCTAGCGTGGCAAGTGGAAGGGTGGGCAAGAAGAGCAAGAAAGGCAGAAATGGCCAGGGAGGCACAAGCACGGTTAGTGGGAGTGTGGCAAAGGGTGGGAGTAGAGCGCATACAAGGGCGGAGAGTAGCGTGGTTGATAGTGAGGCAAGAGGGGGAAG
>Ga0058698_10000518_pt1 | contig 21199 bp, 19 predicted proteins | sample AgamicAsSfe_FD_67288 | JGI IMG/M metagenome (GOLD analysis project Ga0058698, IMG submission 67288) | Agave microbial communities from Guanajuato, Mexico - As.Sf.e | ecosystem: Host-associated > Plants > Phyllosphere > Phylloplane/Leaf | place: Guanajuato, Mexico | collected 2012-05-30
GTATATACTTATTTAGGGGTGGGGAAGAGGATACGAGAGGGCCTCACGGCAACGGCAGATGGGACACACCATGCCACACATAATGGCGTTAGGGAAGGTGGGGTCGCAATAGGATTTGCTGGTAGATAGTTGAAAGAGATGGGACAGCTATGCTTGCGTAAATGCAACGTAGCTGCATCACCACTCGATACTTGAATTTAAAAATTACCTGACATGCGCAATCTTGTACCTTGTATGTATATTTACCATTTTGTTCATTGGTAGCAGTGTGATAAAAGCTTTACGCTGCGCTATCTATGGTAAAGAAATTGAAAAGCCGCAGAGATCTTGTATAAAGTTGTAGTTTGCACCAACAGTCATGGAGATGATGTTTATAGGAATCCATACAGGCTGCCAAGACGCTAACATTGTGGTACAACTTTGAAATGTTACGGTCGGTCGCATTTTGCTTACTCAACTTGACAACTCAAGAATCGAGTTCATCATGTCTGAAGTATCTCCCATTTATTGGCATCTACCCAAAAGCCAACGGGAGCAGCTGGCTAATGGACACCTCCCCAACGCTGCAGTATCCGAATGCAATATAGACACCCTTCCAGATGAGCTCCTATTCGAGATAATCAACCAGGTCTTTCTCGATGACGTCGACGACGTTTGGACGATCAGTTTCACCAACAGACGTCTGCATCGGGTTGCCAAAGAAATCTTGTATAGCTCGTACTCGACTAGAGATGCTATTCCAGGGCTATTCATCCGTACGCTTGCGTCCTCTCCAGATCTTGAACGGTGCGTCCAGCAGGTTGAATGGGAGTATGAAGGCCATGCATTCAAGTTTCCCGAACAACTTACAACTGCTGAACTTCGACATATCACCGAGAGAGTAGGGTTTGACAAAGTAGAACGAAGGGAAGTTGCGGGGGAAAGAAGGATAAGGAAGCTGAATACGTGGCTCGCGGATCACGGGAGAGAGGATCAATTCAACATATTCATGTTGTTCACACCGAGAGTGAAAAAGGTCGAGATTATACCTAGCCTCTGGCCGCGCAAGGCCGTGTGGTTCAAGTCAGCACTAGAACCCCAGATGTTCTCCAATTTGCAGGAGGCATCTATTATTCTTGAGCAGATACGTGTTGGAAACATCCTTTCGTTGTTCCTGTTGCCGTCCTTGAGAACTCTCATCTTGGGCCATGTGGGTATACATCGCGACAGAGATGGGATAGGTCCACGCCCCGAATGGGATGCTGACAAGACGTTTTGGGACCGACTAGAGAAAGATGGCTCCAGTCTCGAGAACTTGATACTGCCCAATGTTGGCGGCGACACGCTAGATCTCGCTCGAGCGCTAGAATCATTCCAGGGTCTGAAGAAGTTCAAACTTGCCTTCCATGGGCATGGTATGGGGCCAGATGATGTGAACGTACGAACGCTTCTACGCGCAATCGCAAATCACCATGAATCACTCGCATCACTAGATCTCAACGACTTCCGCATAGACAACGATCCAAACACTTTTGAAGAATTGAGGGTCTTGAATCGTTTGGAATGGCTCCAGATGTGCGGGCAGGTCTTCTATGGGGTAGTGAAAGATGAATGGGGACAGCTCGCCGACGTGTTACCAGGACGTTTCAAGAATCTACCCAGGCATATTAAACATCTCCGCATCTCAGCAATGGAGGATGGTCATAACGTGCCCGAATCTTTGCTGGAAGTCTTGATCAATATGGCCCCTACGATCAACACTATATTCTCCAATCTAGAAAAGATTACGTTCTTCGATTGGCATCCACAACTCGGCACCTTCCCGTGCCAGAAGATCTTTGCAGCTTTGCAGAATGGACTGGCAAAAGCTGGTGTCGAGCTGGAGTCGATACATAATGCGGATGGGTCTAGTGAGGCGTGGTATGACAGGAACCGTGTTGCTACCACGACTTGGATTGAACCAGATTGGGTTTGGGTGGAACTTGTGGATCCGCTTGATGGAGACGAAGATGACTGGCTTCTGGCTCTTTCACAGAATCTCGCACACCGGAACGATGCCGACCTATGGCTATCGGACGCTATGTAGGGAACAATCGTATTGTAAGATTCAGTAGCAATCTAGGTAGCTGAGGTGTTTCTTGCGTGCTCCAGAATATGTGGTTTTGTGTACACACGAGCTGCTCACGTTCCTTTGCGAGAATCCGAAGACGCTTGTTCCTTACAGATTAGGTATACAGAAGACAAAAGTGTACTTACACCTTGATGAAGATAGGCTTCGTAGTAGTATACCTAGGTAGTTTGAGAATACTTGAACCAACTAATTCCATTCTCTCGAGCAATCATAGTATTTTCGTCGCGTTACGAAGCGATAAGGTGGGATAAGATTATGCGACAGCATATGCAGTAGCAAAATTCGCGATCAAGTAAACGTGGGTAGCACGCAGAGCACGCAGCATCCCTGTTGATGCGAGTTGAGGCTCAACTGCACACACGCGCCACGCGTTCCCACTTAGGCCCACGTACCCTGAATCTCGACCGCAACATCGACCCCAAACACTTCCCCCCCAACTTGGGACCAAATACCACCTCTTGTTGTTCCACGATCGTGCAGTTTCTCGGTTGCCCATCATGAGTAAAATGTGGGAGGTGGATCCGGAGACGCGCAGTAAGGTACGTTGCACGTTCTACTATCGTATGGAGTGGGGTGCTAGGGGTCAATTGCGGAGAGAAGGCAGCGCAGATGATGGATCGTACACGCCATGTTGACAAATGCTAACCAATTGCGCACACAGCTGCTGGAGATACAAAAGACCAACGACAACAACAAGTGCGTCGACTGCAATGCGCCGAGTCCGCAATGGGTATGCAACTGCCCGTCCTCCACCTACGCACGCGATCACCGACTACACCTACTAAGATGAGACGCATTAGGCTTCGCCCAAACTTGGTATCTTCATGTGTCTCTCCTGCTCTGGTGTACACCGTGGTCTTGGTGTTCACATCTCTTTCATCCGCAGCATCACCATGGACGCCTTCAAGGGCTCAGAACTCGTGCGCATGGCCGCCGGCGGCAACAAGCCGTTCCAGGACTTCTTCAACACGCACCCGTCGAATACGAAAGACGGACGGACATTCGAGGCCTCTTCCATATCAGAGCGATACGATTCAGAGGCGGGCGACGAGTGGAAGGAGAGGCTCAGCTGTAAAGTTGAGGATAGGGAGTTCGACAAGAGCAATTTGCCCAAGCGGTTACCCAAGAAGGACAATGCATCTGCAGCGGGTGCGGGAGCGCCATTGAGCGGACGAGCCAGTGCGGCGGGCAGCAGAAGCCAAACACCTCTGGGAAAGACACGAAGCAACGACCCAGGTTTCCAACGGTCTGGCTCGCCTGCGCTCGGCACCAATGCCATGTCGTCACAGAAAGTCAAGAACGAAGCCTACTTCGCCAAGATGGGACAGGAGAACGCCAACAGACCAGATGGCGTTGCGCCAAACCAGGGAGGCAAATACGGTGGCTTTGGTAGTGAGCCAGATTCCTGGAAGAAGGACGACGAGCCGGGTGCGCCACCTGCACTTGACGACTTCCAGAAAGACCCTCTCGCCGCACTTACCAAGGGCTTCGGGTGGTTAGGCGCAAGCGTGAGCAAGGTTGGCAAAACGGGTTATGAAGGCTACGTGAAGCCCGGTATGGCAAAGGTATGCCTAACAATATCGTCGAAAGCGAATACGACTAAAGTGACTAACAACTATCCAGCTTGCCGAGGCAGACCTCGCATCCCAAGCTCGCACAACCGCTGGCACCCTAGGCCAGACCCTTCAATCAGGCGTCGCAAACGCAAACACGCAGTTCACGCGATTCGTCGAAGGCGATTCCTCAACACATTCCCCTGCTACTTCTGGCCGGCGCGAACCCGAGCGCAAAGACTTCTGGGAGAGCTTCGGTGCGGCCCCCAAGGGCCCGGCGAAGGATAAGCAGGACTTCTGGGATGAGTTTGCTAGCGCGGGTGAAACGAAGACAGGCGGAGGAATGGCGCCGAAGAAGCCCAGCGGCATCGGTACAAGCGCAATGAAGAAGGGCGGCGCTGGAGGTGGGATGAGTGGAGGTGCGAAGAAGGATGACGAGTGGGGGGAGTGGTAGAGGCCTTCACTCCGGTTGTCGTCAGGATAAGACAGGATTCGGACGGAGATGAGGCGTTCAGGCGTTGGATACGTACATGAGGGGTGGGACTGCGTAGATCGTCCGCGCTGTGGGTTAAGAGCGTATACCGGCAAGTATCATCATTCTATGAGCTGTGCCTCATTTCTTCTCACTGTGAATCCACCTATATCAATGGACTAGGACATGTTCCTAACTTCTGGTATGCATCTACACCCTGCCATTATTTGACTTAAACACGCTCACGCACATCTAGAGATTTGGCGAAGCACACCTGCTCAGCTCTTTCCCGCGTTTGAAAACAAGGTTGTCTTGTCTAAGTGGATTCACACCACCTTCCCATTTTGCTCGCTGCGGTCCCGTACCATCTTTCTTGCTTCCATGTTAACGTCACAACACTGCAGCACGAGACGCCTCGTAAGGTATCTGACATGGCCTTCCTTACATAGCTGTCTATGCCATAGGTCACTTTGGTGTCTTAAGGACATTTCGAGACTGGACGTAAGAACAGCCGAAGACCGCCGGAAAAGCGAACGGTTATTACCAGATATGTCGCTACTACAGCGTTTCAGTGGTCCTTCCTTGATTTATTTGCATCTTGATATGTTCTTGCCGCAGCATTGGGTGCGACTACCCTCCAGGCTAACTCCCTGCCCAACTCGATCGCGCAGAACCGTCCCAGCTTCGTTGTTCCGTGGCGAAGAGCGCAACGACCTCACAACATCGACAAGCTGCCTTCCTTGATCCATGCAGAATGCCTTCTTCAACCACAGCTCGGTGACGAAGCCCGGAAACTGACGTTAGCGTCTTCTGGGTCTCATATAAGCTCGCTTCCTCTCCGATCTCTCTGCTTCTTCTTCAGCCCACTACACCACTCGGCCAAGCAACAGTACAATCGGTTGGTCGGTCTACTAGTACTGCCTTTCTACTCAATTGGTACGTTCCTCTGTTCTTGTCCATTCATTGCACTTGACCTACCCATGGACGCACTCCGATATCCCCGGACTACCTCATCCATATGATGCTGCTTAGACCATTGGTGCTGAACTCTCATAGGGTCTTCTAAACATCGATCCAGCTTCCAGCGAACAAACCTTTCCTCAGCCTACTAGTTGAGTATGTCACTCTGTCTTACTCGGCATTCACATACACGTTCTCTCTCATAGTGCTAATGCATTGCAGATCATACTCCTCAGCATTCGCATCTGTCATTGTCGAACTGAGCTCCAGCTGAACCCTCTGCTGGTATGTTCTCTCACCAGCATTCTCCTGTTTTGCCTCCAATCATAGCAAGAGCATCTACTGACATAAAACAAAGCTCTTCGATCATGGCTCGCTCTGTCATCCTCGCCACAGGCGCATTACTCGCAATCCTCTCTCCGCTAGCTCAGGCTAAAGAGAAGAACGAACTACGCACATATGCCTTCACGAGCGATGACTGCAGTGGAGCAACACAACGCGGCAACATGGATCTCAAGATGGGCAAGTGCCAGAACATCGTCGTCGGCGCCAACAGCATCAAGCCCTTCCACAATAAGCATGAGGCCTGGATCGGACGCATAAACGAAGGCGGACCACCCTGCTTCATCAGTACATTCCAGCATCACGGTTGCAAAGGCCCCCCAACGTCCACCGAGGAACTTCCTCAGGCCATCTCCGAATGCATCTCACCAGTCCATGAAGAACCTTTCCTCTCAGTACTGTTCGATTGTTACCAACCTCCGCAAATCACGGTCCCAAATCCCTAGTAAGTTCCCGATTGTTCACCTCCTTCTCAACTGATTCTGACCTTGCCCAGCGTCGTTACCGAGACCACATACTTCGAGTCTTCGGAGTGGGTTCATACTAGCAACACTCTCACGCCCCTCGTATCAACTACTAGCGCGATCTATCTCAGCACTCCACTGACTACAGTAACCGTCTTCCCTCAGAGCACAGTCACTGTGGTTATGCCTCCGCCTGGATTACTCGAAACAGTCACTATTCTCCCTCCTTCTACAAAAACGGTTACCATCTACGGCGGAGACTATGGCCAATCTCACATGCGTCGCTCTGAGCCGCTTCAGGAATCAGTTGACAAAGCCACCCAGGATCTTGAGCCACGTCGCAAGAGCAAGTGGAAGGGACCTCGTATTGGTGTATGGATGCTACACCCTTGGACAGCGGCAGTCATTTGCTACGAATGCTACGCAAAAAGCCCCGATAACACGTTCAAGTTCGAGTGCCGCTCTGGACCGAAGAATCCCGTCTATTGCAAGGGCCCAGTACCTGACCCGCAAGACCTGATTACCGTCACGCATACACCAGTTGTCACAGTGACAGCCGGTGACCCGGTCACCTCAGTTGTTACAGTGACAGCTACACGACCGCGACCAGTCTCCCCGGTCGCCTCACCAGCCGTTACTGGCCAGACTCTCTACACGATGGTTGGCGGGAAACCAGTCTATACAATCATCGACCAGTCGATCTACACGGCTGAAGTTGGCCAGAAGGACGGCGATCTCGAACCCCGCAAATCGTTTCATAGGGCTGTCAAATTCGATCACCCATTCCAACCTGGCACGGAGATGTGTGCAGATGGCGAATGGGATGGCAGAGGAAAGGATAGGGGCGAAATTCGGATCCAGAAGCCCAGCAAAGATATGAAGAGGTGCGACAAGGATCATGAGATGCAGCTCATCGATGCCTCTCCACGGACAAGCACTCTCGAACTTCCTACGCGCACTATCGCCATCAGCACCTCCACTGTATATCCCTCGCCTGTCGTCACAGTTAATCCCTCTCCACCCGTGGTCACCATCACTACTGTCGTTGGTTCTGCGCCAGCGCCTCCTTTGGTCACCGTTACTACCATCGTCGACCCTGCACCAAGTTACTCTACTATCACCACCATCTTCGATACTGCGCCAGGCTACTCTACTGTCACAACCATTTTCGACACCGACCCACCTTGTTCCACGGTCACTGTCCTACCCAGTGTCGATTCTGTGAGCTACACCACCATCTACCAAGATCGCCGTCGCCACCGCGATCTGTAACTTCGATGGAAGATGGAGAGCCGCCCGGAAATGAGAGTTGTTGAAGCATGATTCGGTTTGTATTTTTTAGCATTGTATAGTCAATTGAATATGATTGTTGGGCCCAAGGCCACCAAACTTCTCGTGCTTCCGTGGATATCTAGCTTGAAGATATCGGTACGTTCTCTAGAGCCGATGAGTTATACCCAAGACCCGCCGAAACTGGAAACAGTATCGCGAGCGCATCGCTCAGAGTGCAAACAAAGATGAACGAGGCCTCTGTCTGATAGCGGTCATCTCCTAAGCCGTCCTACAACATGACTGGAAATATTCGCCGATGCGACATACTGCCTCCCCGGCTCTTACCGCAGGATTGAGTGCCTCTCTAGAAAATTAAGACTCGAGATGAACCAAGCTCAGGCATAACTTCAGAAACTCTATGTAGCAAATAGTGTCAGCGGCATCGGTCTAAGGATTGATATTAAGCAGACTTGTAACAGGTACATAATACGAACCTGAGACTCCACACACTCATTCTCGGTCTTGCATCCTCGCATGGATCTTTGATTGTCTGGCAAACGATACCTTGTCGGCATGTGCGCACGTCATACCACAGGTTTTACATAAGTCATACGAAGAACTACTACCTACCCTGAAGGTACACATAGTCGTTAGCAAAGACCTCTATAAGCCTAGAAGATAGCGACTACCTTCAAGGTAGGGTTTGGCTTTGCGCGCACAGTGTAAAGATCTAATGTCTTCCTACGTCTGATGAGCTGTATTCGCGTAAAGAAAGCAGTGCTTTTCGCACGTATGCAATCACTGCCACACTCTATCAGCTGAAAAGGATTGAAGCGTCGCAAGAGCAACTGGCAGGATCAACAAAAGCCCCACAACAGCCCTGCAACATGTCTTCCACTGCATTGTGCCAACCAAAAAAGGATCAACCCAAGAGCTGCGAAAAAATGCAAAAAGATAATCAACTAGCTGCTGCTCGTTTCGATCGAGCGTCCTCCGGGTTATGAGCCCGGCGCGCTTCCGCTGCGCCAAGCAGCTTTGTTGTTGATTGATTGATGAAGACAACACCATTGCAATATTTTATATACTATTTACCACATTCCATAAGCTCGCATACATTCAAAGTGATCGTCATCGTGGCAACTTCCCATGTGTTGACTTACGCAAAGTGCGAAACGTAGTGCGCAGATTCTGTTATGAGTCACAAAGATTGAGTGGATGTGGATATCCCTTGCTAATCCTGCCCGAACACCACCTTTACCCAACCAAAATTCAGAACTCAACTGACCAGACACCGCGCTAACCCATGCACCACCAAAACAACAGTAACAACATACCCGTTCATCATCTCGAGAATGCACCTTCAGCATCATCACCCAAGCCCCTAAATGCGATCCGACCATTACTCCGCAGCACTTCACAGACTGTCTCCGCACTCAATTCATAACCGCTCTTCCGCCATCGTGCATTCAGCCAATCTGCAAGTGCATCCGCACTGCAACTAAATCTTCGTGTATCCCACTCATGCAATATTAGATCGATGATTGGCTGATCTGGCAAAGGTTCTGGATTTGGGTCTTGCAAAGGCACGGATGAGAGAGGCATGGGTAGTGCGCGTGGAGGGAAGATATTCTCGTATGCTGTCAGAAAGTGAAGGAGTGTATGTTCGGTGTGCGGGCGCGAAGCCAAGGTTATGCCAAAAGGCTGACCGTTGAGCTTCAGGGCGGAGAGTGGGCATGCGGCAGTCGGATAGCCGGCTGCTGCTGCAAGGGTAGAGAGAGGTGCGTCGCCGGGAGCAACGATCAGGTCAAGTTGTTTCGTAGCAAAGATAAAATCCAGGCCTTCAGGTCCGCCGGCAGTTTGAAGATGTTGCCGCGCGGCATTCACCTCTTCACGCTTGGTGCTCGACTGCAGCGCAGCCATCAGATCGTTCTGGTCCGGACATGCTGATTGGGATTAGTAAGAAATAGAGGTTTGGCAGTCTGCATCGACCTACTTGGTGGCAGACACAGCTCGGGGTGATCTAGGTTGAAGTTGATAATCTCAGCCAAAGAGTGCATCTTCGTGACTCTAAAATCGCGGATAAACTCTGCTAAACAATCCTTGAACTCAGAGTCTGCATCATGTCAGCATACATACAATGCAAATCAGAGAGCCGAATACTAACATACGACAGGCTCAAAGCAGTTCTTTCCGTCTATAGTCAAGCTTGATTGGTTTGGCAATTCCACTGGATACACGACATCGACTCCCATCTCGATCATACTCTGAACAATCATATCGTATTTTTGTGTCTGCATCATGTCAGCATTGTATGCACCAACACAACACGAACCCCTGCAAAATAACGTGTGTTCGTTGCACCCACGTAAGCAGAAGTCCACCAACATACCATGAATCGTTCAGCGTCAGCATTGATCCGCCCACTTTTTCGCCACACTTTCCAGATGGTCGGCTCACATATGCCGATACGGAGCGATCCGAAGTCCGGCTTGATTTTGAACGATCTATGTGGGCTCCTTGTGTGTTCTTCGCGGTTGGTTGGGACCATCATGGCGTCCATCAGCGCTACAAGATCTTTTGCAGATTTGGCCTATAGCACATGGTCAGTGTTTCTGGTACGAGCTGACAGATATGCATATGCTTACCATGCCTCCGACGGCGTCAAAGGTTTTACTCAGATTGAAGATACCGTCCATTGGCACCACACCAGCTGTAGGCTTTAGAGCGTAAAGGGCTGCGCGGTTTGCAGGCGTAATTAGAGACCCGATAGTGTCTGTTCCGATGGCAAGAGTACTGAAACCTGAAGCCACTGCGACAGCGGATCCAGTCGAAGATCCCCCTGGCGCTGAAAGTTCCCAATGTAGCTTTCGTTTCTCGATGTGTCTTGACACGTACGGCGACTGACATTGTCCACCCACCGCGGACCACCCTGGGGGCATAGAAGGATTTTTGAGGCCACAGAACTCTGTCAAATTGGATTTGCCAATAACGATCATACCCCGTTTGATCAACCGTTGAACGATGGTTGCACTTTTCTTCGGTATGCATCCTACAAAAGCGTACGATCCTAAGCCAAGTAAGTTACCGATCATAATCGCCGCTGTCTGCCTGCCACATACCCACTGTGGTGTCCATGCCTAGTTTCTCATCGGTCATGATGTTGTCTTTCAGTACTATCGGAATACCGTGTAGCGGACCCCTTATCTTGCCTCTAGCTCGTTCTTCGTCAAGCTTTCTAGCTATTTTTAACACTTCATGTTTCGGCGCCACCGAGATCAACGCGCGCAGTTGTCTTCCTCTCCTGTTATGCTGTTCAATCTCTTTTAGATATAACTGCACAATCTGTACGCTTGTGAGGGCTTGCGCATTCAGAAGTTCCGAGAGCTCGAACGCCGAGACTGTGAGCGGATCAAAGTCTGGAAGCCATGTGTCATCGGCTGAAGAAGTGAATGATGCTTTGCGTGACGAATTGTTGTTATCGACTGACTCTCGTGGCGACACAGGTCCGATACTAGGCGCAAGCGCTGTTTTCAGATATCTGAACACTCTCGGCATGGTTGCGAGAGATCTACGGCTGTTGGCTTTCTAATGTCGGGTGTACCCCGTGGGGATGGAAGATGGCCGGGATGTCTGCCGATCCGGGACGTTGATTGCAGCGTCTGAACTCTAAGCGTCTTTTGGAGAGAATGTACGTCCGAACTTAAGACTCGAGCGAGGGGATCAACAATGTAGGGGAGCAAGGCAACCAAAGGTGTCTGCAGGGGACGCGGGCTCCGCTAGGTTATGAGTGCTCGCCATGGCTGTCCCCGAGACCCTAGACATCGCCAGTGGCTGCGGGTATGATCCATCTACCCAGGCTGGACCGAACTGAACGTTCGTCTTCGGACATCCCGGCTGAAGGCGTCCATAGGCTGCGTGAAGTAATGGGGTTGGTGGTTTCAGTGAAGCCAATGGAGGAAAAGCGTTTCCGATAATTCGTGTCTTTCAGTGATCTTATTCGCAGACTAGGGTACCTCATAAGAACCACCTGATGTGTGATCAGGTTGAAGTCGCACAACACTTTACCCGGAACGCAGGGCCGCACGGAGCTGCTGGCGGTTGACGTCTCGCTTACGGTCAGATGGTGTGGCTGCTCACCCTGCTCCCGTCCAACCCGCCGTGCCGCTGGATATTGACACTCTTGGGCTCTGCGGAGTTGTGTTGACTCTACGTAGTCATCTCGAGGGAGACGTTCTATCAGTGTGAGCCTGCTGAACTCTTTGTCTACTGTATACGATTTTGCGAATATTCTAGTCTCTCAGTCTGTAAAAGAGTCAAATCATTGACCACTGTGAAAGGCTCCCCTTCGTGACGATCAACATGCCACGATGTCTAGGATGCTTATCAAGATATTGCTCGACACTACTGTGCACTGGTGGCACAGCGAGCACTCCATCCGTACGCTCAAGGGATGATTGCTAGGTATAAATAATACGATGGTCGTCGTCACGGAATAGGCGCGCGTACTCTTCCAAGGTTAGGTGCAATCCTCAACCCTTGTCTCGCGTCCCACAACAGGAAGTGGTCCCAGGATTGTTGTGTCGCATTCTGCGGGGAATCAAGTCTCCGGACGTCTATGACTTTATAGACTACGAAAATGGTCGCTGCTGTCGCAAGACGTGGAGCATTTAGGATCAGTTTGATGTGTCTTCCGCCTCTTGTTAAGGCCTCCCAGCTAGGCAAGGCCCAAGAAAAGCCACGTCGGAGTAGCTGACGCCGTGCAAGAATGGTACAAAACGGCTGGCGCCGTGGCACGGTTCTGGAAGGATGGCGCAGACCCAAGTGCGCTTGTCAGTCAGGCGGCATGGGCTCGAAATAGTGTTAGCGCAAAGGACTGCCGCCATCCGTCCAGATGGTCGAAATGCAATATGCAACCCCACACTTTGTAATATCCATTGCCACGCTGTATTGATTGCGGTCCAGGTTGGCACGAAAAGCTCTTTGATCAACTGATGCACTCTGGAACCGTGATTGTCACCAGGATAGTGTGCAGCTGCCACGTCCGCCAATCTGGATTGCAGCCTTCACTGCCGTGGCAGATGTCAAAAGCCGAGGCAGGTCCCGGTACCGGGAGTCAATCAAGTGCAATATTGCAGCCACGTACTGATGCGGGCGATATGCCCCGATGCATATGTGGTAGATCGGGGCTGCATGATCTTCGAAAAGCCGGAGCAATCCATGTTGAATTGGTTGTGGATGCGCGTGGTCGATGAGTAGACGACAAACAAACGCGCGTGCCCAGAGACTGAAAAATGGTTATGACGATGAGACAAGATGACAAGGACGTTGTGATGTAGACAGAACAACGATCATTTATTAGCGCTAGTCCGACGCCGACTCATCGCATCTTTTTACGGAAGGTGCGGCCTCTGCTTTCACGTCCGCAGACGAGCATAGCAGATGCCACGCAACATTGAGAAACAGTTAGAGGTGGGCTCGTATGGGGTGTAATACAAATGTCGAGTGGTATCATGCAGTCGCTCCTCAAGAATGCGATCCGCCATGCCTTGCCCAATACACTTCAACCTACCAGACGAAGTTGCTCCTAGAACGTCGTAGTGGCCAGTCTACTTGCAGCATTCTTTGCGTCGATGCGATCGTCATCTTCTTCGAGCCCCTTCTGGCTGCCTGCTTTGCTTGTCGCACGCTTCCTGCCGCCCACTGACTCTTCCGCATTCTCATCGACCTCGGGTAACGGAGCAACGATGCTGCCACTCATGCTACGGTTGAGACCATCACCTGGTCGCCGTGGTACGCCAGACCATGCATCGCCCTTGGGACCTTGCGAACTGGCCATGGAAACACGGCGCTGAGCTGGGTGTGCTTCGCGTCCTAGTCGAGAAAGGCCACCACTACCATCGATAGCTCGAATGTCTGGCCGTACAGATTCTAATGTGGCAAGCGTACGGCGCTCAGCCTCAATCTCTCGTACGACATATTCGCGAATTGCTTGCCTCATGTCTTGTGTGGTTCTGTTGAACCACTTACGCTGCTCTTGGAGGAGGTTGGCGGTAACGCGCTGAGCTTTCGTCGTGAGGTACTGTTCGTGACTTCGTGCTTCATCTAGAGCTGCGATAGCCTCATCGACTTTGTCCCGTTTTACACTAGAGCTGGCTTTCAACCTGTCAGCCGCAGACAGTTTGGACTTTGTCGCGGACTGTGCCTGGAGCAGCTCGCGTAAAAGGATATGTCGATTCGTGAGGGTTTCCTTCGCGATGAAGGCGTCGCTGCTATGGTACTGTAGAGGGTCACCAAGAGTTGTAGCTTCAGCAGTACCCTGAGCTGCGTGGTAATCGCCGGTGGCCTGAATGACTTTTCCAAGCTTCTTGTATGCATGTGAGAGACCAACGTGCGTCTCCTGGACGTGTAGCGCCGCGAACTTGGCACCGAGGTCGGATTCTGCAACACCCAGATCTGGAGTATGTTAGCCCAGCATCCATGAGTCTACTTGTGGGTATGCCTACTTCTCCTGTGCTTTACAACCTTCTCCAGCTTCTGCTCAGCCTCCATTGTACCCAGGTAGAAAGCTTTCACAATTGGTCGTGCTGCAGCAAGTTCTGGGGTGTCATCTGGCGGCGGCGCAAATTGCTTGATCATCTTACGGCGCACACCAGTGGCGGGTTGTTTCCTCCGTACGACAGGACTGTATCCGAAATCGCTCTCGACGAAGAAGACCATTTCTTCGTCGCGTATCAGGATGTCATTGCTACACACAATGTTCAACCACCGTTGTAGCGACGTCTTTAAGCGTGCCTCATCTTCGTCGGTGCCTGCGCCGGCCGAGGTGGTCGCTGGCGGTACTGCAGGCACGATGGCTTCGGGACAAGCTGAGATGAGGTGCTCGCCTAGCTTTATGAATTCGGAGTGTAGACGTCGGACATCGCGGAATTGGGTCGTTCGAAACTTGGGTAGGTTCGTCTGGAGACATGTCAGCATATGGCAAGTGATTTGAGAGCCAGGCGCAAGTGGTATGAGCAGGATCGGAGGTAGCTATGCAGTCCGACCAAGACGTCTGGAGACCACATGTCTACCTTGATCCATCCCTCGATGTCCACTATGTCGCGCAACCCTAGCCCGGGTATATCGATGTCATCTAGACGTACGTAAACATCGAACCGCAGTATGGGGTCCTTTTTGCTATTCCTCTCGAGTCCCGTGACCTTGGCCTGAAGCTTGTAGTGTTGCTGCTGTCGCTGCGGCCTATTCCCGTGGTACCTCTGCGGCTGTTGCTGACCTTGCTGTGCATGTGGTGACCTCGGCGCATCTTGACCCGGCTGCTGAGGCTGCTGTAGATGGTCGCCGTTCTCTGGCGCTGTGCCTGGCCGACTTTGCGCATCTTGGTCGCCCATATAGCCATACTGTTCACCACCTTCATGGTACGGGGAAGCCTGCGGAGGCAGCGGGGATGAGGGGATATCGTTGGCTGACGGTTGGCCAAAGGACGTTCGGTTGGCCTGAGGCGAAGATGCCCATGGGTCGCGGCCGCCGGGGTGGTCCGGGTCGTGGGCGCTGTAATCCATGGCGTGTGGTGGTTAATTGAAGCTCTGGACAGCTGCAACTAGCTGTCGAGTGATGCGATGATGTCGCTGGGCGAGTGCCCTGGCCAACCCTGGAATTAGCCGAGCTAGGCAAGGCGCGAACGTTGACCTTCTTGACATCACGTGCGCCGGACAAACACCATCGTCTCAGCGCATCAGTATCGCAGCAAGCAGTCTCGGGCATGAGGGTCGGATGGGTTACGTCTACCCGTCGAGTCTTGCGACACCATGTGAAGACTCCACGGCGGTTGCTGTCGACGCAGCCTCAACATGATTTACTTTCGAAGGCAACCCGCAACATAGGCATCATCGCCCATATCGATGCAGGAAAGACGACTACCACTGAGCGGATGCTCTACTATAGTGGTGTGACGAGGCGAATAGGAAATGTTGACGAAGGCTCAACAGTAACCGACTTCCTCCCGGCTGAACGAGCACGCGGCATCACCATTCAATCTGCAGCGATAACATTCCACTGGCCTCCGCTACCACCAAGTACCCAGACTCCACCACCTCCACCGCAGCTACCAGCTTCGTTCGACAATGTTCCACGATCTTCAAGTTCTCACAACATCAATCTGATCGACACACCCGGCCATGCAGATTTTACTTTTGAAGTGTTGCGTTCGCTCCGTGTCTTGGACGGTGCTGTATGTATCCTTGATGGAGTCGCCGGCGTTGAAGCGCAGACGGAGAAGGTATGGACGCAAGCTGGAACGTACCATATTCCCAGAATCATCTTTGTCAATAAGTTGGACCGCGTAGGTGCTGCCTTCTCACGCACTGTCAAAGAAATAGGTGTTAGGTTACATGGATGGCCAGCTGTGTGCCAAATACCATGGTGGAAGAACGGCAACGGCGATTTTGTTGGAGTTGGTGATGCCGTCAATCTACGTGGTATGCTCTGGCAAGCGGGTGGCGATGGAAGGGATATCCAGGCTTTTGGGCTGGAGGAGCTGAGCAAGACCGACGAAAAGTTCGCAGAGGAGATCAAGAAGGCGAGAGTAGCACTTGTTGAGATTTTGAGCGAGCATGACGATGTTATGGTTGAGCATTTTCTGGAACACGATGAAGATCATTTGGCTATATCTGGACTACAAATCATGCAGTCATTACGCCGAGTCGTACTACAAGCACCGCAGAAAGTCATACCGGTCTTCGCTGGTGCTTCATTCCGCAACATTGGTGTCCAACCGCTACTTGACTCGGTCGTCGATCTCCTCCCGTCTCCACTGGAACGCCCCGATCCTGAAATCAGCATCTCCAATCAAAGCAGCACCCTCGCCACCCTTCTTAATGCTGCCGCAGCAACACCAACGAGAACGACGAAGCCATCAAAGAAACAGCCGAAAAGCGATGGCGAACTAGCTGTCGCAGAAGTCAAGAACCTCAACGCATGTGCTCTCGCCTTCAAAGTGGTCAACGACGCGAAACGCGGCGTTTTGGTTTACGTGCGTGTCTACTCAGGCTCCATTGACCGGGGTGCCACCCTCTACAATACGAACCTATCCCTCGCAGAACGCGCGCCTCGACTCCTCAAGATGTACGCAAACGATGCCGTCGAGGTAGACAGCATTGGTGCCGGCCAAATTGGTGTCATCACCGGATTGAAACATGCTAGAACCGGAGATACACTAATTGTATACCGTGGTCTTCAGATGAAGGGAACACCGTCGGGTGGTCTGGACACTCTACAACTCCGACCCATCGCCGTCCCACCACCAGTCTTCTTCACGAGTATCGAACCGAACAGTCTCAGTGAACAAAAGCATGTCCAAGAGAGCCTCGCTATCCTGCTGCGAGAAGACCCTAGTCTCCATCTTTCCGTCGATGAGGAGTCTGGCCAGACGCATCTAGCAGGCATGGGCGATCTCCATCTCGAAATTGCTCGAGACAGGCTCCTCAATGACTTCAAAGCCAAAGCGCGGATCGGAAAAATTGAAATTGGATACAGAGAAACGATCACAACGATGACAGCTACGGAACCGTTTACATACACTCTCGACAAGCTTGTCGCAGGGAAACAAACAAAAGCCAGCATTACTGCCTCCGTCGAGTCCGCAGAAGACGGTAATCTCATTCCCCTCAGTCCACCCCAGCAGCAAGAACGAGAAAAGAAAATGCAGGACAATCCCTTCGAAACCATCTACAACCTCCCTGATAACAACACCCTCCATATAATCCATCCCAATCTCTCCACCTCCGACTCCGCTAGCCACAAAACACACATCCCACCCCATCTCTCCCTACCAGGCATTCTGCACTCTCTCCAAGCCGGTGCAAGCGCAGCTCTCGCCCGTGGCCCCTTCAACGGCTTTCCTGTAGCCAACACCCGCGTAACTCTAACTCTCGACGCGAAATCCCATCTTTTCCCCGAAACATCACCAACAGCGATTTCCATGGCTACCCGCACTGCAGTATCAACTAGTCTGAGACACGCCTGCGATGCCGCACCAGCAACGCTCATGGAACCTGTTATGAACGTGACCATTTTCGTGAACGAGAACAATATGGGCGCTGTGGTACAAGATATCTCTTCTTCACGCGGTGGTCAGATCTTGTCACTTGATGGATCGGATGATTCGATGAGTTCCACGACAACAAATGGCGACGAAGAGGCGCTGCCGCGTATTGATCCTGCGCTCATCTATACCCCTCCGGATCCTTTTGCATCGGGAACGGGGGAGATGGGAAGCGGATTGAGTGATAGCCAAAGGCAGATTGTGGCAAGAGTACCGTTGAAGGAGATGGTTGGTTATTTGAACCAACTTAGGGCTCTGACAGGTGGAAGAGGCACGTTTGTGATGAGTGTGGACGGGTTCGAGAAGATGGGAACGCAGAGGCAGAAGGAGGTGCTTGATGCTTTGCGCGAGTTTTAAAGAGATGTGTACTGTATGATTAGATGATGTAACATATATTGTATACGTTCACTCCAAACTGATAGATCTCAATGCTACGTAAGTAAGATATGTTCTTCAACTACAGCGTCACTGCCAACGCTTTGGTGTCGAAATGCAAAACCATGTATGTTTACGCCGTGAGTGCACTGCTCAGTCCCAAGATCCCCATACCCGCAAATGCAGAAACAAAGCATAGACGCCGAGAATTTGTCATATCTAGACTTTCTCCCAAGAGTTGCAGTGATACCATAGCCATGATACCTGCCGTCACAGCAAACATGCATCCGTAGATAGTGTCCATTCCCTCATCTGTACCATCCTGTCGGCCTCTGCCTTGAATCTTGAACCATATTGCTGCTACACCTGCGCCTAGCGGCTGACTGACGCCTCCCAGGACAGCCGAGATCAGCATAGCTTTCCAGCGCGAGCCAATCGCCAGGTAGAGAGGTAGTGCTAGCGCAAATCCTTCGGTGATGTTATGAATAAATAATGCGAGGAAAATGGAGAAGCCCAATGTCGGGTTGGCATGGTTCGTAGCGTACGTGATGAAGCCTTCTGGAATTTTGTGTAGAGCAATTGCTGTGCTTGTTTGCAGACCGAGAGAGAGGAAAGCGTTCGTTGGGACGTGGTGATGATGCGCCTCGTTGTCATGCTCGTCGTGGTCGTGATGATGATGGTGATCAGTGTGTGATGAGGTAGTCGAGGATGAGCGGCTGTGTTTTTGTAGTGGTTGAATTTCATGTGTTAGACTGGATGTTGCGTGACCATTAGAAGGCGGCAGACTTGCAAAGGAGCTTTCCATTGTAGCTGGCCCAGACCGTGCAGGTACCAAGGGTGTTGTTTCGTCAACATCTTCCAAAATTGCTCGACGTTCATGCGGTCCTTGTGATGTTTGGCTCCTGCTCATTCCTGATGGCCGTGCAGTTGTCAAGCTTCCCAAGGACTTTCTCGATTGCAAGCGTGCAGGCCGAACTTCACACAGGTCGCCATAACATTGTCCACTATCCGTATCGTCACATGGTTTCTCGGCACCAATGACTAGTTGAGATACTTTGGATGACAGCGACTTGTGCAGCGATGGTCTCCGGGATAGAGCGGCTTTCGAGTTATCGCTGTTAGTTCCGTATGAGGGTTGCTCGTCATGTCTATGGGCTTGCGGAAGACTGGGCTGTTGCTCCTGCATCGGTGGATGAGAATGCGAGTGGTGGTCATGACCATTCCCTTGCTCTTCGTCACCATGCTTGTCGTCGCAGTCCACGACGGAGTGTGGAATATACTGGTGCAGTATTCCGGAAAGAACTGAGATGCCAAGAGCACCAATCAGGAAGCAACCGATTAATGTTAATATCGCATTTCGTGGTGATATGCCTCCCTTCTTCAAATAGTCTTTTGCCGAGGGAAGCATGCTATATAATGACGAGAATATCTTGAAATTAAGTCAGCAAGTGCTGGAAACTGTATGACGATGGTGGTACGCACCATGACACCAAAGGACAGACTCAGTCCCGTCGACAAGAATGCATTACTTTCTTCAATCTTGAAATTCTTCTTGCCGGGGAAATATCGTACGATGAGGTCGACGCATATTATCGAAGCTAGCCGTCTTTAGTTTCTGGACTTGGTGAAGTTCTCGGAAACTGGTAGATTCAGTCTACCGTGGGGATAATCTTACCTCCAAATGTGCATGCTGTTTACGCGTTAGCCCGCCCGCTTCATCTGAGTCTTATGCAGTTGCCCGCGCAAACATACCTATGCCGCTGACCGCGGTCATTATCCACCCACGCGTGTCATTATCGAGAACCATATCTGCCTGCAGGTACGTTCCTTTGATGACGTCGTTGTGCCAAGCTTCCTGTCTTCGCGAGCAGGGGATAGTCGCGGAAATGCAAAGGCGATCAAATCGTTCTAGAGAGCGGGCGGCAGGCGATAAGAGATGATGAAGTTTGTATATACAATAAGGACCCGGTCAGATGAGGCGTCTTCTTCGCACCGTGTTGTCCCCCCTAGCGCGTATCTTGCATTCAAGGAAATCTTCGGGTTTAGCGGCTTGGCGATAAGGCTAACTGATACACACGTGTCGTCATTGGCCGAAACTCAGGTGGCAGGGCCTCGCGGCTCGCCTCACGTCGGATGGCAGTCACAATATCAGACGTCAAGAGGAAACGGGAGCACTTCAAAGCATCGCCTGGGGATGTCAAAAAGAATCTCAACTCGACCAAGAGACCGTTCGTCTTTTGCTTTTTGAGGAGAGAGGGCACATGAGCAGTGTCACTAGTGCCAAAACACGGAGGCGGTGAAAGGAAGACAAGACACTTGAAGTGTGACATCTGACATTGTATGACTGATGAATCTCGAGGCTACTCTAGCTCTGATATCAAAGTTGAAACTAGATGAAAGAAGACAACACCAGCACCTTGTCGACGGACACGCATTAAACTGGTAGTCCCAAAAATAACTCCTGAAGTGTCCCTAATGTACCTGCGCTGTGAAGTTGAGGGCAATGCTCCTCAATCGAGGCTTGTTGATGACCATGATGTAGAAATTCTAGAAAAGCTCAAAGAGCTAGAAACGCCGTATTTCCCAAACATCCCGCTATGCATTACAAAGAAAATTTTTGAGGTTCCAAAGTATGTGTGAAAGAAAAGTCGTCGTCAGTGGTCGTGTGTCGAGCAATCAGTACTTGGGGGGCCTTGGAACAAAGATCTTGCTCCACGCACCAGAGCCGTGTTCGGGCTTCTCATTGATGACAAGGAGGTTGGGCGATGAACAGTAACCACCAGGTGCCGCTCTCCGTGTTTGCTCCTCATAGTGACCTTCAAGATCGGCTTCGGTGGCGTTTTGTGCAAAAGCTGCAGCCGGATGGTCGTAGATCCAGACCTTTTCTGTTACGAGCTCACCAGGCTCTTCAGCGAAGCGCGCCTTCTTCTCAGGGAAGCCAACGAAGTAGTTGAGAATGTCGTGGATTGGAGCGTAGAGCTTCTCCGGGCGACGAATAAAAGAGAGCCAGCTCAGGGTCTTCTCGTCATATGCTACCCGAACGAACGGGTTCATGTATATCCTAGATTCCGCAGGCCGGCCTTTCCCAGACATTCGGTACTGGAGATCTGCGTTGATCAGACAGCACTCGGACGCTTCCCAGAACGTTTCGTTGTCGTGTCTAAACCGAAGTGGGAAGATGCTGTGATTAGGCGTCCCGTTCTGTGGGTTTGCGGGTTCTGGCTGTGCTCCGGTCCCCTCCTGGAACCACTTGGCTTCAAAAGCCACCATTCCGCCCCAGCAACTCCTCACCCGCACCGCATCTTTCCCTGCGAGCACATCGGCCCTGCTGGTCCCTGTTCCCGCGCTGGTGAACCACGGGAAGAAGGGCAAGCCAGTTATCATGCCGTCGAAATCGCGCGTGGCGAAGCGGTCGTAGAACTTGAAGGGCATGATGTGGTCGACAGCGCATGCCGCTGCATAGTCGGCACGTCCGGTCGAGTCGATGTTGGTTGCGAAGAGGAGTTGGGCAGCTTCAACGGGATCGAAGTTGACGTCGTTCAAGTACAGGAC
>Ga0058698_10000519_pt1 | contig 21194 bp, 34 predicted proteins | sample AgamicAsSfe_FD_67288 | JGI IMG/M metagenome (GOLD analysis project Ga0058698, IMG submission 67288) | Agave microbial communities from Guanajuato, Mexico - As.Sf.e | ecosystem: Host-associated > Plants > Phyllosphere > Phylloplane/Leaf | place: Guanajuato, Mexico | collected 2012-05-30
TCCTGTTGCTCCAGTTTCTCCAGTTGGACCGGTTACTCCCGTCGCACCAGTTTCTCCTGTTACTCCCGTCGATCCGGTTACACCAGTTGCTCCTGTTGCACCAGTTGCTCCGGTTGCTCCTGTTGCTCCGGTTACTCCTGTTGCTCCTGTTGCACCAGTTGCTCCGGTTGCTCCGGTTGCTCCTGTTTCTCCTGTTGCTCCGGTTACTCCTGTTGCTCCAGTTTCTCCTGTTACTCCTGTAGCTCCGGTTGCACCAGTTGCTCCAGTTTCTCCTGTTGGTCCAGTTAATCCTGTTACGCCCGTTGCTCCGGTTGCTCCAGTAGCACCTGTATCTCCTGTTGCGCCAGTTACTCCAGTTACTCCGGTTGCACCAGTGGCTCCTGTCGCTCCAGTCGGTCCAATTCCCCCAGCAGACTCTATTAAAGAAACATCATCAATTAGAACAGACCCAAAAGTAGTTTTGCTTATTACCACTACTGCGTTTACTGCTTCAGCGGGGGTTTCAATTGTTCTATATATTTCATTCCATGTATTAAATGAGACATTTGGCAAATTTCCGGAAGCAATGATAATTTCCTGTCCGCCTTCAATCTCTTCGCCTTCACTGTTAACAAATAAAATTTGTATAGTTACTTGGGGACTTGAATTGTTTCCAATTCTCCCAAGCGAAACGATGAATATCAGAGATTGTCCAGAAACGACAGGCACGATCTGCCCTAAAAAAGCATACGGCTGGTTACTGAAAAACTGTGCGGAATATCTTCCAGAATGGGCAAAAGTATTAATAACGGACGTATTTGCAGAAGCCCAGCCCGTCAGATTGCCTGTTTCAAAACCTCCATTTACAATCACATCATTCACTCAACTTCATTCCCTGCCTTTTTGAATAGTTCCAGCTATTATATGCAGGAAAAATGCCATCGGTCTTTCACTTCGCTAGCTGAAATAAAAAAAAGATGAATGCCCCGAATCACTTTTTCTCCCAGACACTGTAAAGACCGGTACATGGAACCTGAAAAGAAGAAGCAGTAAATTAGCTTCTTAGACGGCCGAGAGAATGAAGTTTGGACTTGATTTAAAGACAGAAAAAGCTTTTCGGGAATTTGCAATGCGATTGAGGATTTCACATATCCTAGATTGAGAAGCGGACGCTAATGAAGAAGTTTTATCAGACTAAGAAAGAGCAACTCAAAGTCAAAAAAACGTTTTATAAAAGCTGCTGGCAAGGGTACCAACAGATTAGCTACTATTATCACAAGATTGCTATTTTATTTATTTAATTAAAGTTGCGCCTAACAAATCTTTGCTTGTCCCATTTCTTATATATTGGTGACTAGGAGATATCATAGTTCTTTCCCTTAAACGGGACATTAAGGTTTTTCTCTCTGGATTATCAAATGGATATAATTTTAAGTATAGACATAGTTATCACTAAACCTGAAAACAAATACTTAAACATTCATTTGGATTTTTAAATCTTTTGCAAGCGTTTTGGAGCCTAATAGCCCTTTTAAATATTTCAATTCCTTTGACCAATTCACTTTTTTATCCTTAAGATATTTATTCAATGATGTTATTCAGAATGTCTTTCATCGTTTTCTTTTGTTCAGACATAATGAATTTTGATTTTGTGTAATCGTTAGCCAGCTCATGTTTTAAAAATGACTCTTCTATGTAAGCATCTTTGCATCTACAAGTTTTGCAGAAATGATGCTTAAGAAAGCAATTTCCATGTCAATCCGATCGTTACATTGATCTGTAATGCCGGCATGATCAAGATCAAATGCTTTAATGTTGTCTGCACCCTTCCCGGAAAAGTAATTCTTAAACGCTTTTCTTAGCTTCATCAGTTGATTGAAAGCTCTTTGCGGCTTTCTTTTTTATTTCTCGAATTGTTTGTCATTGAGCAAAAATATTAGCGTCTCTTCAATTTCTTTTTCTAAATCATTATTATTTAAATCGAATAATGTTCCACAACCCGTCCCTTTATATCCACCGTAGTAATACCACAAATCCGTTGTGAAACAGTCTAATTCTTCATCACAGACTATTGCAGGTTGATAGTAATTAATTGCTATTTGTGAACGGTATTCTTTTTCAAAACATCTCTCAGCTGTAAAATCATTTAGCACATCTCCATCTATGTCTCTACAAACTTTGATGCTGAGATTTGGTTTATCCTGAGCTTCAAAAACACCTGCATACTTATTCTGCAGCTTTTTCGATACTACTTCCCCAAGGCTCTCCAACTCAAATATTACTTGCTTTAATTCTTGAGTTATATCCTTTTCTGGAATCTGTATATAACCCTCATCGAGTGGACTTTGATTTTTCTGTTTCTTGAGTAATTGACTAAAAGCTTTCCACACAGTATTGTCCTCCTATGATAGCTTCTTTAGACGTGCCTCTATTGAAATGGACATTTGGTGATCAACTTCACGAAATGACTCAGCAAATGTTTCAATTCCGGTATCCTAGAAACATGGCGTTCGATAATCATGCCCACGGAAGCCCCAACTGTGTGGACCAGTTGCAAGCATAAGCATTCTGCGATTCATTACCGACCTTGTCAAAGAAATACTAAATAAAAAAAGAACCTTTATTTTACCATTGGCTTACTTTTGAAAATTTATAAATTATTATTATATTGAAAAGTGTTGGTATGATGTATACAAGACCAGTTCCAAGTAGACCTATTACTGAACTAGCAATTAATAATATGCTGAAGACTGGTTTATTATTTGTCTGGATTGAAGCAAGCATGGTTATAATTCCCGCCAAAGCACCTAAAAACCATAAATTCCCCAAAGTGTAAGAGTCATCTATAACCGCAAACAGTTGAGCCAGTACAGAAAAAACCGCTCCTAATCCCCCGGAGAAGATAGTCAATTTTTTCATAGAAATCTCCTTTTTGAAAATTGATTTAGATTTCATCGTAATTATTGATTTATTTGGTTATGATGTCAATGATAAACATCTACCTTACTCATCTTATTATTGCTGGTAGAAGTATTGAACAATGGAATTATCATAGAGTTTGTCGAATTATTTATGCGTATTACTTTCCTTAAGCATAGAATTATTTTCCTAATTGAAAATTTAGTACATAGACTTATTAGTGACATAGATAAAAGTGACCCTGCTTTTTAGCAGTGCCGCTCCATGATTTATTACCTATTAACATAAAAAATCCCCTGACACCAATAGTGCCAAGGGATTGAGAGATTAATACTGAGACATATACTGTTCGCGTTCCCAAGGATGTACTTGCGTGCGGAACATATCCCATTCGATTTCTTTTGCTTCGATGAAGTGTTCGAATAGGTGCTCGCCCAGCGCTTTGACCATAACTTCGTTTGATTTGAATTCTTCTAGTGCTTCCGCAAGTGTTGCTGGAAGGTCAACGATTCCGTTTTCCATGCGCTCTTCTTTGCTCATCACATAGATGTTGCGGTCGATTGGAGCAGGTGCTTCCAGTTTGTTTTTGATTCCGTCTAATCCTGCAGCAAGCAATACGCTAAGTGCAAGGTACGGGTTAGCAGCTGGGTCTACGCTGCGTACTTCAACACGTGTGCTGATGCCGCGGGAAGCCGGGATACGGATAAGCGGGCTTCTGTTTTGCGCGCTCCATGCTACATAGCAAGGTGCTTCATAGCCAGGAACAAGACGTTTGTAAGAGTTTACTGTCGGGTTTGTTACTGCTGTAAAGCTTGTTGCGTGCTTCACGATACCTGCAATGAAGTGTTTCGCTGTTTCACTTAACTGAAGATCTGCGTTTTCGTCAAAGAATGCGTTAACACCATTTTTGAAGAGTGATAGATTGCAGTGCATACCTGAACCGTTCACGCCGAACAATGGTTTTGGCATAAATGTCGCATGCAGGCCGTGTTTGCGGGCAATTGTTTTGACAACTAGTTTAAATGTTTGGATGTCATCACAAGAGCGGACTGCTCCAGCATATTTAAAGTCAATTTCGTGCTGACCAGGTGCTACTTCGTGGTGAGATGCTTCGATTTCAAAGCCCATCTCTTCAAGTTCAAGCACGATATCGCGGCGGCAGTTTTCTCCTAAATCAGTTGGAGCTAAGTCGAAATACCCGCCTTTGTCGTTTAGTTCAAGCGTCGGCTCGCCTTTTTCGTCCAATTTGAATAGGAAGAATTCAGGCTCAGGCCCAAGGTTAAAATCACTAAATCCGAGGTCTTCCATTTCTTTCAAAATCCGTTTTAAGTTGTTTCGCGGGTCACCTTCAAAAGGTGTGCCATCCGGATTGTAAATATCACAGATGAAACGTGCTACTTTACCTTTTTCAGCTGTCCATGGGAAGATAACAAATGTATTTAGATCTGGATACAGGTACATGTCTGACTCCTCGATACGAACGAATCCCTCAATAGAAGAACCGTCAAACATGACTTTATTATCAAGCGCTTTTCCAAGCTGGCTTACAGGAATCTCAACATTCTTGATTGTTCCAAGAATGTCAGTAAATTGAAGGCGGATATACTTCACGTTTTCTTCTTTTACTAATTTTTCGATATCTTCTCTAGTGTACTTTGCCATTTGGTAAAATTCCTCCTCTTAAAAGGTAAATGTATATAGCAAAACAGTTGCTAACGGATTAATGAAAGAAGCGGGACATGTCGCCTTGACGGAATGTATTCCCTCTTTGAAAACGGCCGGCTTGCATGAGCTCGTTTTTCAGGAGCTGTCTCAGTTCGTCATCGGACAGATCATGTTTCATTGGTTTTTTCGTCTTCTCGTTTTGTTTTTGTTCTGGCTCGGCTTCGGCTTTCGCCAGAATCTGTTTAATTCCTGCCATGTTTACACCTTGTTCTATCAGGTGCTTGATTTCTAACAGTTTATCTACATCATGAAATGAAAATAATCGTCTATTTCCTTCACTTCTGGCTGGAAATATCAGTCCATTTTCCTCATAATATCGAATTTGTCTTGCTGATAACTCAGTTAACTGCATGACAATTCCTATTGGAAATAAAGGCATTGAGCGGCGAATATTATCACTCATCTCAATTTCCTCCTTTTCTTAACTTAGTTTCATTATAGGTGATGTTATATTATGTGTCAATACGATGTAAGGATTCTTAACATCAAATCCAGAGAAATTTTTAAAAAATTTAAATTAATTGCTTTTCCATCAATGAATCCACTGCACTGCATATGGCATTCTTCACATGCGAATAGGTTAATCCTCCCTGAACATACGCTACATACGGCGGGCGGATAGGGCCATCAGCTGATAATTCGATGCTTGCTCCTTGAATAAACGTGCCTGCTGCCATAATGACATCATCTTCGTATCCCGGCATGTAGGCTGGATAAGGCGTCACATGAGCATTGATTGGCGATGCGTATTGAATAGCCTGGCAAAAAGCAATCATCTTTTCTCTGTCAGAAAACTCAACGGATTGTATCAAATCCGTTCTTTTCGCATCCCATTTCGGGTTTGAAGTGAAGCCCAGTTTTTCAAGGAATCTCGCTGTAAACACCGCTCCCTTTAAACTTTGAGACACAACGTGAGGCGCCAAAAAGAAGCCTTGGTACATTTCTTGGAGCGAGTAAAGAGATGCCCCCGCTTCTCTGCCGATGCCTGGTGACGTCATACGGTATGAGCAAGCTTCAATCCATTTCGCTTTTCCGACGAGGTAGCCGCCTGTTTTCGCAAGGCCGCCGCCGGGATTTTTAATGAGAGATCCCGCCATCAGATCGGCTCCGACATGGCAAGGCTCAAGCTCTTCCACAAATTCTCCGTAACAGTTATCCACAAAGACGATCAGGTTTTCATTGATTTCTTTTACAAAACGGATCATTTCTTTTATTTCACTAATTAAGAAAGAAGGGCGATTCGCATATCCTTTTGAGCGCTGAATGCCGATTACTTTGGTTTTCGGATTGATCGCAGCGGCGACTGCATCATAGTCTATCTTTCCGTCTTTCGTCAGATCAACCGCATTATAGCCGATTTGAAAATCCTTTAGCGATCCAGCGTTTTCTCCACCCCTGACGCCCACAATTTCCTCTAGCGTATCATACGGCTTGCCCGTGATATAAAGGAGCTCGTCCCCCGGTCTGAGGACACCGAACAAAGCAATTGAGATGGCATGTGTGCCTGAAATGATTTGCGGCCTTACAAGCCCCGCTTCTCCGCCAAACACATCCGCATATATGCTTTCAAGCGTGTCTCTTCCGATATCATCATAGCCGTATCCAGTAGACGGCGTGAAATGAGTGTCGCTTACTTTGTGTTTTCTATAGCTTTGAAGCACTCTCCACTCATTTCGCTCGCTGATTTCTTCTATTTGTTTATGAATGCCGGCAATGTCCGCTTCCACTTCCATTGCCGTTTTCTTCAATAATTCTCCGTGTGTTAATGTGTCAAACATGTCTTTATATTTCCTTCCTACATATACTTCTTTAATTCACCGATGATACTTTGCTCTTCTTGGACATAGCCGGATATGTCATACTGTTCATTTTCTTCATTAAAATAGAAGCGGTCTACCATCGTTTCCGATTTGATTCTGGAAAGGAGCTTCCCTTCACTTGCCGGCACATGTGCTTCAAAAGACGTTAACAGTTCTTGGCGCAAATAGCGCTGAATCGCTTCTTTAAAGGCTGCAGCGTCGTCCTCAAATTTCGCACTGACCATAATGTGATCCCTTCCGGCGGACGGTATAAAATCAGGCAGTTTTTGATCACGTTTATTGTAAGCCGTCAGCATCGGGATATCATCTGCTTCAAGCTCCTCGAGAAGCCGAAGCACTGTTTTTTCATGTCCCGCATAATCCTCATTTGAAGAATCAATTAAATGCAGGATCAAATCCGCTTCTTTTACTTCCTCAAGCGTTGAGCGGAATGCAGCAATCAATGTCGTCGGAAGATCCTGAATAAATCCTACTGTATCTGTAAGAAGAACACTGTAGCCGCTTGGCAGGACCATTTTTCTGGTCATCGGGTCCAGCGTGGCAAACAGGAGATCTTCTTCATAGCTGTCGGCACTCGTCAGGCGGTTGAACCATGTTGATTTCCCTGCGTTTGTATAGCCGACAAGCGCAATTTGAAGCACACCGTTTTTCTTTCTTCTTTCACGGTATCGGCTTCTATGGCGAATGACAGTGGAAAGCTGTGTGTTGATTTCATGAATGCGATTTCTGATATGGCGGCGGTCGGTTTCCAGTTTCGTTTCCCCGGGACCTCTTGCCCCAATTCCTCCGCCTTGCCGGGAAAGGTTGATCCCTTGTCCCGTCAGACGCGGCAGTGCATATTGCAGCTGAGCCAGCTCAATTTGAAGTTTGCCTTCTCTCGTTCTCGCCCGCTTTGCAAAAATATCTAATATCAATTGCGTGCGGTCAATCATCTTCACTTCAATTGCTGTTGCCAATGACTTCAGCTGACTTGGCGACAGTTCATCATTAAAGATGAGGAGATCAGCTTCAAGCTCTTCCACCAGTGCCTTCAGCTCTTCTACCTTCCCTTTTCCTATATATGTAGCGGCGTCAGCCCTGTTCCGTTTTTGTGTGACGCTGGTCAGTACTTTTCCGTCTGCTGTTTTTGTCAGAGATGCTAGCTCTTCCATAGAATTTTCAAAATGCTCATCCGTGATATGCGGCAGCTGACATCCGACTAAAATGGCTTTCTCCTGAATCGTTTCTTGTTCGTTCAAATGGATGTTCCTTTCTTTTGCATATTGGGCAGTAGTATTATCATACCAAACCCTGCATGTGTATACCACAAATCGATTGCTTTGAAAAGCGGAAATACGAGCAAAAAACAGACCTCTCACAAACTGAGAGGTCTATGCAGATCCAGATGCTTCTTCTTTAATGGAAAGATCTTGGCTTTTGATGGTCATCAAGTCGCTTTTTAAGTATTGGTCTCCCATTAAAAGCCTCATGGCTTGTGCTCTGATCGATTTTTCGATCACATTTCTGACAAAACGTCCATTGCTGAATTTAATGGGACTTGTCGTGCTTTTCACTGTCATTAAGTAATCTTTCAATTTCCATTCAGCTTCTTGACTGAGCTGGTATTCCCTTTCATCGATCATTCGTTTCGCAATCTCCATGAGCTGTGTCACAGAGTAATCCGGAAAATCAATGGAGATGGGAAATCTTGATTGGAGACCGGGATTTAACGAGAGAAAATGATCCATTTCCCGTGAATATCCGGCGAGTATCAAAATAAACTCATGCTGTTTGTCTTCCATATGCTTGAATATGGTTTAGTCTTTTATGCGAGTTTATAAACTCCCCTCCCTGCTCGCCGTTAAGAAAATCCACATGGCTGTTTTCATTATTAAGTGAAGAACTTTTCCATACAACTTCCATATGATCATCATCAAACAGAGTTACTTTTTCAATGAAGAAATCAAGGAATTGCCGTTTTTCTTCTATTGTAATTTCATTTTTAATCATTTTAGAGAACGAGCCAATATACTCGATCATTTTTTGTTTTTTGTCTTCAGTTTGTTTATTTGCAGCCAATTGTGAATTAATTATTTTAATCTCATTCTCAATATGCTCTTTGTTCTGTTCCAATGGCTGAGACAGTTGGTCGAACATACTTTCTTTAATTTTCCCTTTCCCAAAAAGAATTACATAATTTGCTATTTCTTCATCTATCTCACCGAGTTGTTTTTCTAGTCGACTTGCTTTTGCTTTGAGTTCATCGATTTTCTTTTGATCAGACGCTTCCTCTAAAAATGATTCTAGAAATTTCTCTGGATTCTTCAGGAGTTTTATAAACCAGTTCCAAAAAACTTCATCAACGATATCGACTCTCCAGTTCTTACCTTCACATGAAACAACTTTCTTGCCATTTTGATATCCTTTTGCAGTCTTTGCTCTACAAGAATAATACTTATATACGCCTGATTTAGTTTTAGAAGTTATTCCTGAGCCACATGCCCCTCCACAACGACCACATTTCGCCTTGTTTTTCAGCAAATAGTCTTTAGTAGCTCGACTTCTTCCCTTAAAGTTGCTCTTCAATCGCTCAATGATTTGCTCTCGTGTAGCTTTATCCCACATTGGAGGAATCTTTATCAATATCCATTCGTCTTTGTTTGTCGGCACCTGTTTCTTCTTACCGTTAATTTGAACAACTTTTGACTTTCCATAATAAAAATCACCTGTGTAATCTTCATTCTGCAACATTCTACTTACAGTTGCCTGATACCAAGTCTTTCCGTTAGGAGCAGCAACTCCCCTTCTTGAAAGTTCTTTAGCAATTTCATTCGAGGACATTTTTTTGTTTAAGAGCATATCCTTCATTTCAAGCAATATTTCTTTTTCTTCTTCGTTATACTCAGGAAGATCTGTCACTGTATTAAATTTGTACCCATACAACCTTTTAAATGAAGGAAATTCACCTTTCTTTGCTTTAGCCAATCTTCCTCGCTTTGAGTTAGCATGAATTTTCGCCTTATTGTACTGTGCAATTGAACCTTGAATGTTGTACATCAGCATTGATTCAGGATCATGAGGATTTACTTCAAATTCAATAAACTCGATATCAACACCCATACCCCATATTCTTCTTGATACCACACCCTGTAAGGTGTTATCTCTAGTTAGACGATCTGGGTGTAATACTATGAATTTTTTTCCTAGTCCTTTTTCTAATAAATATAAGGCGTGATTAAGAGCTGGCCGGTTTGGATCATCTCCCATGCCCCCCGGTTCAACTAACGCAATTATTTCGCTTTCCTTGTATCCAAATTTAGAGATTGCTCTTTCTTTACACCTTTCTATTTGTGACTCAATTGAAAAACCCTTATTAGCTTGATCTGTTGTTGATACTCTGGCATAAATCAATGCATTAATTTTGCCAATCAAATGCATTATATTGTCCGTACTTAGCTTTTGATCTCCCTTTAATATAAGCAATAGATCATAACCTCCATATTGCTTTATCTTTTATGTCTGTATATAAGCACAAGTATACCATGGGAAAAACAGGTATACTTGTTTTACCTTATGCTTTTTTATACTTGTACATTAATGTAGCTGCAAAATCATAAAATTCTTTAGTTGATATCACCTCTTCAACCCAATTTTCTACATCCTGATTAATAACTGTGGTTACCTTATAGTTTTCTGCGCATTCTCTTCTTTTGCTCATTGATGCACCACTCCCATAGATGACTTGTCATCAATGTATGAATTAAGTGGGTTGTCCAATAACTTGGATTTCTTTATCAAATCATCGCAAAGTTTGTTTAGATAATATGTATAATTCACTTTCTTTTTCATCGAGCGCACTTCAGTACCGATTTCTTCACAAATCGCAATCGGAATACTGGCTTTGTTTACTTTATTCTTATATGTATGTTTCAACTGTTTTTCAGCTATGTTCTTATATGTAAGGAAATCATTAATATGTACGAAATAAACTTTGTTTTCCGGCTCTCTAAATTGAAACAGAAAGCCAGGAATTATGTTCGGGTATTGAGTTGCCTCTTTTAAGTGTTTTATCTGTTGTGCCTTTATAATTTCTTCTCGAAATGCAATAGACTTGTCCTTTGTTGATTTAAGCTCAAAAGGAAACAAGTACCCCTTAAAGAACAGAAAGCAATCATATTTGTTTTTTGATACTGCTGCCCCTCTTTTCAAGAACATTGGATTAACATCTTTAATCCTGTAGAAGAACAGCTTCTGATCTGCTGCTGATTTTTCAATGTTCGCTTCAAAAACTTTCCCTTGATTGTTTGCTCCCAATCAATCACTCTCCTAATCTATATTGAAGGTAAATTATGTATGTGCTAAAATTTGCTGAAAGAGGTGTACTAAATGAAAAAACAATGGAAACCAGTTGATTCTAGACTCAATGAACTCATGTATGAATATAGCGTTTCAATTGATGTGCTTGTAGAACGTACTGGATTATCTAAACAACGTATTAATGATTATGTAAGTGGTTTTAAATCAAACATGAATATTGGAACAGCAATGACAATTGCTGATGCCATAGGCTGCTCTATAGAAGAGCTGTATGTATGGAACTTTAAAGAGCGTAGACAATTGATCAAATAGCTTACCAGGTGGCACCTTTTTTGATCCACCTGATTTCCTGCATTAATTCCTCATTATTGTCTGCTAAGTTAATTAAGTTACGATGCGCTCTTTGCAAATCTTTTTCTTCAATGGCTTCCCTTACTGTTTTCATTTGTCTATCCATCTTGTTATACAATGTTTGAATTGAATGATAAGCCTCGTTAATCCCCTTTCACCTCCACTAATTTTATTTTCACTTTAAATAAAAGACCGATTTTATCTATAATTCAAAACAAAATGTTCTTAATTTTTATCATGTGATCTAGCTCTTCTTTAAATGTTTTACATTTATCCTTGTCAATCTCTTTACCTGTTTCATCTAGGAGCTTACCTTCGTCTGTGATGACACATGTCTGTCCGCAAAATTCAATCCCATTAGATTCAATTATCTTTATTAAGTCATCATAAGTAAATTCAGTGCCATCTTCGTTAAACAGAGCTCCTTCAATATGTAATCCAATTGTTTTTACATTTTTCATTGAAACAATCCTCCCCAAATTACTCCTGCAGCTACAGCAGCTATAAAGACAGAAACAAATTTCATTATTATGAAGAACTTGATATGCTTTGTTTCATCTTCAGTTAAGTTCAAATCTGATAAAGAGAATAAACCAAACATTATCAACAAAACCCAAGCTGTTACAATCATCTACTTAGAACCTCTTCCAACTGTATATCCGCCCGTAATGTCATTTAAGATCGTGCTGCTTGGGGACAGCTTTTCACTCTTACTATCATTATTTTTAGTGTAATTAATGAAATCATCGAACTGGATTAAATACACTCCGTAAGCTGTGTTATTCAATTTATCGATGGTATCGTCACTTGGTTTGGAAAACCAGCTTTCAGTACCTTGGCCATACACTTCAAAAATTTCAAGAATCTCGTCCTTATACTCAAAATAAGCCAGCTTATTTTCAAATTCACATTTCTCATCAACTGGGTTTCCTACATGATTTGTCGCATATTCCATCATTGAAGTAAGCATGTAGCCTAATTCAACGTCCGAGAAACTTAGTTGAGGTTTAGGAGTTCCGTAATAAATATCAGCCTCATTTAGTGATCCCCTTTTATTAACTTCTTTAATGATCTCTTCAATAGCAGTGCAGCCTTCATAAATAATAAAATCTCTTCGCATCTGGTCTCTTCGTTTATATTCATCTAAGAAACTTGTTATATTAAACTCTGCATTTTTCATTTAACTCCTCCTTACATAGGTCAATGTATTGTTGAAGACTACTTACAAATGAAATTATGCAGCTTCTTATTTCTTCTAGATCTGCAAAGTCCATTTCACTTTTTAAGATATACTCATCAAGTTCCAACATTGCAAGAAAACGGTCATCTTTTGGCAAGTTGTTTAAGTCAATACTCCTTAATTTAGGAATTCCTTTATTTAAAAACCATTCAACAAAAAGGTTATCCTTGCTTTGTCTTTTAGCCTGGGACAAAAAATCATAAATATCTTTAGAATTCTCTATATTGAAGTATATGCGCAAGCTCTCTTTTATAAGGTCAAACACTCGCAGTAAACAACAGCTAATTTTAGACTCTGAATCAGTTCTATAATTTAAATCAAACCAAGTTAATTTATTCTGCACTGAATCCCTCCTTGTATGAACCGATTATTTCTGGTATCCGTTGAAAGAAAGTAATAATGCAATCCCTAGCATCATACGGATATTCACAATCAGTTTCGGCACCGGATATGAAAATTTCATATTCAATGCTGGATATTAGTTGAGAATTATAAGGCAGTTCGAACTGTAAGCACCTCTTCAGATTAGGTAACTGCTCACTTACAAACTTCAAGAACTTCTTCTCATACTCAGGAAACTGTTCATATAATTTGTTTACAAGCTCTTCAATTGAGTCTGCTTGCACCTTGTAGAGATTCTCAAACAGTGTTTTGTTGATGTCCATCAATTGGTATAAAGTCTTCACTGTTTTATACTTACCGGTTAAAGTCACTCCCCACCAATCAAACCGCTCAACTGCGTTCTTCATATACGCATCCCCTTTATAAAGTCAGGCAACTTCTATCTTAATTTTTCCACCTTTATAAATCCCAGAATTTTTATAAGATCTTCTTTCTACCTCTAATTGTTGCACTGTCGGATATCCTCCATATCCCTTCCAGAAAACATCGTTTATGAAAAGACGATATTTCCATTCCAAATTGCTCCAACTCCTTTTTCTAAATGAAATCAACATTTTATCAATAATAAAACTCCATTAACGCATCTCTTCCTGCTCTGTTCAATAATTCAATATCGAATATTACATCTCTTCCCTTTAATTCGTTGTAATGATAATTAGGGTCATGCTTTTCATTGTAATGAATGAAGGAGACGTTATGAGAAGTATATACGTCATAACGATTTTTCAAAATAATCAACATTCCATTTATCTCAATTGCTCCGATTGAAACATTGTTTAACATTGTCCTACTGGGTAAAGAATGACGTAGTACACTTCTAAGTTCTTCGAATTTTTCACTTCTCTTATAACCATAACTGTTCATATTGATCGTGCTCCTTTTCTGTATAAAATTAGAATTTTAACTGAATCTAAATCTCGAATGTTTTAAGTTCAAATGTTTTATATGAATCTACTTCATTTCCTGGTATCACATTGACGCAAGGATAATTATCGTAGTCATACGGGTATCCGATACAATTCATGTGAAAGCTTGTTCCCTCTTTGTCAAATTCAGCTTGTAAATGGTCATGGCCACAAATCCAATGTTTTGCGTTAATGAATGGGACATCAACCATATAGCAGCTGTTTGGCTCAAACGGGGAATAAGGATTGTGAACAGGTGGAACATGAGAAACAAAAACATCAACTTGGGTGTTTTCAAGCGTTTCATACCAATCCATTGATTCTTTCCACATTGCTCTTACTCCATCTTCTTTGCTGTATCCATTAATGGAAATGTAATTAGAATCATTTGACACCCCTCTATAGAAATCCCATCCTTCAATTCCTTTTGGTAGGTACCACATAACATCTCCTGCAAAAACTTTACCTTTGTATGTATCAGTTGTCTTAATTAAAGGAGTTACTTTATTTATGTCCGCAGCTTTTTTGATTAGATCATTCAACCTGCCTATTGAGTCTGAGTATTTTCTTTTTTGGCTCTTGCTAAGTAAGTAAAGATCATGATTTCCATATGTAAAGTAAACCTTCTCGTATTGCTTTGCTGCCTCATCCAAAACCCATAATGTTTGTTGATTCCATTCAGTAAAATCACCGGCAATGATCAATACCTCTCCATTACCATTTGAAATTAACCTATTTACGATTTCCCTTGTTCTCTTCTCCCACTTAATCTGATTCACATTCCAGGGAATCCAATGATTAATATGGAGATCTGATACATAATCGATTTTCATTTTGTCTCCACCTTCCTTAATGAAAATTTATATCTTTGGTGTGTATAAATTAAAATAATCTCTCCATAATATGATTCAAACAAGCTTGTTTTCATTACACTTTAGGAGATGAATAAGATGCCTCAACAAAACAGATCAAGATCAAACAACAATAATGAGTTATTAGTTCCTCAAGCAGCTTCAGCTATTGAACAAATGAAACTTGAAATAGCTTCTGAGTTTGGTGTTCAATTAGGCGCTGAGACTACTTCTCGTGCAAACGGTTCAGTTGGTGGAGAAATCACTAAACGTTTAGTTCGCTTAGCACAACAAAATATGGGCGGGCAATTTCATTAATTTTCATGAGGGGTTAATCCCCTCTTTCCTCCTTTATTTCGTATACACAACAGCTGTTTGCTTGCGCCTAGCTAACTCGTCTAAAATGTCTTGATGTTTTCTCGTTTGGTCTTCAATGTAAGTCTGATTGTTACTATGTAATCCGTCCTTAATTCTATTTTCCGTATCGTTTTTCAATCTCTCTAGACTTTCCAGAGACAATTTCATCAGACCAAACTTAAATAATAAGCTCATCCTAATTCCCTCCATAAAAACAGATTAATATTATTAAAATCCAAAAGATTCCCCCAGATACTGCCAGAAAATCTTTTGCAATATGTACGAAGTCATGAAAGTCATTCTTTAACGACTCTTTCACTTAATCACCTTTCTCTTTAAAATACAGATTTTATTTAATAATCACTTTCTTGGACAACTTTTTCACTTATTTCAATTTCACAGTCTTCCTTAAAAACTACACACAATTTCATTCTTATGTCGTCTTCAGTTGTGTACCAAGTTTTAACCAAATATGCTTCTTGTATAAAATCTTCTTCTACTATTTCATAAACATGGCCTACAAAATTTTTGTACCATCCATGCCCCTTTATAATCCGTAAATTTTCTGGTTTCATTTATTCGTCCTCCTTTGCCTGCTCAACGATCTCATCGCGGCGTATTTGTGTGCTTTTCTCCGGCCGCCATAAACGTTCCTCTAGTGTCGTACAGACCGGAGTCGTTACCGTATTCACATCGCCAGGAATAATAACAACATCTTGATTCGTTTTTGCGTAGTGAACTACAAATCTATATGAATATGCTCCCCCAATAACGATATCTCCAAAACGAGACTTATAACCAAAATATTTATCGTCCTTCTTTTCAAATACCGTATTCGCATTATTGATTACCGTTTGACTCACATTTTTCATTTTTCAGCCTCCTGAGATATCATTTAATTGTTGTTTCAGGTCAAAGAATTCATCATGAAGAATTTTAAATTTATCCTTATTTATGTATGCTTTGTCATCATTAAAATCAAAAAGATATAAGTATTTTCTTTTATTTCTTCTAATAATTCGTAAAGCAATCGTGCAGCTTACCCATTCTTCATCTTCCAATTGGGTTAAGACTTCGCTTAACTCGAATAAGAATTCAAGCTTCTCTTTGTTTTGCTGAGTTTCAAGTCTTAAAAGATCCCTCTGTTTTTCAAGTAATGTTGTTTCAATTTGATATTTCTTTTCCTTTAAGACTCTTATCTGTTCGTTGGTGTTATGTATTTTGTCTCCTGCCTCCAATGAATCACCTCCTTAAAGTTTGAATAAAATATTAGTTTTATCAAAATGCATATTTTTTGTTTTTGTATTTTAAATAAAAAACTGCTATTTCATCAACCTCTTGTTATTATATTATACATATTTTTTATTTTTGTCTATATTTATTTTCAAAAGTTAGGAAGGAATAATTGTATTTGTTCTTTTCATCGGCTTCATTATGTTGTTTATTAGTCACTTTCCAATGATCATCTAACATTGGGAAATATGAATCTGCTTCATTTGACTCTGAATCAACAATTGTCAAATACACTTTATCAGCGTAGGGCAAGAATGCTTTGTAAATCATACTTCCCCCTATCACCATCACTTCCTCATCAGTGTTAACTTGACCTTGAATGAGCTTTAAGACCTCCTCAATTGAATGATACACAAAGGATGAATAATCTGGCTTAAAGTTCTGATCCCTAGTAAGTATAATATTCCTTCTATTCTGTAGAGGCTTACCTGTCATACCGATAATTGATTCGTATGTTGATCTTCCTTGAATACATATTTTCCCCTCAGTTTTTTCTTTGAAATGTTTCATGTCAGCAGGCACATGATACAGTAATTTGTTTTGATGTCCAATGGCCAGAGTTTTATCACAGCAAGCAATAAGAGATAGCATTAAACCGCTACCTCAAATAATAGCTTGTCCCCATGTTTATAGTTGATTAATTTGAAATCATCGATTGTAAAATGATAAAAATCTTTCACTTCAGGATTGATCCATAGTTCAGGTGCTTCAAACTGTTCTCTTTCCATTTGAATTTTCAAATTGTCTATATGACGTGTGTACACATGGCAATCCCCAATGTTAAAGATATATTCACCAAGCTTATAACCAGTCACTTGAGCAATCATGCGCTGCAACACATTGTACTGGAATACATTGAATGGATTCCCCAACGCCATATCATTGCTCCGTGCTCTTACCTCGAGGTGGAGCTTACCTTGCTTAACATACCATTGAGTTTCGTATACACATGGCGTTAAGGCCATTGAGTCTAAATCATCAGGATTCCACAGCATTGTAATGTGTCTGCGTGAAGACGGGTTGTTCTTCAATTGATGAAGAAGATAGTCTACCTGATCCACTTTTTCTCCATTTAGACTTCTGTTTTTCTTCCCCAGCTGAAATCCATATGCATGTCCGATGGTGCCGTCTTCTTGTTTCCACTGATCCCAAATATGTACGCCCATCTTGTTTAAATCATTAACATCATTAGATTTCAGCTGCCAAATCCAGAGCAACTCTTTAATGGCTGTTTTCCAGGCAACTTTTTTTGTCGTTAAAATCGGAACCTCTGAGTTGTCGAATCTCATTTGCTTACTAATCACGCTTAGTGTATGAGCCGGTGTTCCATCTGAGTCCCACTTTGTTCTTACTTGAAATTCTTCGTCTGAGATTCCATTATTTATAATGTCATTTATGATTGAACTGTATTGTTTATCGAATTGAGTCATGATTCTCAGTCCTTTTGGAAATAGTATTTGAAAAAGCAAAGCATTAATTAAATATTTTATACGAATATATCTGCCAAATAAAATACAACAAAAAGAAAATTCCCACAAACAAATAACAAGTAAAAATATGTGTTTTGCTTGATTCTTTCACCTTCTAATGCATCTAAAACTTTGAACATTCTAAGGACAACATAAATAAGTGAAACTGCTGTCCACGCAAGCATTAGGATGTTATCGTGCATAACTAATCCAATATAAGCCAGAGGGACAATGAAAGATATTCCCTTGAGCAAAGTAAACAGGTAAATCAAATTCTTATTTCGTTTCACGTTTTCAATAGTTGAATTATCGAGCACACTCTTTACTTTTCTATATGTATCACTTTCTCCTCGAATAATCAATCTGACCTCATTAATGTTTAATGCAATTAGATAAGCTGCTAGAAATAAAGTTAGATACGCTATAATAAACATCTCCTTATTTTATATTTGTCTTTTGATTTATTACTACTCTAATCAAGTGATAATTAAGCATTTAGGCGAGTCATGGAAATCATAATCCCCTACTTTAAATAAATTAGTCGGTCTTGATCTATTCACTCGGCTAAGCTGTTCAAAGTTCCTCATTAATAAATCATCTTGCAGCATATTCTTATATCCATGTAAATTAATCAATTCGTTTATTTCTTCGGGCGTACCCTCAAATTCAATACCATTAATATTTGCTTTCATCCAAAAAGCTCCCCCTTTAATTCATTCACTTGATCAGCAATGTTTTCTTTAATTGTATATGGCAACTGATCAATCCCTTTTACAATCCGTTTCTGACCAGTTTTCCTGATTTTTGTAGTCATCTCTTTAAAACACTCTAAAGCAGTATCTGAGATTTCATCATATAGCCCCTGAATTTTCACTAATACACTTAAATATTCTTCGTCACCTTCTTCAAATAGTGACAACCCTTCTTCAAGTTTGTTGATCTTTTCAATACTCTTTAATAATTTATTTTTATCCTTTAACAATTAATCACCCGCGTATTTTAATTATGGTCGATCATCTTTAAGAAATTAGTTGCTGCACTTTTGTATCTCAGGTCTTTCTCGTACTCAGCGACTTGTCTCATATGTTCAATGAATTCATCTTCAAGTCATTGCAACTGAAGAAATCCAAAGCAAAGACCGTTCCTATAAAGCATATCATCATATTTTGCTTGTAAAGCTCTTTCTTTGTTGTTGATGATCTCTTTCCTCCTTATTGATTTTAGATAAAAGTATTCTTTATTTTCTAATTTAAATTGATATTTGTTATGAGGAAACCTCTAGGAGCATCCTCATAACATTGAAAACTTACTCACTACAATTCTTACAATAAACCTTATCAGAGTGTTTACTTAATACTTTGTCTAAGATACCAACAGGCATTTTCTTTTGACTTGGCAGGGTAATATGTACCTCTATTTCATCACCTGAATTTAGTACTTTACCGCAGTTTGAGCACTTTAACTCTGCATTAAAGAAATTCACCCCCATGAAGAAACCTCCTTATTCCCTTTATAAAGTACTACGTTAATGCTTTATAAAAGTTTCAGTCCAAAAAGAGACTGTCTACATGGTAAATTATTTCGTTCCAGTTGAACCGTGCCCACCTCGGTCATCGTTGCCTAGATAGTCTACTTCAACCAATTCAACCGCCGGCATTTTCTTCATGATTCTAAACTGACAGATACGATCATCTTTCTTAATTTCAGTATCACGCAATGCATAAGCAGGAAAGAACCAAAAATCGTTGTCTCCCTTATAAGACTCATCGATAACACCCATTGAGTTTGTTTGAATCACACCAAAGTTCTTATACGTACTCGAACGAGGAACGACATGAGCTTCATAACCTTCAGGCAATTCCATAGCCACACCTAATGGGACAAGTTTAAACTCATCTTTTTTGATCACTACATCTTCAGCTGCACGAAGATCAATCCAGTCTCCCTGCTCAATTTTGCTGATTCTTGTTTGTGTTTCATCTAGATACTTGATTTTAATTTGCATTATGTATTAACTCCTTTAGTTTTTGGTATGTAAGTTCTTGTATTGCATTCTTCAGTTAAACAAACTGTTCATTATTGATCGAACTTTGCCCTCAACTCTTCATATAGTTTACGATCACGTTCTTCTTTCTCTTTGAGATACTTTTCTCTTTCAGCATCTTGTTTCTTTTTTAGCTCATTCTCGTACTCTTCCCACTCTGTTTCATCAATCACTCCTTTGTCATGCAAGTCTTTTTTCAGAGGATGTAATATCTTCTTAGCTTCATGCGGGTATAATATTCTGGTCTCATAGCCATCATCCCAGTCAGATTGTTGACAAACCATAAACACGCCTCCATCTTTAGTAATAATCGTTGTTTGCTCACAAAATTGATTTGCCCAAACATAAGCAACTTCTTTTCCGATTAATCCTTCCTGATTTTCAATGAAATACATTTATTTGCTCCTTTAAATTTAAGTTTGTTTAAAATTACCCTTTTATCGTAATTCCTTTAGTAACTCATCAAGTTCATCAGGCTTAAAACCAATACTTCGTTTTACTTCCTCTCCTTGATCACTCAGCAAAACGGTTACCGGAACTCCCATAACACCAAATCTAGCTGCCACTTCTGGTTCCTGTGTAACGTCAACTGTCTCAAATTGAATATTTGCTTGCTCTAAGTAATTGGACACCATTTTACATGGATTACAATTAGGCTGCTCTAATTTAATTACTCTCATTGAATACACCCTTTCTCAGTAAAAATGAAATCAGAATCTTTTAAAGGCTCAACTGTCGCTTTTTTATAACCATTTCCTTTAGTTGAAAAGAAGTCATGAGACTTAGTTTTAGTGCTCAATCCATTAATAACAATTGGGTTAACGTCTTCTTCCTCGAACTGATGATCGAATCCCAGGTTGTTTAACGCTTTATTAGCATTGTATCTGATGAATTTCTTAACATCTGGAGCTAAGCCAACTTGATCATAGACATCTTCTGTATACTCTAATTCATTTTCGTAAAGCTCCTGCAGTAAGCTTAGAGCCCATTCGTACAATTCCTTTTGCTTCTCTGGTGTTTGCTTCTTATAAATCTCCTGAGCCAACAATCCAACATACGTTCCGTGAATCGCTTCGTCACGAATAATTAAATTTATGATCTCTCCACTTTGCATTAATTTTCCTTGTCCATAAAAATAAAGTGGGTAATAAAATCCTGAGTAGAAAAGAAAACTCTCTAGGAACACAGAAGCAACCATTCCTTTGAATAATGAAATGTCATCGTTTTTGTGAATTGACTTATAGATTGAAACAATTATTCCCGCTTTCTTTTGCAAAAATTTATTGTTTTTCACCCATTCAAAGACTTCATTTATCTGCTCGGTTGGAGCTAATGTAAGAAAGATGTTGCTGTAAGACTTTGCATGAACAGCATTTTCCATCATAGCCATGAAATTTAGAACTGCCTTTCTTTGATGCCCATCTATATGTTCAGCAATGATAGGCATACCAGTGTTGCCTTGTTCTGTATCTAACAACGTCAACCCAGCTAAGACTTTCATATAAGTGTCCTGCTCATTTTTTCCGAGGTACTTCCATGTGAG
>Ga0058698_10000520_pt1 | contig 21190 bp, 18 predicted proteins | sample AgamicAsSfe_FD_67288 | JGI IMG/M metagenome (GOLD analysis project Ga0058698, IMG submission 67288) | Agave microbial communities from Guanajuato, Mexico - As.Sf.e | ecosystem: Host-associated > Plants > Phyllosphere > Phylloplane/Leaf | place: Guanajuato, Mexico | collected 2012-05-30
ATGACCCTCGCTCGCAGCGTGGAACAGCGGCGTCCATTGGTAAAGCTTGTCTGGTTGGTCGAGGTCCGCGCCGTACTTTTGCAACATCAACAGTGCTTCAGGTGTCTTTCCCGATCGTGCCACCAGGTGTTGTGGAAACAGTCCTTCCGCATCGGAAAGCATCTCAGCAGACCTCTGTAGAAGAAGCTCAAGGATCTCCAATGATGCGTACTGACACGCAAGATTGAGCGGCACATGCTCTCCAGGCCCTAGACGTGTCAGGTCGGCGCCTCTCGAAAGGAGTATCTCCACACAAGCGAGCTTCGAATGCACGATCGCATGGATCAAGGGTGTAAAGCTATCCTGATCACGGAAGTTCACCGTTTCTGGGGCAGCGTTGATGAGTTCCTGTACTAGCTCGACATGTCCATGCATACAGGCGTAATGCAATGGTATCCTGCCGTACACGTCGGTTGCATGTACATCCACGTTACTCGATAGGCCAAGCTTAAGCACTTCGATTCTTCCACTGATAGCGGACTTGTGAAGACAATTTCGCTCGTTGATTTCGTCCTCTTGTTCGAGATTTACGAGGTTCGAATCGAGTAGTATTCTCAGTGCGGATTCTGGCGCTTCTGCAACGGTGCTGAGGAACGCCCTAGAGATGTGCTCGCGTGCATCGGGAAGGGTCGAAAGGCGGGCTAAACACTCCTCGATCTTGCCTTCGTTCGCGGTGTTGATAGCTTGCACAAATTGGTTGTCAAGCTCGAGCTTCGCTTCGAATGCAGGTTCGGAGACGCGCGGCTCGGCTGCAGGATGGGGTGCCTGTACCCCTTCGCCTTCAGCCCATCCCGAAAAATCAAGGAGTGCCTGGGTTGCTTGGTCGGACAATGTGCTGATGACTTCTCGGTTGAAGCATGGCTGGACTTCGACGGCGCGCGAAAGGTATAGTTGCTTTTCCCTTGACTGGCACTAAGTCAGCCAGTGTCGATAGATACGTAGGTAATGACAACGAACTTTGGACGTCTTGTCCCACTAGACGCTGTTAGCAGGCGGATGGCAGCAAAGAGGGATGCGTCAAACCTTCTTGAGGATTTTTGAGAAGGCTGTTTCGTTCACTTCCACAAATTGCTGAGTCGGGTTAGTATCGGAAGCCCCCAAGTGCATACGGACCAATCACCTCAAGCTTGTTGAGATCCATGCTAAACTGCTTTAGTCCTTCTTCGAGGGCAACATATCGCGAAGATGTCTTGGAGACAGATTGCGGGTGTTGTTGCATGACTCTCTTCTTGTCCAGTAGCGTGGTCAAGCGCAGACGCAACTGCAACTATAGTGAGCACTCATCCTCCGACGCACGAGTGCTAGAACATACCTCTGCCTCTTTCTGCAGGTAGAACGTGTTGACCTTTTCGAGCTCACGTTCCTGTTTATCAAGTAAGAATCTATGTACTTGTCGCGAGCACAAAGACGTACGACTCGGAAGAAAAAGGTGGCCTTGTTGGCTTGTAAGGACGACTGCGGATCCAGGGATTCATGGTGAAAGCCCTCACTCTGTGGTGGTATCACTGGAGTAGCGCTGAGTTTCTTGATGAGCTACAAATTATACGATTAGTGAAGCCCCTACGATACGGAAGGCATATGGACCTTCTTGAGCGCTTTGTAGTCGACAAAGCTGGCGGCATATTCTGGAATTTCCAGTTGCCTTTTTTGGATGTGCTTCCCGAACTTCCTGGAAAAGCGTGCTGAGTCAGTAGTGTCTTCTTTGGATGCAAGACTGGTCGACGAGGCTGTCTTTCTCAAAACCACCAAGGGGCGGGGTTGAAGGGTCTCCATATGAGGGGGAGACGTACATGATGCTAGCAGTAAGAAGAAATTCAAGAGTGTTCTTCTCGAAGCCTTGACGGCAATGCGCATACGATGCACAAGCGATGGATCCTGTTCCGGGTTTGATGTGCAGATCCAACCATACAGGACCCGCGATGACAGAGGTGTGGCCGTCAGCCGCCGCCTATTCGGCAGTGGAGACGAGAGAAAAGATCAAGATGTGCTGAGGCTTGCTGGTGACAGCCCAAAGAATGGCCGTGCGTAGTTGGTAGGGAAGTCGAGAAGTGAAGTCACTCACGATGCAGCTGGCGGTACCCTGCAGTTGGACCGATCAATCCATAGATTCGCTTGGACCTGGTCAGACAGCGTGTTAGCAGGTATTTGGAAGATGCCGAATGAGGGGCCAGGCTGGAAGGCGCCACCGACGACTCATTGTACGAGGGCCACGAGATTGTGCATACGCTGGCAGAAGAGCAGAGTGCCCATGTCGTTCAGACGACTGGTAAGGCGCGGGCGAATCAGCGTGCGTATAGCCGCCACGAGGTTCAGCAACTGCTCACGGACTGATATCGTTAGGTCGCTGGCATGGGGCAGGGGAGGTGTCGCATGCGGTTATTCTGCCGAATATTAGTTCCGTAGGAGGTGCTAGGGCGTTGGAAAGGCTGAAATCGCCCAATCGACGCTTTCGACGTTGTAGTGCCAGGGCCGTCGGGTTACGTAAGGGCGCCTGCTAGCTCAGTCAGGTAGCTCAACCGCATCCAAAGCATCTCCGCGACGCTTGATCGCGACAGCCGATGCTCACGCTGCCCATCATGTTCGCGCGCACTGCTACAGCCATCATCGAGGCTCAGCGGCATGTGGGTCTCATATACGGGAAGGCATGACTCTCAAAGGCAGAGCCATGCATGCCGGCAGGCCTCGTCATGCTGCATGATGCTACTGACTTCATCTGACTCGACTAACATCCAGTTGCAAAGTGGGACGGCCCGCGAGGGAGGGTTAAACACACATGCGCAATAGCCGCAAGGTAGCATCCAAGGCAATGCAAGTAGAAGGTAATCGCGTACATGAGCTTTATTCTCCGCCCTCGTCGCGAGGTTGCCTCGACCCCTACAACGCTCCTATCAATGTTAGTCTGCAAGCCAAACCAGGCTACCTCCATACCAGCTATATATCCATGCGTCAAATGAAGAAGTAAAAGGTCTATAGGGTATTAGACCAGAACGAAACCATTTTCCTTCCCTCAAACTTTGCCGACACAATTAGCTCTATGCTCCCCATCCAACGCAGCGTCGCGACCGTTTCTTCAGTCACCACACCCCTTGGCACTCACAAGCCATACATGTCCCATCCATCGAGACCTTCATCGGAGCGCTTACTACCTGCAGACTCGTGGGGAGCGCGTTCGCTATCGTACGGCGTGCGCGTAGCCACATTTGCATCCAACTCAACGTCAAGTCACAACTCATCGTCATCCATCTCCGAAGGCTTCAACAGACCACCGACCTTCATGGCTCGCTCACGCTCTTGTTCCTTCGCCGTCTTCGCAGCCTGCTCACGCTCCTCGAGGAACAACTCAGCGTTATCCCCAGAGAACTCCTTCAAGGAAATCAAGAAGTCGCGCAGAATGACCTTGAAGCGGTTGAGGTCGGAGTTGGTCGCGAAAAGTCCGTCAATGAACGATGCGATTTGGGCACTTTGAACAGTCAGTAGGCGTTCATACAAGCGAGAAGGGACAGCTTACGTCTGGAGGTTGGGGAAGGCAGTCGCTAACAGGTTGCCGACAAAGTTTCGCAGGAACTCTCGGTTCGGTGTGCCTGCTGGCGCCATGTCTGGTGACGTGTAGATGGGACCTTGCAGCTTGTCTGAGTCGACGAGCCAGAACATCTTGGCCAGCAGCATCGACTGCGACTTGAAACCAGCCTTGTGATCGCTGTCGGTAACCACGAAGAAGACGTCCTGGAGGATAGTCGTGAAGAATGTCTGGAAGAAGGTGTTGCAAGTTTGCTGGTCTGTTTCGGCCATGTTGGAAACCAGCTCGAAGCACATGGAAAGGCCGGCACTCTCAACCTCACGGTTGTCGTGCTTGCTTGCCCACATGCATGAGTCAATGACGAACTTGAACGATCGTGCATCGAGGCGCAGCAGAGCGGGGAAGCAGCGAAGGTTGATGGTGCGCAAAAGCTTGAAGAACTCGACACGGTGTTCTGGGTATTCCGAGAAGTCCTTGTTGATCATGTCCAGAGTGCATTCGAAAACGCTATCCATGATGTTGATGATTTGATCCTCCATCATGCTCTGTGAAGAAGGTTAGCATATAATCTAAGAGTGACTGAGCGAGTCCAACCATGTGCTTGCTCAGATTGGGTCTCCAACGTACATGTAGCTTGTTGATAATCGTCGTCATGACGTTCAACACTTCTGCCTCACGAGCATCGGGAACATTGTTCTTGTAGTCGATCAAAACAGCTTCGAGCAGCTTCGGTACAATGTTGTTGTGGATCATCTCCAGGTCATCGGCCTTCTCAACGTAAGTGTTGATGAGTTTTAGGATCTCCTTCTTGATTGTACGAAGTCCGCGGACCTTGGGCATCTTTGTCGCAATATTACCCTCTCGTTGGACAGCTTCGTCGATAAGCTGTGAGCTCGCGCGGTACATCGTCAACATGTCGAAATATATCCGGCCGATCTGTGGGTAAAAGTAGGATCCAATTGAGCCGCATGCTGCGACGTTCGTCTTCATAATATTACCGACAATCTTGATGACTTCTGAATCCTGGAGACACGCAGGGTTTTGATTAGCTTGAGCGATAATGTTGTCCCAGGCAGAGTTTGGCAAAGCCATCAAGTCGGCAATCAAACGCTCCTGCATGCTCTTCTGTCCTTGCGCGCTGATCATGTAACCGCAGGCCTCGTAAAAAGTGTGGACTTGTTGAGGCGAGAGATCAGCAGTAATTTTCCTCAGGTTACGAACGATCTCGTCAATGAATGGCTCGGTTTCCCCAGGCTGAAGAGCAACAAAGTGTCGTCGGCACTTGTTTGCAATCTTGATGAACGTATCGCAAGCCATGTCCTGCACACCCTCGTGGGTCTCGTGCATGAACTCGAATAGCTTGTTGACAACAGTCTTGAGGAACTTCCAGTGTGCCTTAAGGAATCGAGGATATTGACCGACAATATACATAATGTTACTGGCCACGACAGCTTTGTTGTCCTTTCCTCGCTTCATTTCGGTCAATCCAAGCAAGTCCTTGATTACAGTGACCAGGAAGCGCTTCTCTGTCTCCTCGTTCATGGCGCCAGAGATGGAACCGATAGCCCAACAGAGGGTATTGCAGTTGGCCCATGACCACTCTGAACCATCGACCTGGCGAGCCAGCTTCTCCGACATGATTTGCTCGGTGTCGTTAACATCCAAGTGAGTAAGGAAGACGAGGCATTCTCGAGTAGACTTGTACAGTTGAATTGTGTCGCTCTCCTTCACGAATTCACGGACGATCTCGCCCTCGTCGTTCTCGACGATGAGAACTTCCTCGGGCCTGACCATCTTCTCAATCATGACTGTTCGGAGGTTTGAAAGAATTTCAGTGTACTTGTTCTTTCGCAGAGGATAGTTGGCCAGCTCGCGAGCTCCGTTGCCAGGGATACCCATGTTCAGAAGAGGGTTCATGTCGGTTATTGGGAGCGCCTGCATCTCGTCGTATAGCTCTGAGACGAGCTTGGTCCAGTATTCCAGGCAGATTTTGAAGACTTCACGATCGTCGATTTGGCTTATGCGAATAAGGTAGAAGTGGCCATGCGTAAGGAAGTCCCTGTTCATAAGGTTCTCGATGACGTTCAGATGCATGGTGAAGAAGTTTGTCAGGAAGAGCGCGAGATTCAGGACGAACTCCTGGTCCCGGCCATTGCTAGAAGAATATGTACTCTTCAAGTCCAGTGAGAGGGGGATGATCTTGGAGATGGCAGTTAGTGTCTCGGTGAACATCTGGACGAGCTTGTCGTCGTATGCGGGTTCGGTGTGCAGGCCAGCGATCTCGGTCAAGCATTTGAGGGTAATGTTGCGGAAGTCAGGAACTTCGAGGAATCGACTCCGCAAAGTTTCAATAAGGCTCTGGCCACTCGGTGGTGTCTCGAAGATGTACCCCAGAGGGATCCAGTTCAGGAAGCGCAGCAAGGTTTCGAGAGTCGCCTTGATGAGAGCAGCCTCGGTGGCTGTGCGCAGAACCTCTGAGCAGAGCTGGTAGATGGCTGTGAACTCGTCGCACATGCTTTGCTTGAGTTCCTTTCGCTTGGCCGAAGTCATCTGCTCCTCTGAGTAGTCGAAGACCTCCTCGGACAGGAGTCGCAGGATGACCATGTTGTTCTCGCATATCCCCAAACTGCTATGGCACGATGATATAATCTCGTTGATGAAAGTTGGCCAGTTGTGGGGCCACTCCTGCTTCAGGACGGAGACGAGGACGAGGTTGAGCTTGTTTAGAAGGGTACGCTCGGTGCGGCGGCTTTCGTCGTTGTTGGATAGCTGGATGATGAAGTTCACGATGAAGTTTCGGATACCTGACTCGGTCAGCAGCACTCAGACGACAATTGCGATGTGGCATACCTTGACACTGGTCGCGAGGCAGTACCTTCCACCTCGTCATGATAACATTGTCGAGAACCTGTAGTCCGAGATCTGCCGATAATTAGCACGATGACCACCAGCCTTATACCACGTCGCTAAGCTCACACTTGGTCTGCGGGTATTGCGCATCGGATAGGATCTTGTCGACTAGGAGCCATGCGTCGGGGTTCTCTTTGAACTACGCAAATGTTAGCGGGATGCGTGTGTAAACAGTGTCAGCGAAGATGCCTACCTGGTTCAGCGTAGCCTGAGCTTGCTTTTGCTGCAGAAGATGGAGTGTCAGCCACGTCCTCATCACATTTCCCATTCAGACTCCGCATGGAAACCTACTGTGTCGCCGCGACCCTCGTAGAAGGCGCGCACTGTGGCGTCGAGCTCTTCGATTGACAGAGACATGGCGGGCTGCAGCGCGGCGGGAAAAGCTCCCAATCAGCCTTGAAGTATATTCTATTTCCCCAAGAAGCTCAAGCGTCGGCTCAGCTTCTTAAGCAGTCGGCGTGTTGGCGCGTTGGGCGTGGGCGTGGGCGGAGGGCGAGCGCGCAAAGGTCCGTTGCCTTGCAGAAGTTGTGTACAGACAAAGGTGGGGCACTTGTGCGGCGGAGAGTGTGTGCGGGCACGCTCGTCAAACTCTTGCGGAGGTTGTTTGTATCTGGGGATCGCTAGGCCGTGATCAAGACTGTCTTTCTAGCTGCTCGCAGTGGTGGATGTTTCAAGAGGCACGGGTTTCGCGGTGAAGTCGCGTTTGTCAACTGGAACCAGTCTACCCGTGCCGAGAGACAAGCACTAGCGCTAACTGCTCCACCTTGGATCGACTGCTACCCTGCATCTTCCTTCATATCATCAACTCCGCTTAGAAGCCCAAGCATCTGCTTTGCTAGGTTTCCGATAGGTGACATACCCATGTGCTGTTGGCGGGTGTACAAGAATGCTTCACCCTGCACACATGTGCGCTACCATGACGAGGTCATCAGAAGAACAAAGCAGCTTAAGGCTTCCTCATTTATAACTGGTGATGGCTTGAAAAGAGATACAGAGGCGTTCTACATCCTGTTATATTCTTGGCTTACCTATAACCTGCTACTCATGGTGCTATCGGGACAGGAAACGTCGTTGTAGGCGTTCTTAGAGGATTGTATGGTGTTAGGTATCCGGCCAGTATTGCGCACGTTTAGAACCAGCAGCAACAGACGTATCTTGATATGTGCGTTTCACCACAACATCTGGATTCAAAGCTTCTGCGCTGCGTAGATCATGCGGGAAAGACACAATGTAGGAGACATTATTTTTCTATAACGACTTCGTTTGGTATCTAAGGTTGGCTGACGATGGTCCATGAACACGCAACCTCTTTCCGTACCGTCAATAAATCTTATGCCTTGACCCTGCCATCCTTGACCATCTCCCGAATCGCGTCGATGCTGCTCTCAACTGCTTTCTTCGCCATCTATCATCTCATTAGTATCCAACTCAAAACCAGCGTTGTTCGCATCCGCCATTCCAGTAAGACAATGACAGTGAGCGGGAGTACTTACGCCCTTGAGTCGTTGCCTCTCCTTGTCAGCTTCTGGAGTCCCCTCTTGCAAATTTGGCATGATCCACTCGAAAGCATAAGTCATGTTCAAGTCCTCGGTCTCACCAGATGGACCATCGGAGATGATGTTGCGGACATGACTTCCGTCTTCTTGCTCGAAATCGACCTGTGTACATATAGTCAGCATATTTCCTACATCGAATTGAGGAGTTGCAAATGTTTCATCGTGCTTTAGATATCGACCTTGGGGACGAGTTCCACTCACCCAACTCGGCCAGTAGCTTCTAACGACTTCCTTGGCCTGATCCTTGGGGCCCGTTCCCTTCTTGAATTTGACGTCCCTAGTTACCACTCCATCTTTCTCTTCAAGTACCTCGCAGCTCTCAATCACAGGCACGAATTCTTGGGCAAAACGTATCTTGCGCTGCAGGCCAGCCCAGATTTGTGCTTCGTTGAGCACCGGTGTCGCACCGGCGGGGTTGATGCGGGAGGTGTATGCAATGTTGATGTTCACCATGTTTACGAGTATGCTTCAAGAAGCGGTTTGTTCGTGTTGTAGGATGGTTTGAGTGATAGATGCTGAGATGCGGAAGCTGCTGCCTGTTGTACTGCAGGCGTGGGGTAAGATGGCAGTCTGATGTCAGTATTGTTTGATGAGAAGGGATGGCTTGATGGTGGTGCAATGTTTGTGTTCTGAATGCTGGAAATCACTCTATATACTCTCTCTTGCCTTGTATCATGTATGTAGTGGAGCAACTGGCGTGCCGAACAGATTCCAAGGCTTGGGTAAGCAACGACGTTCGGCTCCCCCCCAAGGCCGAGCTATGAAGAGCCGCTTATGCAAGGTACTCTTGAGAAGAGCGCGAAGAGCCGAACATTGTCTGCTAGTTTGCTGTGAAATCATTCAGCTAAATTGACATGTTCTGTAATGTTTTTACATAGTCGACAATTCCCATCAGGCTTAGTTAGTTCCGGTGAGACTTCGGGATTGTTGTTCACCACGACCAATGCGTGTTGCGTGCATCACTGAATTTGACAACGAAAAAAGCTAGAACAGTTCAAAGTTTTCAAGTCCATCAAACGTGGCGGGGCATGATCTGTCATTGAGGTATCATTTCACCAGCCTTTCGCTCTAGATATCCGTAGTAGCTACTCAGCACAACCCGCCGGAACGCCATGCTTTTGATATGCACATCACCCTTTCCTCTTATCCTTGCAAGTACTCTAAGCATCCTCAACGATCTGGGTGTGAAGACCCTTGGGGTCCTTGACGTTGACGGCCTGGACGTAGGAGTAGAGCTTCTCCTTGGCACCCTCCTCGTCGTTACGCTTACGGGAGATGCGGACACGGAGGCGGAAAGGAACGCCCTTGATACCGGACTCCCAGACCTTCTTGTTAAGCTGGGGGTCTAGACGGACATCGTTGGTGCCCTACAGTGAAAGAGTTAGCCTTGAGCTCATACGATCGATGACGCTGTGGCAGCATTCGCATATAGCGCACTGGCCAAAGGGTCATTGAACCTTGGATGCCACATACCATAGCCTGCTTAGCGAAAGCGCGGATCTCCTTGACAGCCCTGGGGGCCCTCTTCTTGAAGCTGACACCGTGAACCTATACCCGATGTATTAGCCTTATGTTCTCTTCAGTCTTCCGCCCGATGCCTGCATCGCCAAGAATAGATGCTCAAGCCAGTGTGATCGGCCTGGTCGAACATCCACCCAAGGTTCTGCGAGACCATCTGTGGACTTCACAAAACTGAATCAACATACGCGCTTGTGGAGGTGGATGGTGTATTCGCGGGCGACGACATCGGCGATGGCGCTGCGGCCGGTCTTTCCAGCAGACTTCTTGCCGGCGGACTTGGTGGTAGGGGCCATTTCTGAAGAGAGAATATATGTTAGCAAATGCCTATTACAGCACCAAACGGCTGGAAGAAGGTATTGTGAGGGTCGCGCAAAGCAACCACATTCAAAACAAGACAGAGAGCGCAATACATACTGACAGAGGTTCTCGCTGCGGGGGTTAGTCGAAGATGAGGATGCGAGTTTGAGGCTTGGAGTTCGAAAAATCGCGATGGTCGAAAATCCAATGCGCCTCGTGTGGCCGCTTGCTTAGCGCTGGGCACGGGCCACTGCTCCACGTGAGAATGCTCCAAGCGCTTTCAACGTTCCATCGTTAAGCAAGAACATGAGCTTAGGCTGAATCGTGATGCGTTTGTATTTGGGTATCCATAATTTTCTACATAGGCTTTTCGTATGTTTCTAGGTCGCTATTCAAAACAATGCCCAAGCGGTATTCATAACACATCCTCCTTAACCTTCCCAGAACGCCTCAGTAACGCCTTACACATGCCCTGGCAAATCAAACTCCTTGCCGCGCTTTTTAACGTTGACTTCGACACATTCGTCTTCATCGTCTTCATCATCGTGGTGTTCGCTTTCATCACTGCTACTGTCGTCATCGTCTTCTTCATCTTCGTCTTCGTCGCCTGCAACGAAGCGATTCAGTCGTCCACCATCTTCGCCCCAAAATTGCAATCCTTCGGGATCACGATCTTCTGAGAGATCCAATGTTGGAATCTCTTCGAACAAAGCCGGGTTCAGGTCGTTCCTGAAGCGGACGAGAGACTGGGTGAAGCGTTCCAAAACGTATTGCGGTAGTGATGGTTCCTTGACCGTTGTGCCATCTGTAGCCGGACGCTCAGTACGGTCGTCGCTACCGAGATCGATGAATGGTACGTCTTCTGCTCGGACATCCCCCGTTGGATTAAGATAGGCATCGAATGATCGACGCACACGTTCAAGCATCTGCTGTGCAGCATCAGGCATTTGAGGCATCTGAGGCATTTGTGGAAATTGCGGTATCTGTGGAAAATTCGGCAGCGGTGGAAACTGCGGTAAAGATGGGAACTGTGGCATCTGAGGCATCTGTGGCATGCGTGGTCTGCCTGGAAACTGTGGCATCTGGAAAGGGAAAGAGGGCAGCTGACCTGGTAGCCATGTTTCTTCTGGCTCATCTGGTTGAAAGTAGTATCGAGGTGAACGTAACGGTGCTTGGGAGGAGGGCGAACTAACGCTCGCGGGTGATCTCGAGCCTGAGTCAAGATCGGCATCCAGTATCGCGTTGGCAGCCTCTTCACTCTCTGGTCCATTCAAAATACGAAGTTCGTTCGTATTATATGAATCGCATGTACCGCATTGGTTTCCGAGCCAGTGGTATTTGACGGAAGACTTGGCTGAGCAATCGTTGCACTGAACGACTGCTCGGGTATTTGCAAATTGTTCTGGCATCGGCTGACCCTCGATTGCTTGAGTCAACTTCTGCCACTGCAGATCCATACACACAGCGCTCTTCTTGCAAATTGGGCACTTGTACGCAGTCTGCATGTAAAGATTGTAGCATCCTTTGTGCAAGTAATGCCCGCAAGGCATGGAGACTACAGCGGTGGACGACGTGAAGAGATGATCGCCGCAAATCGGACAATCGCCCTCAGTAGCCCGCGGGAGGCATTTGTGCGAGGTTGCATGAGAGATGGATATGCAAACATTGCAGCTCTGCGCACGGTTAGTGCTGGCTAGATCATGGCGAGACTATGTCCATACCTTGCAGTGATAGAAATCCTTACCCAGGCCTTCTCCTCGTCGGCAGATGCCACAGTCTGGGCAGTGGTAGATCTTCTTCTTGCTATTGTTGTCCCAGAGCTTGCAAATGTCACAGTAGTAACATGCGGCCTCAGTCTCACAGTTCTTGCAGACACCGGCTGCTGGCTGAGGGGTGCCGCACGCCATGCACAGCATGTTCTGTGTCATCTTCCTGTTCAGGTTGTGGTCTTCAGCGGCATCGTGGCAGTGCCGACACGTGTACCAGCGGCGACATTCAAAGCATTGTACTTTGACATTGCGCTTGTAGTGCTGGCAACCAAGAACGAGTTCTCCTTCGGCAGTGTCGTCATCGTCGTCTTCGCCGTGCTCTGCACCGGCGTGGTCGTGATGGGGTCGATATGTCGGGTTCGCGTCGCCCTCTCGAAGATTGTACGAGATGTCGGGAGTGACGTCGGTTGTAGACGAAGACGAGTACGGCGACGAGGCATGGATGTCGGAGAAGAGGGACTGTCCGGAGGTCGGGGTAAAAGGGCGGTCGTGTGATACGAAGCTCGCTGGCGACGTGGGTCGCATGTGGTTGTACTTCTCCGTCATCAGGTTGTGTATCATGCGGGCACGCTCCTGATCGGATATGCTCAGGGCCCTGATTTCATGGATGCGCATGCGGAGATGGGCCATGCCATCGTCTGCGGGGAGCAACTCTGACATGGCGCTCACATTCTGGCTACGAGTGCTGGCCGGGTGTTGGAGCGACGTGGGCGACGGCGCAGTAGAGCGTGACGAGTCTACATCGAGGTGACGGAACTGATCTGCGAGGGTGCGGGATGGATTCGCGGACATTTCGACTGGGGTGTCTATTGGCAGATCGTCATGGCTCTGCTCCTCGTCAACAACAGCAGCACTGCGAGGCCGCTGCGAGAAGGACGAGTAACGTCGGACTCGATCCATCAGGGCGGTGGGCCGGGCCCCAGTTGCGTCGGTAATGTTTCTATCATGTGCGCTCGCCGGGTCCGCGTCCGTTTCGTGAGCCGGCCGTGGGACAGGTGCAGATGCAGAGTCGTGATTATCACATGCTAGAGACCGGGCTCCGTCATGATTCCCTTCGCCAACACCTGAGAACCGCCGTGCATGGCGCACAACGGGGTCAATAATAAACGACGAGAAGAGACTCATTGGGTCATCGTGTACACTCTAGGGACAAGTGGGAGGGGGGATGCTTCGTTTCAGGTCGCCCAGAGCCTCTCCTCCGGCACTGCTCGCACTGTGCTCTTCTTGACCACGTTTCTGTGGCTCAGTTGCTCACATGCTCCCAAAACGCCACAGTCGCCACGAGGGAATCTTGGAAATCCTGCTGCCTTTCTTTCCTCGGGCGTCCCTCACTCCGGTCCGAATACGTTCTTTGTCTCTTTCGTCTTGTCTTGCCATCCTCAACACGACCCATCCCGCACCCGCAAGCATTTCCGGAACGGGCACACGACACACGGCCAGCTTGGTCGCTTTCGCAACCAGTGCATCGCAATGTGGAAACACCTCATCGGCAGACCCACGCCGTCTGCCTTTGCCGTCCCCGATGCCTGGTACTGGTCCCCTCTAGGCCCGATACCTACACGCTATCGTCAGTCCACCCGGAAGAGCAGGAAAGCACCTGTGCAACGGTACCTGTCTCGATACAGGCATAACAGCTGTCACGCCATGCGCAAACCGTAGCGGTTTGACCTCATGCACATTTCCATTTAATGTTTGCTTTGTTTTGATTTGTGCGAGGTAACCGCAACGGTACGGCATTCCGCCGGTGTTTCTGTTCTCTACGCCGCGGGCTTTCCTTACCTTGGGCTTCGCAAGCGTTGGCGTCTGTTTAGGCCACCAACTCACCAAAGTTGCAGTGTATCATCAAGTCGAGTACATGTCTCCCGATTGAGAAAGTATTGGACGCAGCTGTTGATTACGGCAGATTTCCATGGAAATTACAGACGATGGTTTTTGACGTTCCAGTGCCTTTTGAGCCACGGATGGCGACCGCCACAGTGGCAATCCGCATCCTTCGACACTTGGGTAGCTCCACCGACACCTATACCCTCATTGTACTACACGTCTTTTGTCGTGGCGACTTCCTGTCAGGGCAGTTTGAATGAAAAACTGTGGATTGCGGCGGACTTTTCGCGGTCGCTAAAAGGACCGATGCGATCCATCCTTCTCTACAATCCGCGGAACCACGATACAAGAACATCGCTTGTCTACTGTATAACTGACTCGACTACAAGTAGGTTTGAACTGCGTGGATGCCAACACGCCGCAAAGGGTAAGTTCTCAGAGAAGATGTTGATTCCAGCAGAAAAACCCCGGTATGAAGACGAGCCATTGCAGCCTCGATTTCAACAATTCCACGGTACGACAGCGGCATGACGCATATCGCTGCCATGTCGCCGACTTGTCTCCCATGGGACGATCCCACGATACTACTACATCAAGTAGATTCCATGATATCCGTCGAATGCAGTAGCTATGTTATGGGTGGACGAGTAGACGGTGTGAGATGTTGACATGTCTCGTTGTCGACGCTAGACATCCACACCAGCCAAGCTCCCGCAACGATACCCTGGATCGGCATGCCAGCCCCTGATATACCCACAACAAGTAGTTTTACAATTTCTGTCGAAGTCAGAACGCGAACCAGGGGTGAGATTGTGTCGAGACGTTTCGTTCCCGTCCGTTACCCATGGATACGTTTCCGAGTCTGGTAAGATTTTGGAGAGTGTTGATTGCAGTCACGGTTTCTTGGATGACTACCAGAGCCGGTACCAGCAGCTATGACTCTTGTAGAGCATCAAATTTCCGCATTGCTATTGACAAATGTGCCAGGAAAGGCAAATCAGTGTAAAGTGTCGAATGTAGCAACATTTTCACGGTTGGCCATCAAGACTAGACATACGCTATCGAAGTTTCTATTCACCCCTTAATTTGCTTTGTGCACCACCTCGGCACTGTCTCCGTTCAGAAAACGATAGCGGTTTCTGGCATAACCTATTCGACTTGAGACAGTCAACCTCTCCTTCGGCTAGAGATAATGTTTTAGTCGCTCAGAACTGGCTTCTCTCACATGCAATCACTCCATCATATAGTCACTCAAGCGAGTATGTCTTTGGGGTTTTCAGTAAGCCATCTGGCGATTACTTCATCATAGTCTGCGATATCCTGCCCGTATTAGTACATATCGAGCTCTTGAGAAGAGCTGTACTAATGCAGTTTTTTACACATCCCTTCAAACATGAGAGAATTTGGACCAAAGCTACAACCTGACCAAATCTCCACGTGTCTTCGAAATCGCCCTGGAGATGTACTTGGTTTGCAGACCGAATCGCCCATACCATGTACAAGTGTAGCAGGTATTGGGCAAGAGGGAGGCTCATGGCACTCGACAAAGAGTCAAAGGAATTCAGAAAAGAGAAAAGGCGTCTTTCTCTAGAAGATGGTGGTCTGTCTATTATTGCCAGGTTGTGAAGGAAGAGTGGGTACCTTCCGGAGAGAACTTCACGCACAAACCCGTACTGTGCTCTACAGAAAGCAATTTGTGGTTCGAAACGATCTTGAAGCGCACCATACTGCTCTCCTAAACCAGCCATCTTAGTCAACTCTGCAAGGCCCAGAGCAGGGAGTTTGTAAAGCAGCGTCGTGTATGCATACGACTCTGTGTAGCTATAACCCAATAAGCTGAACATATACAAGCAGGTGATCCCTAGGTAAATTTGATCTACCGTAGGATGCGACGAGGCTGGACTTGCGATGCCCTTGTAGCGATAACAATATCCAAACCTGTCGACATTCACCTGCCGAGGGCTAGGCCGAAGAGAATTGCATACACTAGGTAGAGTATGCAAAACACGAAAGTCCAGAAAGATGTCGACACTAGAAACTTCCTCATTCGCTGTATCGCGTGTATCCATGATGGCTTTTGTTGAACAATACTTTGGCTTTCGGCTTCAACATCTTGCTTCTTGTGGGTTCGAGAGCTCCAAACTACGAACATCGACGCCGTGAACGATATGCTGTCAATAGTTAGCTAGAAGGGCGAAGAAGGCACCACAATCGCTTACGCGGTAAAGTTAATGGTGTCATAAACTACGTGTAAATGGTAGAGACTAAGGCTATTCCACGGGAACATAGCACCAACAAGGAGCGCAATCCCTAACTAGATTAGCGACTAGGATGTTCTGTAGCAAAGGAAGCGTACCGTTGGATAATTGAACTTCACTGATAGACTCAAGAATCTTGCCCGCAAAATCGAGTCTACATAAACGAATAAATTCTTTTCGGTGTACACTCCATACCTCGCAAAGCGGAGTTGTCGTACAGAAGAATCGAGTCGAAGGCTGCAAAATGTCTCAGCTGGGTAAGCTGGGTGTTTTAAAGTACATGAAGAAGCAGGAAGGCTGTCAGGATTGACAGTAAGGCCGGAAATAGTAGGGTGTGGTTGGCGAAAATCAGAAGCAAGTAAGCCAACTTCTGCAAACCTCCGCAGCTCTTGGTGAGTGAGACCGGCGCTATGCCATCGTTTGCAGAAGGAGGCTGAGGCTGATGAAAACAAAGACTGTACAACAGGATAATCATTTGACTGCAAATGCACCACAGTCAGTCGTCATCGCGATAATGATACACGCGCACAACACTAACACAACAACTTGTCTTTGCTACTCTTGTTTGACCTACTACATGCAGCTTGGAGTCGTCCTCTATTTCTTTCGAGGCGGAGGTCCTCTACTCCTTTCGAGGCGGAAGTCCTCGTTCGTATCTTCGTGTTCGCTGTCCAGGTATGAATTTTTCTCCGGGAAGCCTGTCCGCCCTGTATTTCCATTAATCCTTTGTACGCTCCTTGCTATGGTCCGCTTAGCCGACTTACCAGGTTTTATGATAGCTTAAATTCGCACCATTTTCTAGTGTTGTCAATCTCGTGATTTCTGTTATAGCTGAGGGTTCTTCCAGCCTAAGAAGCTTTTCTTCTTCTGTGAGAGACTCCACTTTTTCATCAAGAGCCGCAATCTCTTCTTGTATGGTTCTCTGCTTCTCCCGCTCTGCCATCTGCTTTCCCCATATACCACTCTTCCGATTCAATTCATCGAAGGAATCAGTGGTGAGACCGAATGTATCAGTATCGCTTAGTATCCGATTGACTCTGTGCTTCTCCTCTTCAAGCATTGCGGCGATTTTGTTTCTATCGTCTTCAAACTTTGGGTCCTCCCAATACACCTTGTTCGGTCGCAGCCGCCGCTCGCGGTGTAGATCACCCACAAGGTATAAACTGCCTGTCAAAACGATAGGTCGGTCAGGATCTCTGAGATATTTAGCTGTGCATAACGCTCGAAGTGGGCCGCCCTCTGATGCAACCAATCCCATGATGCCAGGCTCGACAGATTTTGCCATGTCGAGAAGTCGACTGGGATCCATAGGCTTGACCCAAGGCATTCCATCCACCGGACCAAAAGTCGTAGTCACGACATTGTCTCCTGGTTGTAGTATCTGGCTTAGATATTTATGTGCATCTTTCCCTTCGGTCATGGCAAGCACCCATGTAACAGGCCATCCGTTTCGTGGGACACGACCCTCATTAACATGACCCTCATTAGGGATCTTCTTCCTCCTCTGAAACTTTTGAACATGCTGACTCAACACTCTAGCAGCATCAGGATTATGGGCTCCATCTACCAGGATGGATTCTCCTTTAAACATCCTCGATGACACCGTGGCTCGTTGACCAAAGATAGGCGGTACTTGAACCGATTCCAATCGTCCCGGGTTTTCGACTTTAGACTTCCGCAGTATGCGCCCCATGTTCCAGGTTGTATACTCTCTACCGAAGCTCTCCATTACGGTCTTTGCAGCCATGGCAGCTATGACCATATTTTCTTGATGGACTGGTTGTGCTGGTAGCCAGTCCTTGTTCTGGAATAGTACCTTGGAAAAGCCTGGGGGATCGTACTCAAGACGAGGTCCTGCAGCAATTTCGTCTGCATACTCGTTGATGACAGATACGACGTTTTTCTCATTCTTGGGGTTGATGAGGTAGGGTACATGGGGCCTGAGGATACCAGCTTTGTGGTGTGCAATCTCTTGCAGAGTACTGCCCAAGAAGCTCTCGTGATCTCGCGCTATTTTTGAAATTACAGAAATCACTTGGTTGTTCAGTATGTTGGTAGCATCGAGCTTTCCGCCCATACCAACTTCAACCACACCAACCTGTACTTGCTCTTCATTGAAGATGTGGAAGGCAGTGGCGGTCAAGATCTCGAAATTTGAAGCTTTGATGCCTTTTTTTATGTTCAGATCAATGTAGTGCTTCTCAATTTTGCGAAAGAGGGCCTCTTCTACGGGCTTGTTGCCAATGGATATGCAGTCCCATCTGCCAATGTTAGACAGCGACCACCTCACTTGACAGCGTGCCTACCTGTCTATGAGATGTGGAGACGTGAACTTCCCACATTTGAGTCTCTTAGAAAGCAGCGTCGATGCGAAGTGGCATACGGAGCCTTTGCCATTGGTGCCGGCGACATGTATTGACTTCCAGGGGAAGTTGACATTCTTCAAGAGCTGACTGATCCTCTCCAAACCAGGCTGGATCATGGCCACAAGAGAGGTGGTCTATAGTAGTGTAGGCAACTATGGATCCCGAGGTCTAGGCGGACACGCGATGCTTTGAAACGAGGTACCTGCAGATGCGTGTTGACTCACTAGAACGAGTGGGCCAGAAGCTGCAGACAGGCGCGCCCTTAGCGTGAGAGGCAGCCACGGCTTGGCGGTCACAGTCGCGCCTGCCAAAGACGTCGACTTGTTTGGTGTAGGAACTCCAGGCTGTGTACTGTAGTAAAGTGCACAAGCTTCGTGTCTAGAGCCAAAGGTGTTTGCTATATAGAGATTGGTCAGACAATGCCCGACGATGTAGATTTTTTATGTCGAGGGGCTGCGCCTCCCCCAGACGCTTCAGCCTCACAGTTCTGTTCTAGGCGGTTGCGACGTGCGCCGCCCTAGTTCCTTCTCCGACCCATCCCCATTAGCATCATCCGGCGCGTCACCATCCACACGGCAACCACACCCATCTTTCTTGGAATCCCTAACTTCACGTATCTTGCGCAATGGGTATACCGATCGGATGGAATGTGAAGCGCGAGGAAGCAAAGGAGAAAGATGTACTTCGAGCCGACATCGCCGGCTCACGCTCACCCATCCGGCGCCGCGCAAGACCCAACAGATCACCGCGTCCTCGCAGCACACTCGATACCGATTTCCTCATCTCTGCTCCGCATATCGAGTGGATACCTCGCTCGTCACATCGCGCGCGTTTGGCGCCGCCACCTGTTCCTGAAGTCTCGAGGACCGAATACCGCAGCAACGAGGCTTCGAGGCACCCACCTACTCTACAGCGCGACGAGAGCAGCGTGCGCCGTTCGCGCAGTCGTCTTGATGGCTACATGCGCGCCCACGAGATGCGCGCCACTCCCGACCACGAGCGCCCCTTAGCAGCCTTCACCCCAGGATTTGCGCCAGCTGCAGCTTCGCGGACGTCAGAAGCAGAAGCACAACGCGATGCGCAAGACCCTTTTTCACGCCTGCGAGGGTACACTTCATACCGTCGCGCCACTGGACGATCAACGCGAACACGTTCCCAGAGTCCCCGTGCTGACCCATCTGGGGCGCGAGGCGACACTGCGAATGTGCCCGAGGAAAGCCACGAGACAGGCGAGAACAACGCCGTAGCTTTCCCTCCACTACGCAGGATGGGTCGCCGTACTATTGCGGATGGACCGCTACCCGCCAGCTCCTTGCGCGAGTCTTGGAGCCCTGTTGCTACACTGGACGGCCTGGGCGACCGGAATCGCAGTGTCAGCCCTTTTGACGATCAGTTGCAATGGGACAGTTTTCTCACCACTGTCGTCGACGACCCTGTCGCACCAACTGCGGGGTCATCCTTTGCATCAGCCGCAGCGTCAGCCTCATTCACAAACTCGCATACCAGTTCGCGAGCGGGAAGTGCCAATTCGGCGGCATCCTCGCAAACTCATCTTACAGTGCCATCCCGACGTCACTCACCTCCACAAAACGAACAATTCATGCGGGCATGCGATACCTCGGAGGATGACACAGCATCAGATACCGAAGAAGAAGAAGAAATGGATATACGTGGCAGTATACGTCGTCGTACAGGCACAGAGGCTTTTAGAAACCGCTTGGGTATCTCACACTCGGCTGAGCCTCGCCGAAGAATGCGGCCGTCGTATTTCTCCAACGAGCCTCCTGCGCGAGATATAGAGCGTTACTCACTCCGCGTAATCGACCGATCCCGAGACGCCAGCGAAGTCGTTCGCAGCTTCTACAACTCGGGCATTTGGAGAGATGTCGAGACAGAAGTGGCGCAGAGGCCACAAATACCACAGCTTGATGGACCTTCAGAGGAAGCTGCGAGCGCCAGCGACAACGAGAGCATTCCTCCACTTGTCCGTGCTGACTCACCGCCGCCGCCGCCACTAGATCAGGAGCTCCGTGACGCGCGGTCGTTGCTGGAGCGTCTTGCGCGCAGAGAAGATGTTAGTGACGACTTTTGGGCTTCGGTAGGCTTGACGCGGTCTTTTGCCGACCCTGTTGAGCGCTTTCAGGAGCTTGAGCGGTTGTGATCTGACTTGCTATCCCCACTGCTTCCGTTGGCTTGGCTGGTCCTGCCACTTTGATGTTTGTCCACTTCTGCTGCAATCATGCTGTTTACGTTGCACTTTCTTGGTAACTATCTACCGATTGGCATTTGGCCGCTTAATGCTCGTGTTACGAAAAGTTATGCTCCACAATGTGAAGACATCTGTGGATGGCTTGGAACAAGTTCTGGGAGAATCAATCGTGGATTTCGTACTCCTTACGATGGATGACTTATTCAATATCGTTATGTAGCTTGAGTTCCTAGAAAGAGGAACAAGAATAAGACACAACTTATTCTGCACCACCCTCACGTGTTCCTCCCCAATCTCATTCATCAACTCTGTGGTCGTCACACGTATCATACTATGGTCTTGATATGCAGGTGCAAGAAATTGAATATATATCGTATGCTTGACTCCTAGGATGCAACCGCCCAATGCTCATGTGTGGTATCAAGAAATCCCATGCTGTTCAGTATAACGCCATGCTCCCAGTTGGCTAGTTGACTCTCATCTCGACGCCCGCTTGATTTGCAGAGCAACGAGCTTCTCGGCATTAGTCAGCCACTTGTCCACAAACACTTGGTCAGTAAAACGCTCAGATGACCTTCGAGCCCGTTGTCGCATGTCGAGTGTGTCTTCGGGTGAAAGAGTAAGGGCCTTGCGGAAGCCGTCGGCGTATTGCTCTGCAGTGGTGGCATGGAAACCTTGGTTGTACGTTAGCAATAATATAGATTTGACAGAGTGATGTGCATCAGACTTACCAGTGGGTTTTCCATCGACCTCAATCACAATGTCTAGCTTAGGCCCACCAGAGTTGTTGACCACAGAGATCATACCAGCAGCTTGATACTCCACCACACCAATACCGAAATGTTCGTTCCACATGGCGTTCACTCCCACACTAGCTTTGCGCATCCACTCGAGCATTTGCGGCCACGGCGCGTCGCATATGAA
>Ga0058698_10000523_pt1 | contig 21125 bp, 14 predicted proteins | sample AgamicAsSfe_FD_67288 | JGI IMG/M metagenome (GOLD analysis project Ga0058698, IMG submission 67288) | Agave microbial communities from Guanajuato, Mexico - As.Sf.e | ecosystem: Host-associated > Plants > Phyllosphere > Phylloplane/Leaf | place: Guanajuato, Mexico | collected 2012-05-30
AGGTCTTCCATCGGATCGTGCTGTGGCGATGAATTCCTGCCCGTGCTTTGAGTCCCATTGGATTGACCATCACTGCTTTTGTGTCTGTTGTGAGATGGCGATGAGTCAGTGCGTCTACGTACAGGTGAGTATGGAAGAAGCATGTATTGTGCAAAGAGATCCATACCTTGATGGAGCAGACTGTCCAATCCGGCTGACCTCGCGTCCTGTGAAGCTGTCATAGACAGCAGCCTCAGCTTGGTGAAGGACCTTGGTACCGATTGGGGAGAGACGCTCATTAGGCCAGCAGATGATGCCTGTACCTATCGATCCAGGAGCGAGTCCTGACACGGCCCAAGTGTGCTTCGGAATGATCGACGAAAGCCATAGAGCACCCGCATCAGTAATAGAGCAGGATGACATGTCGATCGTAGTGATTGAGGGAAGACCGCATGGCGAAGACTGTTCAGCTCGCTGAGACCTTGCAGTGTCTATCGCGAGCTCTTGCATATCATCAGAGATGTCTTGCACAGCGTCTGACGCGCCATCACCTGCGCGCTCAATGACGACGACATTATCGTCAAACTGTCTCATGTAGACTCGCGCAAACACTTCCATGACCAACGAGCCACTAAGCTGGTTCTCCGACAGATTGATCTTCTTCAGCTTTCGGCAGTATCGAAGTGCGTCCAGGAAAGCCTCCAGTGCTTCTGCCTCTTCTGCCGTGGTCGTGCTGATGGCATTGCCAGAGAGATCCAGATCTTCCAAGTCAGCACACGCCAACTTCAATGATCCTGCCAGGCTCTGCAACGATCTTGCTGTGAGACCATTCCGGGAAAGGTTCAGCACTGCCAATCTTGTGGTCTCTGGGTGCGAGAGAGCTTCACTCAATCCTTGGCTTGCTTCGTGGAGACCCTCGTCCGTCAGGTTCTTCGCTTCAAGGATGATCTCCAGTGAAGATGTGTCTTTGTGTGCTTCCATCTTTGAGGAAGTGGTGGCTTTGCATCGTTTGCGCTATCATACTTGTCAGCTGTGCACCAGCTCATGAGCGTAGGAGGGTGGCTGACCAGATCTTTGGCGACGATGGCACCAAGCTTCATGCCTTCGGATTTTCGCTGGAAACAGTTATTGTTTGCTCGAAGATAGCTTACGAATCCAACTTGCATTAAGGTAGTTGAGCTTCGCCATGCTTGCGAGATGGATGTTTGGCAGAAGTGATGCAAGAGTCTGCTCACAAACGTTGAAGACTGTGCAGGAGACCCAGCTCCTGGTGTAGGCACAGCAGAGCTCCTTCAGTAGATGATGACACCGACAAAGCAAGCAGAACAGTAGCCGGCAGCAGTCGATGGAAGGTCGTAAAACAGTGTGGACAAACAAGGGGACCAGAAGGTGAGCTTTGTTTATATTAATCACGGGTGCCGACGTCACAGGAGTGGCCGAGCGCGGATGTCAAACGCAGGTCTTGGCAATGTTTCAGATGTGAAACAACATGAATGCTATTGATTGCACTCCAATAGATTGCGCCTTCATACAACGTATTGACAAATACCCACAAATGAGGCGAAGAGAGGATTAGAAGGGTCTCATTGAAGTCTGGTATGCAAGAATGACTGATCGGCCCCTTGCATACTCGCCACGCCGGGTGTTTGTCTTGTGTCACACGAACACCACTTCTTTGCACCACTGCTCATCGAACCTTGCTTTCGTCATACTAGTCTAGACTACGGACCATTAGATATGCCATGTTATACGTTAACACATTCGCAATACTCGGACAGTATCACGTCCTGAGAGATTGGACCTTTCCACATAGTCGTACATATCGTCGTTCATTGTCCTGCTCCGCCACCCCTGGCTCTCTTGCCATCGCCACCGGCATGATCACCCGCAGGTCTCTTGCTCCCACCTCCAGGCACGAAATTGCCAGCACCAGGATTCATGTTCCCTCGCCCCGCACCTGGACTTGAGTCTCCACCCTGTGATTGTCTGCCGCCCTGCCCATTACCACGACCGCCACCTCTGCCACGACCGCCAAAGTTACCGCGAGCAATACCGGATGCACCAGGAACTGGTAAACCACTTCGAGGCTGATTGGGTGCCCGAGGCAGTGCAGACGCTTGATTAATGTTACCACGTGATGCTGGACCATTTGTCGAGGCTGGAACTCGGGCAGCAGGTTGAGTGGGTGCCGCTGGATCACTTGCTGGCCGGGCTGTATTTGTGGTAGCTTGTGTCGCTGTAGTCTCGGCGGCACTTTGAGAAGTGGGCGCTAATTGAGCTTTTGCGTCTGTTGCTGGTGTAGCATTTGGGATCGTGGAAGTGCGTCTAACTCCTGGTGTCTGCGGTGGACGAGGTGACTGTGCCGCCGCGGGAGGCTGTCCAGCAGTCGTCGATGTCGCAGGTGTAGTTATTGGAGGAGGTCGGATGTCCTTTGCCTCAAGCCAAACGCTCTTCACATCTCTTTCTGGCGTATCAGTGGCTGCCTTCGACACATACTCCAGCTTGGCATTGGCAGTACGTTTTGATCCTTCTAGCAGGTTGTTCTTGAGCGAAGACTTCTTGATCTCCATGGCGACAGCTGCTTCTTTCGCCTTCTCTGCTTGTGCACGGGCTTCGGTGAGGGCCTTTTCAGCTTCAACGCGGGCGTCACTTAGTGCCTTGTTGAGCGTTTCTTCAGCCTCACGCTTCACTTTTTCGAGCTGGTCGTCGGCATCCCCAGTTGCGCCCTGCTCTTTCAGCTTAGCAGCCTCGGCCTCCATTCTGTGCTTTATGTTGCGCACGACAATCGCCTTGATGCCTGGATTGGTGTTCACGAACTCTTGAGCTTGAACAGGAGTCCAGTGGTCAGCATCAGAGAGAACTTCTGACTTGACCTTGATGGTGCCATCTTCATTGAATGCATTCTCGGTGGCTGGCGCGACAGTAGAACTTGGTGTTGGGAGGCTTTGAGGCTGTGGTACAGCAGCGGCATGCGACCTGAGATCATCGACCTCTTTCCGGTGTTGTGTATTGAGGTCCGTAATCTTGCTGACGTGGTCCTTCCGTAACTTCGTCATGGCAGCCTCGTGCACTTCTCGAAGTTTTGTCATGCTCACATCGTGTTCTTGCTTGAGGTTCGTGAGTTGCGCTTCGTGTTCCTGCTGCTGGGTTCGCAAGGCATCGGCTTGTTCCTGCTTCACCGCTTGTGTAATCTCTTCCCGTGCTTTAATACGGCCTTGACCCAGCTTTTCGGACAATTGCTTCTTCATACCCTCCGCACGTCTCGTGAACACCTCCTCGAGCTCTTTTGCCTTCGAATTGTACGAGCTTTCCAACTCCGATCGTATCTGCGCAACCTGACTTGCGATCTGTGCTGCACTGTTGACGCTGTCGCCATCACCGGCAGGCTCAGTTGAAGACCGAGAGTCAACAACGATGCGTAGCGCAGCTATTTCCTGCTGAGCAGTTTCCAGATCTTGTTTTGCCTCTGCAAGCTGTCCATCAGACCGTTGCCCCGACTGGCTATTCGTCTCTGCTTGCGGTGCCTCGGCACGGAGACTAGTGAGGCTCGAATTCGCTTCAGCCAGCTGTTCTTCGAGCTCACGTACACGGATTTCGAGTTCCTGGAAACGACTGCGTTGTCCGTCCAGTTCAGATTGCACAGCTTGCACCTTGTCAGCCTCGACCTTGACTCTTGCCTCCGCATCCTCGACCGTAGCCCGCAAGGCCGAGAGATCGACATCGACATTGTTCTGCACGTCCCCGTTGACCTGCCCATCCTCCATGGCGTCTTCTTCAGACGCTGGCTTGGCTGATTCCGTGTGCGCAAGTGCCTCGTCCCTGGCCTCGATGGCCTCCTTTAATTCGCTCCTAGCTGCATCACGCTCACTGCGGGCAAGCTCGAGTTCGGCTGCAGCTGTGTCGTACTGCTCTTTTGAAGTCTTGGCCGCATTATTGGCTTCTTTGATCTTACCAGACAGCTCACGAGACCGCTGCTTAAATTGTTCAGCAAGACTGTTCTTGGTAGCCTCTTTGGTCTCCTGTTGTGCTTTGAGTATGTCTTCGGGAATCCGATCGACTTGTTCTTGAAGACTCCCTTTTGAGGCCACCGCCTCATCCCGCTCAGTCTGGAGCTGTGTGAGCTGCTCCTTGAGACTTTCAAGCTCAGCAGGGTCTATACGGTCGTATTTCTGCAAGATGTTCTGGGTTCGCTGTTGCCAGCGGTTCCGATCTTCCTCGAGTAGCTTCAGTTCACCTTGTGTCGTTTCCTTTTCGCTCTCAAGCTCACGCACTGAAGTCTGTAGTGGCTGTAGCTGCGAGGTTAGATCTTCAGATTGCTTGGTCTTTTCGGCAAGCTGCGCCTCAATTTGCTGAAGCTGGTTTCGTAATGTAACATTGCTCTCTCTGAAAACGTTGAGCTCGTTGATGGTGTCCATGAGCTTGCTATGGTTCATCGCTGAGCGATCCTTGTCAGCTTGTTTCTGGCGCACTTCCTCGAGCTTCAGGCGTGTCTCTTCGAGTTGTCCTTGATTGTATTCAACTTGCTGCCGTAGTCGTCTCGTCTCTTGTGTCGCAAGCTCGAGTTGCACGTCAACGATTTCTTTTTCGCCCCTCAAGAACTTGATCACCTCCTGTAGGTTCTGCATGCCGGCATCGGTTGACGTCGTCAAAGTGGCGTCACGTTCGGCGTCAGATCTCTTGGCTTGGAGCGTGGCAATCTGCTTCGAAAAGTTCTCGAGCTGTTCGTGCAACACCTTGTTCTGAGCAAGAACATCATCGCGACGATTCTTGATCTCGATAAGCTCTTTCTCATACTTCTCTTTGTTCGTAAGCCAACTTTCCTCGCTTTGAGCCATGGTCGTGCGTGCAGCCTCTGCATCTGCCTTGTACCCGGAGACCTCCAGCTTCAGCTGGTTAAGTTCCGTCCGCACTGTATGAAGTGACTTGGTAGCTTCGCCATGCTTCACAAGCTCATTCTCATAGCTTTGCTGTGCTTGTTGCGCAATTTCCGCTTGGGCTTTGAGGTCTTCCTGGTGGAACGCTGCTGCTTCCTTATGTTTCTCGCTCTCATCTTTGACCTGCGCTAACTCTGTCTCGAAGGTAGCCTGCTGTTGATCAAGTCGGCTCTGTACATCTTGAGCTGAGCCACGTAGCTCCGACAGCTGCGAATTAGTGGTGTTGAGTTCGGACGAAATGTCTTCGACGCGCTGTTCTAGATCGCGAATCTTGGACTCTTTCTCAGCCATAATCTTGTCCATCTCCTCCCGGTACTGATCTTGTGTCTCATTGAGCGCTCCAAGCTCTTCTTCCGATGATTGTGCAATTGCCTTGTACTGCTCGACCTGGTCATGAGCATTCTCAAGCTCATTCCGAGTAAGCTCAAACTCCTTCCGTAAGTCAGCAATCTCCAAAGCCAGTTCCTGCTCGCGAGCTAATGCCGAGGCATCGGTAGTTGCAGGCATTCCAGCAGCAGGTCTCGGTGTAGGTCGAGGCTGTAATGCTTGAGCTCGATCTTCAGCATTTCTGAGCTCAATCTTAAGCTCATCCACTCGTGCCTGAAGCTGATCACGCACGGTTTTTGCGGCGACAGATTCTTCCTTGACAATACCCACCATCTTCACAAGATCGTCGATACGTGTTCGACTCTGCTCAGCCTCATAATCCTTTCGCAGAGCGAAAGCCTTGCTTGTCTCTATCTCATCCTCAAGCTTTTGCTTCAGTGTCCGCATCTCGGCTTCCAATTGCTCAATCTGGCTCTGAAGCTTTCGGCGACTCTCATTGTCAGACATCTCACGTTCGTTGAAGAGTCGTTGTGTTTCTGACATTGCGGAGCCAAGTCGAGTCCGCTCGTCCTGAAGGAACTTGTTATCCTCCTGCAATCGTGCTTCGATTCGCTTAGCCAGTTCCTTCTCGGCTTTGAGATTGGCGTTCTCGTTCCTCATACTGTCTGCCAAGCCTCTGGCCTCGACTAACTCCTCCGCGACGTGCTGTGTCTTGAGATCCTGTTTCGCGGCTGATTCCATGACTGATTGAGCACGGGTCTGCAGTTGAGTGTTCTCGGATTGTGATTGTTCTAGATTAGCTTGAAGCATGCTGTAGCGCTCATGGGCTAAAGTCAATTGACTACTAATCCGAGCGATATCACCTTGTAAATGACTCTTCTCCTTTGACAGGCTCGCATTCTGGTCTTTGAGAGAGGTCATGTCTGTACCAGTTTCCCGGCGATAGGCATCGAATTGACCCTGGTATTCCTTGAGCAGGCGTGCCAAGTCTGCTGCCTCCTTGGAAGATGGTGTCTGCTCCACTTGCTGATGCCGCGTGACTTGCGGTGTGCGCGGTGAGCCAGTGCCATTGACAGAGGCTCCAAACATTGACTCGAGATCAGTATCAGCGGGGATTTGTCCTCTGTGCGAGAGCATCCTGCGGAACATGTCACGCTCGCGAATGTAGCTCTGCGATTGCGCCACCATGGACTTCATTTCGTCCTTGTACCGCTCCAGACGTTCATTTGCGGCGTCACGCTCCTGCTCGGTCTGCCGCAGCTTCTGAGAAGTAGCCTCTGACGCTTCCTGTTGCTCTCCAATGTCACGCACGATCCGTGTCAACTCTGCGTTCTTCTCTTGCAGCTCAAAGACGTTCTTGAAGGAAATCAAGCGCTGACTGATGAAGCGTGCTGTGTCCGACATGCCATCGAGTGCCTCGATGTCTCCAGCCCCAGACGCGGCTTGCTGAAGCTGCAGTCTCTCCGCAGCATTGAACTCAACACCATTTTCACGGATCTGGACTTCAACTAGAAGTACTTTGATCTGCGCACTAAGGTCGCGAAGCTGCTGCTTGAGGAGATCACTCTCACGTCTTTGAGCCTCTATTAGTCCCTGTAGCTTTCGAGCTTCTTTGCGTGCGGTGTCTTTCTCCTGCCGAGCCTGTGCGAGCATTGTGGAGAGGTCAGCGTTCTCAGACAGCAGACGCTCGTGCTCCACTCGCGATTCTTGCGCTTCCGGTTCCCTCTGCTCCATCTCGTGAATCATCCCATCCAGGGCCGATGTAAGCTTGTCGCTCCGTCGCTTCTCGGCATCCAACTCGGCCTTCATACTATTATGTTCCGCATATAATTGGGTGAATGTGAGGCCGCCCCTGCTTGAGGCACCTGGACTGAAAGCTGCAGGTGATCCTCCACGCATCAGTCCAGCAATCGATGCGCCGAAACCGTTCGACTTTCGCTGCGGCGTCGCTGGAGCCGGCTGAGTCTCAAGGCTAGCCTGAGCAGCACGATGACCTGCAAGCTCCTCCTCCAGCTGCTCTACCTTCTGCTCCGCAGCTTGCCGACCTTGACGTTCGGTATCGACTTCGGCCAGGCCTTGACTTATCTCTTCCGCTGCATCGTCCTTGGTTTGCTCTAAAGCTTCTTCCACCTCTTGTACTCGTCTCCTGGCTGTGTCCGCACTCTGCTTCTGTAGGTCGGCTAGTCGTTTTGCGTTATCAAGTTCCAGCCTGTAAGATTCCTCAGTTCTCGCGGCGTCCTCTTGTACCTGCTGAATGCGCGCAAACGCCTCGTCTGCTTTCTGACCCAACTCCTCCAACCGTTTTCGCAATGTTGATTCGGTCTGCTGCAACCCCTCGATCTGTTGTGTCGCGTCCTCGTTCGTTCGTTGCACTTCTGCAATCCTAGCACTTTTCTCTTTCCTATACTTCGAGTGTTCACCTGCTTTCGTTTTGAGCTCAGATTCCAGATATTCATTTTTCCCTCTCACGAGTTCCAGCTCGCTTTGTAGATTGGATACAGTGAATTTCACTTTGCTAGCACTGTTCTCCGCGGTCTGCACTCTCTCTTCCAACACCGAGATTTCCCTGCGCAATTCGACGGTTTTCTTGTGTTGTGCAGTAAGATCATCCGCTAGCTTGTCGTAGGACGTAGACTTTGCGGTCAATAACGAAAGCGTTTCCCGGTTTGAACTCTCAAGTTTAGCGATCTGTGCTTGTTGTGTTTGCGCATCGGCAGTGGAGGTCGAGGACGTGGATTTGAGTGTTTGAAGTTCATCGGTCACTTGCGCATTTGCTAGCTCTATAGCAGCCACAGTCAGCACTCTTTCACGACTGTTCTGAGATATGCATACCTTGCTCACTCAGCTTCAGCCGAAGTTGCTCGATTTCTTGTGATAACTTGTCGCTCGACGCCTTGAGTGTGCTTGCTCTAGCCTCGCCACCCCGCACAGCATTCTCAAGCTCGACATCCGACCTGAGCTGTCGGGCGTTGAGTTCTTCATGTTCTCTTATGCGTGGTATCAAAGCCTCGAGGAAATGTTTCACCAATTCCGTCGTTGGATCGCTGACAAGTGCTTGGACCTGAGTCTGGGGAACGTCAAAGTGATTGGCGATATGGGCCGTGTCGAATAGGGCAGCCATTTTATGCTGTTCAAGTAGTGGTGTTGCCAATGAGAAACTTTCGCGGCCAACGAATTTGAGACAAGAGAATGTCTACGCAGTCGCGCGTGGCTCCGACTTCATGAGCCGACGTCTAGGACATCCAGGTTAGTATCGACGGTCCGAGGCTACCTTATCGCCGCTCGATTCATTTGGTGAAGTTACGAATCGGCGCGTTCGAGGTATGCAGCATGAATTCACGTTCTCTAAGACCAACGGCTATCTCAAAAGAGGCTCTGGACCCTGATCACAGGACGGCGTCCTGGTGACTCTTCATCAAAATCCGACAAACATCTGCAACATGTTTCACCTCAGGCACCCTCCACTACATTCGTCCTGAGCGTCTACTGGTTCAACCTTGTGCTGCTCACTTGAACGATTGCGATCAGGATCCTGTATAGTAGGCACTGCTGACTGTTATCAACAGTACCACCACTGCTTGGCCGTCGGCTGGGCTTCGTATTGTAGTTGTGTATGACCTGTGCTTTAACCTCGAGACCTCGACCGCTCTCCTCCGTTTCCTGCTCGCCTTCCGCCTCCGCCGCCTCCGCCTCTTCCTCCTCCTCTGAGTTTTCTACCACCGCTTTCTCAATAGCAGGAGCGATTCACCTTCATACTCCATCATGTCGTCCAACCTGCTTGAGCAGCAGATGAGGAACTTCCGCGCCGAGGTAGCTTCATCTGCAGCCAAGGTCTCACAGAAGCGCGGTGTCGGCCCCGCTCCAAGTTCAAGACCGGCTTCTTCACAATCCTCGACGTCTACCACAAACAAGTCTTTCTCCTCTGACCTCAAACGTAAAAGAGTTGAACCACCTCCAAATGTGGTCTATTCGCAGCCAGCCAATACAGGCACCGGAAAAGAGTTGATGACACAGATCACATTCGCGATTGACTATCTCAAGGGAAAAGAGAAGCCGATCTCATTCAATGATATCTTCAGTTATCTCTCGGTTCAGGGCATCGATGATCGTGGTAAACAAACTATGCAGCACATCTTGCAGACACATCCCAAGGTGGAGTACAACAGTAGCGGCTCAGGTGGAAAAGGAACATATCGATTTAGACCACCCCATAACGTCCGCTCCATCGACGAGCTTGAAGCATACTTGCAAGGTCAGACCACAGCACAAGGCATCCCGGCGAAAGAGCTGAGAGAAGGTTGGCCTAGCGCAACGGATGCAATCGATGAACTTGAGGGCGAAAAGAAACTGCTTGTGACACGCGTGAGGAAGGATAACACTCCAAAGATGGTGTGGCCAGATGACCCGTCACTGTGGCACGAGATAGACGATGAATGGGCAGAGACATTCGCGAAAGTCAAGATGCCGACTGAAGATCTAAGACAAACTCTTGTCGACTTGCATCTTACGCCTACCAGTCAGGTGAAAGCGGTTACTACCGCCAAAGTGGGAGAAAAGAAGAAGAAAGCATCGAGGCGCGGCGGAAAAACGACGAATACACATATGGCAGGGGTGCTGAAGGACTACAGTCACAAACGTCCAGTCAAATGATCCAGGATGCTTGTTGAGTGTCAAAGGTCGAGCAAGCAGGCTTTCACCTGGTATACAGTGAGAGTGGTAGGAAAATTGGTCATCTCTGCATTGGCGAGGCGTTTAGAGAATTTCATGAAGGGCTTCAGTACGACGGAACGAGAGGATGTGAATTTACAATATATCACAGTGAAGGCAGTGCAAGATGAGAAAGATGAAGACATTGCCTTTTGCCATAACACAGCCAACTAGTCATACAATAATGAGATGTCTGCCGCCGTAAATGATACACCGCATGTAGATTGCGGGGTGACATGCTGTACGATAGTACAACCTGAACCTAGTAGTAAGAACACGAACTGTCTTTTCCAAGCTTGTACAGCATCCATTCGACCACCTAGAATTACACCTTTCTCTTCTCTTCTCTTCACGTAGTATCGTCGACTCTTCTCTGGGTCACTTGGAATTCACAATTGCCTCGACATCGACGAACTTTTTGTGATAACCGTTCTCACCAACCTGAGCGCACCTCTTCCGTCGAAGCCCTGGAATTCACGTCTAGCTCGAACCTCCTGCTGAGCACTCCACAAATCCTTCCGCCGCCATGGCGAGCCCCGGCGATAACAAAGGGATGAATCCCTGGGTATACGACATCGTCCTCTGGCTCCTCTCCATCCTCCTCGACCTCTTCTTCCGCGAAGTCCACCCACGCAGCTCCTGGAAGATACCAAAGTCAGGCCCTGTCATCTTCGTCGCCGCACCTCATGCGAACCAATTCGTTGATCCCCTCATCCTCTTCCGTGTCATCCGCAGAGAAGCAAAACGGCGGGTAGCTTTCCTGATCGCAGCGAAGTCTACAAAGAGGAAGGCAGTTGGCGCATTTTCAGGGCTGATGGGCTCTGTGCCTGTGGGAAGAGCACTGGACGAGACAAAAGCTGCCAAGGGAATCGTATATCTGCCGGAACCGGACGACGACCCAACATTGCTGCGAGGCATTGATACAGTTTTTGACAATGGAGACTTCGTGGAGGGCGGGCTGATAGTGCTGCCAAGCGTGAAGAATGTCGCGGCGAATACGGAGATCGCAGAGGTTATGAGCGCTACGGAGATCAGACTGAAGAAGCCGTTCAAAGGGACTGTGGCCTTGAAGCAGCTTACAGGGCGGGGGATAAAGGAAGGAGACAGCGAGATTGATGACAAGGCACAAGAGCAGATACTGGCAGGGAGGACCGACAAGGGCACAAAGTTCAGAGTGGCACCGAAGATCGATCAGTCGAAGGTTTATGACGCAGTATTCGACAGGCTGGCTAATGGTGGTAGTGTGGGCATCTTCCCTGAAGGAGGAAGTCATGACAGGACGGAGCTCTTACCATTGAAAGGTACGTGAAGGTTGTTCCACATTGGTAGAGTGATGCTGACATATCACAGCTGGTGTTGCGATCATGGCATTAGGTGCAGTCGCGAATAATCCAGATTGCGGCCTAAAGATTGTCCCATGTGGTATGAACTACTTCCATGCGCACAAGTTCAGATCCCGAGCAGTTGTGGAGTTTGGCACTCCCCTTGAAGTACCTCCAGAGCTAGTCGAAGCATACAAAAATGGCAATCGTCGGGAAGCGGTGGGCCAGATGCTTGAAACAATCTACAATGCGCTCGTGGCTGTCACCGTGACGAGCCCCGACTACGACACACTTATGCTCATCCAGGCTGTCAGACGTCTATATAACCCTCAAAACAAGCCATTGCCACTCCCTATGGTTGTTGAACTCAACCGAAGATTGGTCAAGGGCTACGCACGATACAAAGACGATCCTCGCATTGTCAGCTTGAAAAAGAATGTCATGGACTATCATCACCAGCTTCTGGCGCTAAACGTACGAGATCACCAGTTACAGTATGCCAAATTTAGTATTCATCAGGTAGTTGGCATGCTACTGTATCGCATCACGAAACTCTTGCTACTCTCTGCCGGCGTGCTCCCCGGACTCGTCCTTTTCGCACCTGTCTTCATTGTCGGCAAGGTCATCTCAATCAGAAAAGCAAAAGAAGCACTTGCTGCATCCACGGTCAAAGTCCAAGCTCGCGACGTCGTGGCGACTTGGAAGCTCCTGGTCTCCATGGCGCTTGCACCGACTCTGTACACATTCTACACTGTCGCTTTCACGGCATGGACATACTACAACCGCGTGGGGGGTCGTGTACCCGATGACATCCCATTGTGGGCCATCGTCATCTTCGGATACGTCTTCTTTCCAACCATCACATATGCTGCCCTTCGTTTCGGCGAGGTCGGCATGGACATACTGAAGTCTCTACGACCACTAGTCCTTGCACTCAATCCCTCGGCTGGCAACACTCTGGTCCGTCTCCGCATCAAGCGCGAAGAGCTGTCCAAAGAAGTGACACAATTGATCAACGAACTCGGGCCTGAGATGTTCCCCGACTTTGACGCTCAACGCATACTTCACGACGACCCAGACAAGCTGAAACACGACAAGCGCACATTCATGGCAGAGGGTGGCGAAGGCGAAGACCCTAGCAGCCCCCGAGGCATCTCATCACCGGAACGGGATCCCTTCTTCGCAGTCAAAGACGGCGAAGGCTCGCTTGCCAGTCGAAGGAAGAACGCGCCAATGGCTCACGGCGCTCACACACTTGCTGGCCACAATCGCAACGAGTCATTTCGCAACCTTGCCAACATTGGCATCTTCGCATCGCACCCGCCCACTCCTAGCAGCCAGGAAGGCAGAAGTCGCAGCCAGAGTCGGCCAGGGTCTGGGCATGGGTCTGCTGGATTCTTCGGTAGTAGAGGATTTACAAGCATGAATGGGATGACATCTGGAAGTGATGCCAATGCTGAAGACGGCCTAAATCTGAATGACGTGAGTCGGAAAATCAGAGGAGCGATGCAAGAACGAGGGAGAAGACGGAAGAATGAAAGCGTGGATGAGATTGATGGGAACGAGGATAGTGAGGGTGATGGGAGTGGCATTAGTACGCCTGCGAGCAGTGTGGGTGATTTGACGCTAGGGTATGAGAAGAAGAGGACGTGAGGGGAGCTGATAGGGACGGTGGGCATTGCAATGCCATCACGAGATTATGAGTGTCTCATCTGCACGGTTCTTCATGCCCCCTTGATGCTTCGTCCTCTGTGCAACCCTTCCATGTGTGCCCTTTGCGCAATGCTATCACGACGCGGATGAGTTCAGCTTTTGAAGCTTATGAAGCTGCTTCACGTCTCGCATGGGACCCTCATCATCCTTCGTCGCTGTACTTCATGATCAAGAAGTCAGTTTCCATTTGTAAGCAGATCCGCCCGTCACATCACCGTTTCGACGCCCATCTGTCAAACCGTGATCCCCTGCATTTTGGCCGGATGACGTGCCGATTTTCCTCACACAAAGGACGATTGCAACGATTACAAAGCGCCTATCCTACGGCTAGTTTCTCACCGTACTTTTGAGCATGTAAGATCTGCAACTGTCTTTGGTCATGATTGGTGGTACGAGCTTTGCCATCAAAGCTTAGCCGGTTGGAAAAGTCACTTCTTAGTGCATATATCGTAATTACGGACGCCCGATTATCCATGGCCTTGCTGTTGCGTGCTTGAAGGCAACGCTACTCAAGAGGATGGATGACTCAGGACTGATGACAAACGTACGCGCTTAGCAATCGGCCTCAACGAACTTCTCGGTTCTCGGCGGACTTAAGTTTAATGGAGGCTCGCTGTATATGGGATGGGATACACGTTCTGCTTGTGTTTGAAAGTGTGATGATCGACATCAGAATCCTCTTTCCTACCCGTTCTCATCTGTCTGTCGGCAAGCGTACGCACTTCACTGACGGCGCCCATTGCTGGAAAGCAAAGTGACCTCGAACCTCTCAAGCAAGAAAAACTCTCATCCTCCTTATCCCCTCAAATTGATCCCCTCATCGCCACTCCTTTCTCAAATCGCCCCCAATGGCCCCAGACATCATCCGTGATTCTGCCTTGGGTCAGTCCATCCGCTTCCTGACCGCGAAGAAATTCTTTCCCTATCCTGAGGAAAAACCCGACTTCCAACTTCCTTCGGGGTATGTTTCCACCTCCGCCTCCTACACCTACGACATCGGCTCAACCCCAGCCGGCGCATCGACGACAAACCCGGATCAGTCCTTTATAACCCTGCCCGGAGGCGAGAAGTCAGATGATATCGAGGACAAGGACGCCGAACTAGAGGGCGTGGCGACAAAACTGGATGCGATCACACATCCCGAGTCTGCGCATCTGGATGTGGAGAAGCAGGGAGATCACCCACTTGAGCCGACAGTCTCGAAGGATGTCGCTCCTGCGAAGTTAGATGATGGCAGGGTGCTTGTGGATTGGTACGCGAATGACGACGATCAGAATCCGCAGAACTGGTCGAGTGGCAAAAAGGCACTCGTGGTGGCGCTGATTATGATTTACACGACCGCTGTCTACATGGGCGGTTCGATTTATGCACCTGCTGAGGGAGGGGTCATGGAGGCACTTGGAGTGAGTGCTCCTGTTGCGGAGCTTGGCTTGTCGTTGTATGTCATCGGCTATGGTGAGTAGCTCTTTTCGTTGCAATTGACAACAGTGAAGCTCTACTGATGCCTGACCAGGCTTCGGTCCACTTCTTTGGTCTCCCCTGTCGGAAGTGCCAGCTATTGGACGCAATCCAATCTACATTGCCACTTTCGCAATCTTCACGATCCTTTCCGTCCCAACAGCGTTGGTGAACAACATCGGTGGCTTTCTCGTACTGAGATTCTTGCAAGGGTGAGTTCTTCCGTTCCTTGGTCAATTGAACATTCCACTTTACTGACGACACCATCCAGCTTCTTCGGCTCTCCCGCCCTCGCAACAGGAGGCGCCTCCCTCTCCGAACTCTACGGCATGGGCACCCTCCCCTACCTAATCAGTTTCTGGGCCCTCGCCGCCTGCGCTGGTCCTGCCATCGGTCCCATGATCTCCGGCTTCTCCGTCACAGCAGAGAATTGGCACTGGTCTCTGTGGGAGATACTCTGGCTCGCCGGCCCAACCTTCCTCGTCATGTTCACTTTCATGCCCGAGACAAGCGCTGGCACGATCTTGCTCAATCGCGCTCGCCGCCTCCGCCTCTCCCACACCGACACCACGACGAAACTGATGTCTCAGAGCGAGATAGACCAAGGCAATCTGTCGCTCAACACCATGGCAATTAATGCGCTCTATCGTCCCTTCCAGCTCAACGCCCTCGACCCTTCCATTGCATTCACATCCGTCTATACTGCCCTCATGTACGCCCTCTTCTACTCCTTCTTCGAAGCCTTCCCACTCGTCTACATCGACATCTACCACTTCAACCTCGGCGAACTCGGCGTCGCTTTCCTCTCCGCGGCCGTCGGCTTCGGCATAGGCACACTCGTCTACATGTCCTGGATCAAATGGTACTCGACCCCTCGCATCGCCAAGAACGGGTTCGGACCCCCTGAAGACGCACTCCTTCCCGGTCTCGCCGCAGCGTTCCTCATGCCCATCGGCATGTTCATCTACGGTTGGACCTCCAAGCCGGAAATCCACTGGATCGTACCCAGCATTGGCGTTGCCATCGTCACAATCGGTGTCTTTATCGTGTTTCAATGCATCTTTCTCTACCTGCCAATGACGTATCCAAGTTACGTGGCGAGTCTGTTTGCGGGGAATGCGCTGGTGAGGAGTTCGCTGGCGGCGGGGAGTATCCTGTATTCGGGGCCGTTGTATGGAAATCTGGGGGTTGGGCCGGGGAGTTCCCTGTTGGCGTGTCTGATGAGCGCGTGTGTGGTGGGGTTGTGGGCGTTGTGGTATTTTGGGGCGAAGTTGAGGGCGAGGTCGAAGTTTTCGGCCAAGTGAGGAGGAGGGGCAGGAGCGGAGATGATGAGGATAATGACGGTGGATGGAATGGAGGCAACTAACTGAGGAATGGAATCAATGACTTATGACAACAATTACTGGCGATATCACAGGCAGGGCGGACAGTAATGTATATTAGGGACTGCCAGCACATTAATAGAACATGAACGAAGAAGGAGACTCTTCACTGCAAAATCGATTTCAGGACAATCTGTCTGAAGTCCGTATATATAGCCATACAGAATCTAACACCCTATGACAAGCATGAGGACTTGGGCTGAGCTGGGGCCTCCTTACTGGTAAATGGAGTTCATTTCATGAATATTGATATCCTGTCACCATCGGATAATGCTCGAAAGAGCAGTCTTCATACTCATACTCATCTTCATACTCCTTGCTTCCCAAATGATGCCGCGTTTCATGTTGATTATGATTGTAAGAACTCCGCATAACCGTACAGGCCTGGAAAGAGGGGGGGTCAGCCAATCGGCACATGGTAGATGGTAGATCTTGGGCCAACACTTTTACTCTCTTCCAGGGCAAGTCGCTTCTCCTTGTGGTCGGCCGAAAGCTCCTTCTCCAACCTCTTGACTCGTCAATCAATCAATTACTCCCTCCGTACTATTATACAGACTGCCGCAGCACTCATTGACCACGGAGGCTCTTTCTTGCACACGTCTCGTCACACCATTCCAAGATCCACTGCTATCGATTTTATCTCCGAGGCGGACGCTGCGAACTCCCTATTCTCTGTCTCTGCTTGATCTGCCTCTGTTTGTGACGAAGCCCTAAATACCGAGCGCGTCTGAGGAAATAGGAGCAGGCCACCTTCCCATAGCGGCTCCAGCTTACCGGATCATGGAGACGTGAGAAGCTTCTGTTCCAGGCTTACAGCTCTTCCACAGCTCTACACCACTACCGTTAATCACTCCTTTCCCTCTCGCGCACGATGGCACCAACCTCCGTCTTCTCCTACTTCCGCAACCATCGTCGCTCAGGCTCCAGTCCGATTGTGCCTCAAACATCGACCTTTCAATCTTCTCAACCAGGACCACCACCACACTCTCCAGCTCGATCCGACACTGGGATCACGTCTACAACTGGACATGCAGACCGTCATACCCTGCCGCCAAGTCCACAGCAACCGCTCTTCATGTCCGCGTCATCCCCAATACCAGCTAAACCACCAATGTTACCACCGATACAACGTGTTGCGAGCGTGTCTGAGAGATCAGGGTCAAATGCGAAAAGACCTCCGAGAGCTCCGAGATCGACTACCAGTCCTGTGTTGAGTAGTCCGAAGAGATGGACTTTTGACGATGTGCCAGAAGCGCAAGATGAGGATGCCGAGGTTGGAAAGGATAGTGTCTTTGGTGCTTTTGGCATGACAAATGGGACAATGGACATAGGCGCCATGAGCAGGCCATCTGCAGGCACAGGCAACAACCCATTAGGAATCGAGAACATTGTGGCAGGTCAAAATACACAAGTTTTACCTAAATCCGGACAATCTATCAGCAGAACAACAACACAGACTGGCTTCACAGTAGATTTCGACGACAACTTCCGACTCAACAGCCTTGATCTGAATGATATAGAAGAAGAAACACCACTATCGCCATCACAGCCCGCGCCCCCGCCTCAGCAACAGCCTTCAAGACGATCGCGATCACCACAAAAGCACTGGGCACTTCCACCACTAATGACAAACTCGACGAAAGATCGTCATCTGGGGAGACGGCCGATTTCAGATGGCGCAGTGTCTTCAGGCTCTAGTCTTTCCTCTGTAACCCGCTCGCAATCTGTTGTCACGCTGAATACTGACCTGGCTCCTCCTGCGTCCGCCCAAGTCCAGCTGTCTCCTGTCACATTACTAAAGCCTGCTAAGCAAAGAAAGAGCATCTTAAATCCTATGTCTTTGCTAAATCGACGGCGAACTTCTCAAGGAGGGGATGTTGGAAGTTCAGGAGGAATTCCTGGACATATGGGTACTGTGATACGAGGAACGGGAGTACATGATTTCGATAAGCCAAGAACACGACGTAACTTATCTACAAACGATATGGATGGCTACAATGCACATTCCCGAGGCGATGTCTCACCTTCGGAGGAATACAGACGACGTGCTGATGCGCCACCGTGGTCAGAGCAAGAAGAGGATGCCGCGGCAGTCACGGAAACAGCAAGGAAACAAACAGTGCCTGCCTTCAAAGAGAATTTTGAGGATGATGGAGATGAGAATGGGGACGGAGTCAGGAGGGAAACACTTGCGAATCAGGCGTTCCTTGCAAGAGTACAGGATCATATTGGTCCTGGACCGCACTCTCCGAGTCCCCCACCGATGGTGCTTGAAAAGCCGAAAGATTTGGGTCCACCAGTACTCCCAGCAACGCCGCAGCTGTCAGAGATAGGTTCTCTCGCGCCAGCAATCAACATTATTGAGGGAACTCCTAATCCAGATGATTCTGCTTCGGCGTTTCCAGAATATACCTCACAAGAACAGCAGACGCAAGATATACAAGATATGCCCTCACCTCCACGACCACAATCACGAGATTGGACAAAGGAGTCACTCACACCACGTGTGGCGCGAGTTAGCAATGCATCTGACACTTCTCGCTGGAGCTTCATGCCTGGGGACCCTTCGGCAGTCCAAGAACGTCTAATGGAGCAAGCACATACTGACCGTGAAGCTCAACAGCAAGCTGAAGAGAAGCCTGAACAGTCGGACACTGCTGAAGATGACAGAAATGAATCAGATGGCGGGTCGGTCTCAGATTATGGCACTGAAGGGTCATACTATGAAGAAGAGCCTATACCCGGTGCTGACGATGAGGATGAGGATGGTGGTGTTAGGATGAACGTGAACATGCCTTCGTCAACCAGAGTGCCTCAACTGCGTGATTTTCCAGCCCCAGCAACAGGTCATCCGCACATGATGCAGGAAGGCCTCGGACTCAGCATACCCCAAGAACTTCCCTCAGCCAGCATGTATGACCATATGCAGAGCGACCGACCCGGACCGCAACCTCCATCGCCAAGCGTCGAGGACAATGATGATATGTATTTCAACGATGGCGAGATCGAGGAGCCTTCGCCTATTGACGATGATATGATTGATGAGTCACTATTTGACAGAGTTGAGAAGAAAGAGCAGGCCATGAATGCACATCTTCTCGCCAACGATTCCGCAACTGCTGAAGATGGCGAGGCTTCGCCCACGCGGGACATGTTGCGTGAGCCAGACAAGCATGTTGATATGCCATTGCAAGATGCTAATCTTCATGCGTATCACAGTGCGCTCGCAGTAGCAGCTGCCAAAGCAGAGGCGACAGGCAAATTTCAGCATGAAGCAATTAGTCCACGGCAGCAGTCTGAAGACGAGAGGTCGGAAGATGGATATGGTCTTCCTGAGCAGCTCCAACAACAACCACCGAATGAACTACCACAGAATAATATGTACTACTATCAACAACCAGACGAGGAAGAACAGCCTTACTGGCAAGATAACGACTATGATGATTTCGACCCCGAACTTGACCTTACCTCGGACGACATCGCCGCCGCGAACGCCGAAGCTCTCGCCGCCGACGACTCTGGCTTCTACGGGCGCGAATTCAACTTCTATTCTCGCATCACGAAAGGGTCGACCACTGAACAGATGTCTGGTGGATATTTTGGCACGCCTGGAAAAGACTCGGGCAACAATAGATCGGCGAGTATGCGGGATCCCATACTCACGCCCATTACCGAACGCAGCGAGTTCAGTCGTGCTCCGAGCTTCATGAGTATGGGAAGTCCACTATTCGGACCGAGCAGCTTCACGGCTGCTTTCCAAGCAGCGAGCAAAAGCAACAGTCCGATGATGCCAAACTTGCCCTTCAGAAGCGCAGATGGACAGTTCCTGCACCCAAGCTCGCCTGCTATGCCTAGTCCTGGTCTCAAGGAATTGGCAGGGCAGATGGGCCTGAATCATGATGACATGACCTTGAAACAACTCATGAAGCTGCGACAACAAGCGCTCGGTACTGCTGGCTTGAGTCCGGTCATGGCACATTTCTCGCCTAGCTCACCGAGTGCGCCCGGTCTGAGTCAATATAGCAACATGGGCCCTGGAAACGGCCAACAAGCTTCTTTGAGTCCGCACTCTGGCGCATACAGCGCAAGTCCTTTGCTATCCTCACCACTGAGCGGCCGATCCGTCAATGTTCCTTCGCCAAACCCAAGCTCGGCCCTTTCCTCACTCGACACACAACCCATCAAACTCGGTCCCGTGCCCGATCATGCGCAACGCAGATCTTTGCGCTCCTCTCTCAACGCTGCCACTTCCTCGCCCCCGTCTGATGAGAGGGGAGGTAGCAGTATCGCACGATCTAGTCTTGGACCCGCAGACGACTACTTCTCTCCGGATAGCCCTGCCTCTCCGTTCTCGTACGCCGGAAGTCCTGTCAACGCTGGACCGGCATACGGCCTTGGTCTCGATGTCGCGGATTTTGGGTATCTGCAGCAGGCGAGGATGGATGTCGATGACAATGACGTTGCTGTTGAGAGTGAGGATGAGTATGATAGTGATGCGGATGCTGAGGGCGATGATGAAGATGATGACGAAGATGGTGATGCGGGACATTACTCGTCTTCGCCTCCGCAGGCACAGTCGTCGTCGCCAGCGAATGTCCAGCCGAAGTATAAGCAGATGAGGCCGTTGAGTCTGCATGCGCACCCGGTGACGGCGGAGGACTATATGAGTCCTGCGGAGCCGAACTTTGACTTGCAGGACTCGGAGTCGATGTTTGCACCACTTGCGGTGACGAAACTTGAGCTGGATATGCCTGGTGGCATGGTCGATAGTCGCCGGGAGGTATCGACGGTGGCGACCTGAAGTTATCGGGGTGAGGAAAGACGGGGGGGATGAGATGGTAGATATGGACATTACGACGAGACGAGGATCATGATATTATGCAGCGTGTGATGAAGCATCAACAGTGGTTTGGAGGTTAGGATAGGATATAGTAATGAGGGAGGCCACCCTTAAAAAGCAGTATATATAAGTGTATGCTGTGTATGGCATTCAAGAATGCGATGTTCTATATCGACATTTCCCCCATTGCAAAGGAGTGTGGAATCGTCATGCACATGTGCAGATAAGCTTCACATCACTTTTCCTGCTTCCTATTGCCCTTTTGCCTCGTCCTCACCGCGTGAACCTGGCAAAGCTACAGTTTTACACTCTAACACTTTCCGTACTCTCACTACTCCTTCTCCTCCTCCTCACAACCATGCCTCGTCCCTCGATATTCTCCTCGAAGGCGTCCTCCTCAGCCACCTCCGCATCCGTCGCATCAATAAATCCATCCACCCCCTCAACAGCAACAACCCACCTC
>Ga0058698_10000524_pt1 | contig 21113 bp, 21 predicted proteins | sample AgamicAsSfe_FD_67288 | JGI IMG/M metagenome (GOLD analysis project Ga0058698, IMG submission 67288) | Agave microbial communities from Guanajuato, Mexico - As.Sf.e | ecosystem: Host-associated > Plants > Phyllosphere > Phylloplane/Leaf | place: Guanajuato, Mexico | collected 2012-05-30
GCGAGCAAGAATGATTCTAGGAGAAAGCGGAAAAGATTATTCTTTGTCCAGCAAAGAGAGCATGGAGCGAATATTGATGAAGCAGCAGCATGGAAGAATGCTGAATATGATTAGACGACAAAGGAATTGTGGGAATGCGCAAGGATGAAGTCGAGAAGTCGTATGCTTCTCTCAGTCTAGTCGTACTTTATGTACATATCTAACTCTTCTCGCAGTACAGTCAACATCCCAAACCTGTACATGGCTTCCCAACACATCACTTGCTCCTCTTGTAGATCTTCCTCAGGAACTCTTCGAATACCTGCTTCTTCAGGCCATGCTTCTCATCCACCGCTGCAATCTTCTCCCTTATTTCACCCACGACCTGCTCTTCGTACTCCTGATAAACCTTCTCCAGATCCAGCTCCTTATATAACTGCTTGACTTTCGCTTCAGTCTCCTTGTTCTTCTGTCCATAGTTCTGGTTAAGCACTTCCCGCTGCTCGGCGTTACATCGTTGTAATGCCTGGTTGACAAGCCAGCTGCACTTGTTATCTTGAATATCTGTCCCGACCTTGCCCAAAACTGACGGATCAGCATAGGCATCAAGGTAGTCATCTTGTGTTTGGAAGTATACACCCATCGGTATCAGGATGTCTTTTGCTTGTTGTAGATTCTCTGGTGTCGCGAGCTTGCAGTAGTGTAGCGCCAGCGCCACGGGGAGGTAGAAACTGTAAAATGCCGTCTTGTATGTGACAATGAACGTGAACTTCTCCATGCTGAAGTTATCCAGATCAACGTGATCCTCCGGCGCAGTCAGTAGGTCGCATGACTGTCCAAGCTCCGTCTGGAATGTGACTTCTTGAAATAACTCCATCATGCCTAGGTAGTCTGGATGCGATCGGAAGTGCTTCTTGAGCAAAATGAAGATGGCGGATTCGAGCATGAAGGAGTCGTTAATGGCAATCATGCCGACGTTTGGCATGCGATACCAGCATGGGTTGCCCCGACGTGTGATTGAGCTGTCCATGATGTCGTCTGATACAAGGAAAAAGGCTTGGAGGAGTTCGATCAGCCAACCAAGCGTGGAGGCTTCGAAAAAGGTTTGAGAGTTTTCAGATGGTGTGACGGTGGTGGACTGGAGGAGCGAGACAGTATCGACGACGGAGAGACCGCGATTACATTTCCCGCCGATTGTGTTGTGCATCAGTGACTACCGAGTGTCAGTATGTTGCGCTTGATGACCAGGCTAGAAGTTTACCTTCTGATACCATTCCAACGCATTCTTAGGGAGTCCATATTGCTGGCACTGTTGCGTAAGATCCTCGACTAGACGGGGAAAGACGGACTCGAAGTCCTTCAGTGTGGTAGGCATGTTTGCGGCGGAGGTTCTGGTGGAGTATGCGTGAGCGCTTCCAAAGCTGAAGCCTGACAAAGGTAAAGAGTAGGCTGGCGGAGCAACAAAGCGCAACAGATATGGCAGCAAGCGCGGAGATCTGCGATACAGGTTGAAGGATATAAAGAGTGACAGGTAGTGGTCAAGTGACAAATCAACAATAATCCCAGCATGGCAACATAGACAACGCCAAGCATTTGCCCCTGAAATGCTTCACTCGCAGCGACAACAGTGGATGTAGGCGCGATAGTTAGCAAGAGATAAGGACAACAAGGAAAGCCTCTTGCCGTGCTCCTTTTCCAATTCGGTCCTCTGGAAGTGACAGCGAAAGCCTGTGGCTATTCAGCTCATACCGTGACCCTTTGAACTCAAGAAAGACCTGTGCTCCTTCCGTGTATACACGCGCCTGCCTGAATTGTGACGCGCTGCAAACCGTATCAAGATTTCCCTTTGAGTGACACAAGAGATGTCATTCAATTGCTCATCAATGATCTAAGCTGCAGAAAACACAATTGCAATGGGCAAAGTCGATCTCATACTGCTGCGACGACAATTACAAGTCGCAGTAGTCAGGTGCTCAGAACGATGTCTGTATCAATCTGCGAAATGGTGAGAAATGCCATACACCTATGAATGATCACAGCGACTGATGGAAGCAAGGGCGGCAGAAATGCTAAACTCGTTGGAAGAGCCTGAACTTGCCTACAATGGGACCGGCCAGGACTCTGACATGCATGATGACTTTGGAACAGCGGCAAACGAGGACGTGTTCAGCGTGCTCAGTCCGACTGAAGATCCAAGCGAGGCACGGTTAGAACGATCAGAGCTATCGAGATACCTCATGGCGAAGAGCTTCTTCGATTGTCGAGAGTTCGACCGATGCGCTGCAGTGTTCCTGCCAATGACACTTCCCAAAGGCGAGATTGCAGTGGTCAAACCCAAGTCACATACTAAGACGCCCTATCATGGTGCAGGAGCTGAACTCGAAGACGGAGCTCCACATCTAAGTCAAAAAGCACTATTCCTTGCATTGTATGCACAATATATGGCTGGCGAAAAGCGAAAAGACGAGGAAAGTGAGACACTACTGGGTCCAAACGATGGTGGTGCGACAGTCAATAGAGAACTTGTTAGCATCCAACGTCACCTAGAGGCGAGATTTGTCCACCACAGCAAACGAAAACCCCAGCCACAGGGCTGGCTCGAATACCTTTACGGGATTGTCCTTGCAAAGCAGAAGAATGTTGAAGAGGCTAAGGATTGGCTAATCAAGAGTGTCAATCTTTACGAATTCAACTGGGCTGCATGGCAGGAACTGGGTGATCTTGTCGAGAATGTGCAAGATGTCAGTAATGATAATTCGAGATAGCTTCGCACAACACTACTGACCAAGCAATAGATGAACGTTCTGACGAGTCGAATACCCCAAGGTATAATGAGCTATATCTTCAGCATCTATGAAAATCAAGAACTGTTCCAAGCAGACGATAATATACTGGTGGGGTTGAAAGACCTCAAGGCTGTCTTTCCGGAGAGCGCTTTTTTGAGGACGCAAAAGGCTCTGCTTTTCTATCATGCAAAGCGTATGCTACGATATTGCCTGGTACACGTCCGAGATGCTGACATCCTGAGCAGACTACGAGAAAGCTGAACGTACATTTTCCAAGCTGTTACAGCGCGAACCCTTACGTTTGGACTATCTTGAAGCATATTCCAACATTCTCTTCGTCATGGGCAAAAGTGCGCGTCTAGCCTTCATAGCTCAAGTCGCAACCTCCACCGACAGATTCCGCCCTGAAACATGTCTAGCCGTCGGCAACTACTTCGCGCAACGCTCCGAACATGAAAAAGCCATCGTCTACTTTCGCCGCGCCTTGACGCTCGATCGCTCCTACCAAGCCGCCTGGACCCTCATGGGCCACGAATATCTCGAGCTGCGCAATACTCACGCCGCCATAGAATGCTACCGGCGCGCCGTAGACATCAACCGCAAAGACTTCCGCGCATGGCACGGCCTCGGCCAAGTTTATGAACTCCTTGAGATGCACCTCTACTCACTTTACTACTGGCAACGCGCCGCCGCGCTGTCCCCGCCCGACGCTAAGATCTGGCAAGCGATGGGTCAATGCCTCGACAAGCTCGGACGCTGGCATCAGGCTATCAAGGCGTACAAACGCGCACTCGTTGCTGGGACGGGCCAAGATGGCGCTGAGGGCCTAATGTTTCGGAATGGCAATGGTGCTGCTCGTTTGCAATACCTCGATCCGGAAGTCACGTACCTGATAGCACTCGACCACGACAAGCTCAACGATGTGCCTCAGACGCGCGCGTGGCTCGAAGTGACCCTAGCACAAGAGGAAGGCCTGCAGCGCCGCGCGCAAGCTGCCGAGACCGATACAGCTGCGTCCTTCCTCGGCGCAAGCCAAAGCATGGTCAGTGGTCGCACTGGCAACGATGCTGAAGATGAGGGCGACGATGATGATGAAGCCGGCGGGACGGGCGTCACGGCAACAACGAGTAAGGCGCGTATGTGGCTGGCAAGGTTGGAGTATGTGCAAGGCTCCGATGAGGGATTGAAGAGGGCGATGCAATTGGCCAATGAGCTGTGTAATGATGGGTATGAGGTTGAGGAGGCGAAGGGGCTGCTGAAGGAGATCAGAGCGAGAAAGGGAGAGGGATGGGGCGCGGAGGTGGTTGGCTGAGAGGTTGAGGGAGTGGACGATGAGACGTGTGAGCGTTCTTGTGATCGATGGTTACGCATGGTGTGTGGAGAGATTGTAGACATGCGTTGGGACTATAGAGCAAGCATTCAAGGTTTCTCTGCTTGCGTTGCCGAAGCCTAGCAAGTATAGGCTGGTATGAAATACCCAATCGGGATCACCTGACACTTCCAATAGCAACAGTCATGTCTGTTCGTGCTAGTATACGCTTCGATGAATGTAATACACGTTTTGAGATCGCGAGAGCAAGGTTAGCTATAGCGTAGACAGCACTTCACATTCTACTCTATGGCAATATATATTACACATGACCCGGCCATGTCCAGCCTCCAACATCCACACAGACCCGCGATCCAAGCCTCCAAATCATCCACAACCCCATCATCCCATCCTAAACCACCCACCCTCCTTCAAACCCACCTCTCCAGCCCCAGCCTCCTCCGACAAATCCACCTTCGTCGCCACAATCCCCATACTCCCAAATCCAGTGACGTACAACCACGCCATCTTCTTTCCTCCACTTTCAATCGGATCGATCCCAATCATGACCGCCGTACTCGCCGTCCTCATCTTCGTCCCGTCATCCTGGAAGATAATCCGCTTCGGCCAAGGTTTATGGCTGGGACCCTTGCTCGCATCTACGCTTGATGTCCGCCGGCTATACCAGACCGTGCACGGGATTGCTGAATCTGCTTGATGAAATGTCGGCGCGAGCGCAATGATGCGCGGAAGTCCCGCGAGGATGTACCCGGAAGCGTCGTCGTCGGGCGTCGCCCATGGGTCGTTGTAGAAGAAGGGGTTGTCCAGCCCGGTATCGTACTGGATGTGTTCGACGAGATTGAGGGTTTTGGGAGCATCGGGCGCCAGGGAGCGCCAGGCACGAGTGAGGATGCCGCCGGAGGCGTCGACGATGAGGACTTCTTCCGGGCGGGCGGTCGAGGAGCGGCCGAGACCGTTATTGTTATGGAGACCTTTTAGGGCGAAGGTGATGTGTGTGCCTGAGGAGGGGTTGGGGGAGGTGGGTTCGTTGATCTGTACGTGGAGAATGTCGGACCAGCCAGCGAGATAGGCGGTGAAGAGTTCTTCGATGATTCGCATATCACCTTCGCGATAGTAGTGGTCGTTGGTCACATAGAACTCGGTTGGGCTGATGGCGAAGATGTCGTTGGGGGTTTTGATGAGAGGGTCGCGGACACTGCGGACGTATTCGGCGGTCGAGGAGCCTATGTGGTGGCGGAAGACTTCGATTTGGGATTGGGTTTTATTGGGCCCTGCAGCGTGCCCTAGGTCTGCGGCGCCCCAGTGAAGAGGATCGGGAAGATGATTTACTGCGAAAATGTGCAGAAGACTCGGATCGGCAGGATCAGTGACGATGTCGATACCGTGAGTGACAAAGCTTCCGGTAAAGCCAGACAGAGTCAACTTCTGGGATTTGAACGTCTAGGGGGCATTGTGAGTAATGCGCTTGATTGAATCCCTGGAATTTCCATCACCTTCGGGTCCACGACATGCAGCGAGCCCTGATTGGCGCTATCAGGATCGAACTTCAACAATGGCGGAAACCAACCTAATGTCTGTCAGCACTTTGTTGACACTGTCGCCTCGATTCTGGAGCGGCAGCTCTTACCTAGCCTGGCAGTAGGATCCTCGGACCCCTGGCATGCCGTGAATAATAAGCCGGACTGCTCATGAAGATGCAAGTCTTCGCATTGGACAGTGTCTGGAATCACACGAAAGCCATCACCGTGTATGTTGATGATGGAGTCAAGATCTCTGGTCACACCAAGCACAGCCAATCTCTGAGTGAAAGGACCAAAGAAAGGAAATAGAAGGACAGCAAAGAATACAACGAGCAACGCCCCCTGATACATTACCATGACGAAATCAGAAGACGGGATACCTTCACGAAACTGCTAAAGGAAAGTGTTGCAAAGTGTCTGGAGGGGTGTTTCATCCGTATCTATATCGATATCGATATCGAGACATACTCGAAAGGGCAGATGTACCAGGTTTGAGACTCATGGCATGTGACACCGCGTGCATACTCCATACCGTAGTGGATGTCAACAGGCGGCGACGACGACACAGATATTGAGGTACAGATTGTAGGGACTAGATACAATACGAAGCTCCGGGGCTGCAAGAAATGCGCATACCCTTTCCCACGCACACAAATCCACTCAACTTTGTTGTACGTAGATTGCCACGACAAATTACGCTCACATCTCATTCTCGCTGTCCTCAGCTGTTTGCTGCGATTAATTCACATCTCCTCGCTTTCTCGACCATCGCACAAACGCCTTCTGTCCTTGCGAACCTTTCGTCCTCCTCGCTAAGATCCTCCTCCGTCCAACAACCAGTTTGTAGCTGGCAAAGGAACCTATCTCTTACTACTACCCCACCAACTTGCTACGCCATGGAATCTCGACAGTCAACCGGCGTCGAGCAGATAGCCGACAGTCTCGAGAAGCCCTTACTAGATAACCGTACCTACCGAGTCGTGAAACTAGCAAATGAACTTGAAGCACTCCTCATACACGATGCCGACACAGACAAGGCAAGCGCGGCTCTGGACAACCACGCCGGTGCTATGAGTGACGCCAAGGACATGCCTGGTATGGCCCACGCCGTCGAGCATCTCTTGTTCATGGGAACGAAAAAGTATCCAGAAGAGAATGAATACAGCCGCTACCTGTCCGCCCACTCTGGTCATTCGAATGCCTTCACGGCATCCACATCTACCAATTACTTCTTTGAGGTTGCAGCGGAGGATGAAGAGAAGAGTTCAAATGCGACTGAGACGAGCAAATCATATCCCACTTCACCCTTGTACGGAGCCCTTGATCGCTTTGCGCAATTCTTTGTGTCGCCGTTATTCCTTGAGGAGACTTTAGAGAGAGAGCTTCGTGCTGTGGATTCGGAGAACAAGAAGAACCTCCAGAGCGATCAGTGGAGGATGATGCAGCTCGGAAGAACTCTGTGTAATCCCAAACACCCAAACAACCACTTCGCTACTGGCAATCTCAAGACACTAAAAGACGACCCACTGGCAAGAGGCGTGAAGATACGAGATGAGTTCATGAACTTTCACGACAAGCAATACTCCGCAAATAGGATGAAGCTGGTTGTGTTGGGCCGCGAATCTCTGGATACACTACAATCGTGGGTTGAAGAGCTATTCTCGGACGTGGTCAACAAGAATCTGCCCGAAAACCGATGGGATGGCATTCCGATATATAGTGAGAACGAGCTACTGGACGAGATTCGTGCCAAGCCTGTGATGGACACGCGGTCACTGACTATATCATTTCCGTGGCTGGACGAAGATGAGCTGTATGAAGAGCAGCCCGGTCGTTATCTGAGTCATTTGATTGGGCATGAGGGACCTGGCAGTATACTTTCGTACTTGAAGGCTAAGGGATGGGCTAATGAATTATCATCTGGTGATCACACTATCTCTCCAGGCACCGGCATTTTCGACATTCAACTCAAGCTGACTCCAGACGGTCTGGTAAACTACAAGGAGATTATCAAGGTTGTGTTCCAGTACATCTCGATCATCAAGGAGACCTCGCCACAGAAATGGATATTCGATGAGATCAAGCGTATGACTGAAGTCGACTTTCGATTCAAGCAAAAGTCAGATGCATCCAGGACGACAAGTAGACTCAGTCAAGTTATGCAGAAACCTCTGCCGAGAGATCGATTGCTCAGTGGTGAGAGTGTGCTGACAAGATTCGACGGCGACCTCATCAAGAAGGCCATGTCACAATTCGAGCCAGACAACTTCCGTATAATGATCGTTGCACCAGATGCCGTGGAAGGAAGAGATATCCAGCATGAACCTTGGTATAACACCGAATACACCATCTCGAAGCTGCCCGAAGAGTTCTTATCCGAAGTCCGCCAAGCATACAACAGCACATCAGGTCAAAGAATATCCGAACTCTCGTTGCCCGCGAAGAACGAGTTCATTCCTTCCAACCTCGAAGTCGAGAAGAAAGAGACCTCCCAGCCGATGAAGACTCCCAAGCTTATTCGCAACGAGAAAAACCTGCGATTGTGGTATAAGAAGGACGACCAATTCTGGGTTCCCAAAGGCACTGTCAACGTTCTGCTACGAAATCCCATCTGTGGCTCGACTGCACGGGATGCTGTGCTCGGAGCTGTATATACTGAGCTTGTGGAAGATTCCCTGTCAGAATTCACATATGATGCAGACATTGCCGGCTTACATTACAGAGTTGACAATCCCACCAATGGTCTTATTGTGCAAGTTTCTGGTTACAGCGATAAAATGTCAGTCTTGCTCAAGAAAGTATTGACGTCTATGAAGAACCTCGAGATCAAGCAAGATAGGTTTGATGTGATCAAAGAACGAATGAGTCGAGGTTGGAAGAATTCGGAGTTTCAACCACCTTACCACCAAATATCAACATTTGCTCGATGGCTTGCAGTTGACAACGCCTTCACCACTCAAGATTACATTGAGGAATTGCCAGCGATCACATCTGACGACGTGCGCAAGTTCCAGGCAGTGCTGCTTGGCCAATTCCACATCGAGGCACTCGTGCATGGCAATGTCTACCAAGAAGACGCCCTCAAAATGGCCGATGTCATCGAGAACACATTGAAGCCCGCTGTCTTCCCACCGGAACAGTGGTCGATTCGTCGTGCAATTGACTTCCCTGCTGGCTCAAACTACATCTACGAGCGTCCCCTCCAGGACCCCGCCCAAGTCAACCACGCCATCTTCTACAGCCTGAATATCGGCCTCAAAACCGATCCCCAGCTCCATGCCCAGCTCCTCCTCCTCTGCCAAATGCTCCAAGAACCCGCCTTCAACCAGCTGCGCACCATAGAACAACTCGGCTATGTCGTCTTCAGCGGCCACGTCGTCCACGCCACAAACGAAGCCTTCCGCGTCCTCATCCAAAGTGAACGCACTCCTGAACATCTCGAGGCGCGCATCGAGCACTTCCTCACTACGTTCCGCACTACTCTAGCAGACATGCCAAATAGTGAATTCGAGTCGCACAAGGGCAGCGTCGTCAGCGAGCGCCTCGAGCGCCTGAAGAATCTAGGCGAGGAGGGAAGCCGCTTTTGGCATCACATCAGCAGCGAGATCTATCACTTCCAGCAGCGTGAGACGGATGCTGCGGTGTTGCGCACGCTTAGCAAGGCGGACATGCTTGCGTTCTACGATCGCTTCATTAGCCCCGCGAGTGCCACACGCGCAAAGTTATCTGTCTATCTGCGTGCGAAGGCGGGCGCAGTGGTGGATGCGGTGGCAGGTGCGACTGGTGAAGAGCAAAAGGCAAAGTTCCTGGGTGCCTTGGAGCAGTACCTTAGCACCCAAGGCATGCCCGTCGAGACGTCTGCATTGGCGGCGCGCTTCAAGGACGTCGATGTTGGCAAGGGAGCTGCCAACCAGGACGCCATCCTCGCTGCGTTCACGGCATATCTGCAGCATGACGCCGGATTGCCGGAGCAGGTCGTTGCGGGTGCCGTCGAGCAGGGAAAGCCGCTGCTAGAGGCCGTATTGGCGAAGGTGAGTGCAGGCGCTGCTGATGAGGGAAGCGCAGATGGGAAGAGTGCTAGCGCTGAAGGTAGCGAGGAAGGGAAGAAGGCTGTGATGATTAAGGATGTGCGCACGTTCAAGGCGAGCTTGCCATTGACGATTGGCGCCGCGCCGATCAGCGAGTTGAGCGTGTTCGAGGAGCTAGGGTCGAAGCTGTGATGGGGCGCATGACGAATTGGATGGCTACAACAGATGACCTGCCAAAGTATCGGCGTTTGCATGGAGGTTTTCTGATATCATGATATTATCCTGCCCTACGTGGTATGGTTACCATAAGCACTTGCTCTCCTGTGTCTCTATTTGACTTATTCCCGTTCTTCGACACTACTCATTGGGTATCATAGATCATTATGCATTACTGAAGTCATTAGTTCCTCGTCCCTCCACTTCTCAAGAAGCTCTTCACCAGCAGTGCAACTCCATCAGCATCCTCCGTGACATGCCAGTGCCCTACACCATTCATCACCTCAACCCTGCAGTCCTTCAGCCTCCTTTGATAAAAATCCAGAATCTTCGGCGTACAGCGGTCGTTCTCGTCTCCAGTTATGATAAGAACTGGCATTCGTAATGGCGCCATGTCTAGCTCCTCTGTCGCACCCGCGAGTGCAGTACAGCCCTTGGCGAAGCCTTCTGGGTCCTGAGATAGTAAAAATTGCCGTACCGCGCTGAGCGCCAGAGGCCTGCTTTCCTTGGTTTTCTTGCTCGTCAGGGTGTCGGTAAGTCCGGCGACAGTGCCGGAATGGAACATTCCTTGTGCTCGGACTGCGACAGCGATCTGCAGGTGGGCGTCGGCGGCCACGGGCGGGATGACATGTGGAAGTGGGCCCAGTAGGATCAACCTCGTCACGAGGTCTGGATGTGTGCAGGCGAAAGTGAGAGCGACAAGGCAGCCCATGCCTTGTGCAATCAGGATGCTGGGTTTCGTGAAAGGTTTTATGAAAATGGCGGCCAGATCTGCCGCGTAGCTTGATATGGTGACGACTGATGAGGCTGATGTGGTTGATAGGCCGTGACCTTCGAGGTCGAATAGGACATTCTCGTACGTCTTGTCAAGTTGTAGCGTTGAGATGAGAGGCATCCAATACTCAACAGTCCCTCCCAGACCGTGCACATATGTGATCCGTTCTCCGCCAGCCACTCCAGATTGAATAACGTTGAGCAACTTTCCGTTCACTCTTGAAAGACCCATTCCACCGGAAGTGATATCAAGATTGTATGTTTTGAGATGCGTATCATGTAGCTTTGCATTGAGCGCGACCTTGTTCTCAGCTTCAGGGTGGGCGACTCGATTATATAGTGTGCCTAGACCCGTGACAGAGATCTCTATAAGGTCACCAGGCTTGAGGAATTGTGGTGGATCGAGGCCGAAGCCTACGCCAGCAGGCGTGCCTGTTGCAATCACGTCTCCTGCTCGCAGGGTGGTACCCTCTGAGAGGGTGGCGACCAGCTTGCTGATACTGAAGATAAGGTCATCGGTCGTGCCCTCTTGTCTTTTTGATCCGTTAACAAAAGTCTGCACCGTTAGACGTGATGGTAATTGCTCTTTCGGTTTGGCAATCGGACCCATTGGGCAGAAGGTATCGGCACTTTTACCAAGGTAGAACTGCTTGTGGTCTCGCTGACGCTCACGCGCAGTCACATCATTGATAATGGTGTAGCCCCAAACATGATTTATGGCGTCCTCTTCGGTAATCCGGTAGCCAGAGGTGCCAATGATTACACCAATCTCGCCCTCATAGTCCAGAGTCTCAGTGAAGTGTGACAATGGCAGAATGTCAGCTCCACTCGGGACAATGGATGTTGACCTCTTTGTGAAGATAACAGGGTGGGTTGGCTGGTCGACCTTGTCACTAGCATCATAGCCTGATTGATTAAACTCTTTTGCGTGCTCTGCATAATTCTTGCCAACGCATAGCACGTCCCGGCCGGTCAATGGCGGCAGCAGCGTAAGCGAATCGAGCCTAAGCTGGTTCCCGCCATCTGAAATAAGCGTGCTGGCACCCACTTCTATCACTTGGTATAAATTCTCAACCGGAGCGCCCGAAGCTAGAGCTAGAGGTTGGATAAGTGAAGTATCTTGATCGTAGTGTCCAACCCGCGCAAAACCATTGGAGGATTTGTACGCGATGAAGTTGGTGTACATGGCTGACACCTGTGATGTGGATGGTATTGGCACGAAATGAAGTGAAAGTCAGTACAGTTGTATGTTTGTGCTGTAGCGATATCACTGGGTTACAGACGAATGGACATATGATGAAGCAAGGTCAAAGAAACAAAGCTGTAATTTGGATGCTATACATGTAAGAAAGTCGTTGAGATAAAACTGCAACGATAATGCAAGAGTCTCGAAGTCCAGAGGAGGACGGGCGGGAAGAAGTCGCGATGTTCTAATCACGTGACTGAAACTCAGGGTCCAATTGCTCGAACCACACACTCGCAATTTCAGTTTTTGACCTTGCCGTCGTTATCTGTATACTAACACAACAGCACCTTGCCATGTCTCGCCCAACAGGTGAGTATCTCCTTGCGCTATGGCTACCAGTGCTCAGCTGACAAATTCTTCTCTAGTCACCGTTCTCTCCGCCGACGGCTCGGCCAGCTCCAACACACACCCTCTCCCAAATGTCTTCAGGGCGCCAATTCGACCAGACATTGTCCAGTAAGAAAGACCCTCATCACCTTCGCTGATGGATGCACATCGTTGCGACCAGCGTTGGCTGACTTTTGGAACTGCAGGCAGGTCCACACTGGCATGGCCAAGAACAAGCGTCAACCATACGCCGTGAGCGAGAAGGCTGGTCATCAAACTTCTGCTGAGTCTTGGGGTACTGGTATGTGGATATTTTCTGTTTTTCACAGGGCGAAAAGATTTTCTCTGGAGACGAATTGGTGATGGCGCATGGCAAAAGAAGTCGAACACGGATATAGAAGGAGCTTCGAAAAGTATCAGCTCTCTTGCAAAATGGCACAAAGCTAATACACTCTCACCTACACAGGTCGTGCTGTCGCCCGTATTCCTCGTGTCTCTGGTGGTGGTACTCACCGTGCCGGTCAAGCTGCTTTCGGTAACATGTGCCGTTCCGGTCGCATGTTCGCACCCACCAAGGTCTGGCGCAAGTGGCACCAGAAGATCAACTTGGGCCAGAAGCGTTTCGCCACTGCCTCTGCCCTCGCCGCATCTTCCGTCCCCGCCCTCCTCTTCGCCCGTGGCCACCACGTCAGCACCGTCCCCGAGGTGCCTCTCGTCGTTGAGTCCTCCGCTTTCTCCGTCGCCAAGACCGCCGCAGCCGTCAAGCTACTAGCAGCCGTCGGTGCCGGCCCAGACATGCAGAAGGTCAAAGCCAGCCGCAAGCTGCGCTCTGGACACGGCAAGCTCCGTGGCCGCCGCCACCGCCAACGCCGTGGACCTCTAGTCATCTACGACCCCGAGACCGACGGCAAGGACATCGTCAAGGCCCTCCGCAACGTCCCCGGTGTTGAGACTTGCTCCGTCTACGCACTCAACCTTCTCCAGCTCGCCCCAGGTGGTCACCTCGGCCGTTTCATCGTCTGGTCGTCCACCGCGTTCGCCGCACTTGACAAGATCTACGGTTCCACCACCGAGGCTTCCGCACTCAAGAAGGACTACCTCCTCCCCAGCCCCGTTGTGTCGCAGCCCGACATTGCCAAGCTCATCAACAGCTCCGAAGTCCAGGCCGTGCTCAGAAGCACCAAGGGGGGTGCTGTCACGAAGCGCAGCATGGTGCAGAAGAAGAACCCGCTCAAGAACAAGCAGGTGTTGTTGAGGTTGAACCCGTACGCCAAGGCGTTTGCGGAGCAGAAGATTGGAACGCAAAAGGTTGAGAACCACAAGCCGACGAGGGCTGGTGAGAAGTTCATGGAGCCGCTGCATGAGAACTAGAGAGGGGTGGAGAATGAACAAATAAAGAGAGAGGATGTGAGGTTGAAGATGAATCGACTATTAGCGGGTGGTTCTCAGGTCTTGTCACGAAAAGTGCGAGGTCCTCGTAGTAGGTAAAAACTACTGTTTATGCCATGACAAACATTTCAAAGTTCACTCTCGGTGTTGAATCCTTTGGTCTTGATCTCGTTAGGATATATGTAGATCTGCTTCTGCCACCAAGCGAAACTCCCAACCTCAAAGACTATACAACGAAGATAACCCCGCAAGCAAAGTCGTCATCTACCTAGCCAACACGTACCACTTCTTTACCTCGCACCCTCCTCTCGTTCCTCCTTAACACGGTCCCCCCATTCCTATAACATCCTCAGACACAACCCCCATCCCTCCCTCCTCCAACAAATCCCTCACCTTCCCCTCAACCTTAATCCTCCAAAACGCCTGTATCCCCTCAACAAACCTCGTGCTAATATCCGCCAACACACTCTCATCGCACGCCGCAAAGCACAGCCTGAAGTAGGCGTACCCTTTTGCGTCTGCAATCTCCTTGTTGGGGCAGAAGATGGTGCCGGGGGATACGAGGACAAGGTAGGGTTTGTGTGTCCAGAGAACCCACAGGGCGCGGGAGAGGGAGGCATGGGAAAAGCGGCGGCCGAGGGGGTGGGTGGAGAAGTCGAATTTTAGCCACAGGAACCTGTGATTTTGGTGAGTATCTACGGGTGAAGAAGGGTGAGGGAATACTGACATGCCGCCCATGGGCCATGCAAAGTCGTAAATCTGCGACTTCTCTACGACAGCCCACTCGTCTTCACTGTCGTCCCCGCTACTAGCCAGCGACTTCCTCCGCCCGGACTTGACCTGATGCCGCCCGTCATGCAGAATCTTCGCCATAGTGTTCATCCTGCGCTCGTAGTTGCCGCGCAGCCCCTCGAGCCAGCGCACCCAGCCACCGAAGCCCCAGCCGGAGCCATCTGCGGCGCCGCCACGACCCGGGTCGTTGGGGGTTTGAGGGCCCATCAGGAGCTCAGCGACCATGGCTTGCACGAATCCGGATGGTTGTTGTGTAGAGGTTTCGGTGATGCGGAGGATGCGCTCGATGAGGGCGGGCTGGGCAATGATGTAGCCAAGGCGGCAGCCCGGGGCGATTGTTTTGGAAAAGGTTTCGAGGCGAAGGACACGGCCTTCAACGTCTACGGCGAGATAGGAGGGGACGAGTGAGTCGAGGAATGCGTAGCCGGAGGGCTTGTTAGTGGTGGGGAGAGAGGAGTCGGAGGAGGAAGTCGAGGAAGTGGTGGTGGGCGTGCGGGAGGCGTTCATGGGATTGGCGGATGGGTACTGAAGGTACCTTTAGGAGTGAGAGGTATCAGTATATAGCGGGAAAGTAGAAGGAATGTGTGTGGAGGTTGCTCACCAATACGGGTCATCCTCGATGATGCAGACATCGTACTTGCAGCATAGAGCATAGATCTCTTTACGGCGCTGTATGCTGAGAACACCACTAGTCGGGTTCTGGCCCATCCTGCACAGCTTGTCAATCATGGTAGGGTTATAGCATGAATCTTGAGCCTTACGTCACAGTGTACATGAGATGAGGACGTTTGCCCTTTGATGTATCCCAGGTTTCGAGCACATCTTCAAGTGCACCTTTACCATATGCGAGCATACCTTGATCATCAATCTTGACGGGCGCGATGTTCATACCCCGAGGTCTTGCGGTGCCAATAGCACTCATATAGGCAAACTCCTCGCAGAGCAGACCTTCCTTGTCCTTTATGTCATCTCTCCCCTCTATCCACTCATTGTTTAATGCCTGGAGACACTTCGAGAAACCGTCTGTTGAGCCGACTGTGAGTGCAATATCGGGTCCACCTGCATATGGCACTTGTGTCATAGAGTTTGTCTTTGTAAATTCGAGCAAGAAGTTGTAAAGCGGTGGATAGCCTTGTGCTTGGCCATATTGTAAAGCCGAAGCCAGATCAATCTTGCGCACTCTGTCGACAGCTTTCGAGTCTTTCGGGACATAGAGGTGAGAATGATCGGACTCGGAGGTAGTGGAGAAGTTGTACAGCTCTGGTGGCGGCTCGACTGGCTTATTAGGGGTGGGCTCCCATCGATCAGGTCGCGCTACACGAGCCTCGAGTGTGTCGAAGGGGAAGTAGTGATCATTCGGAAGTCCTCCAGCCAGTTGGCCAATGCCGGGGATGGCAAAGTACTTGTAGAACTGCTTTATGTTTGACATTGCTCTTGCTTGTGTGCTTTTGGATACGTGGTGCCACAAATCCTTGGGCTTTGGGAGCTCATCGGAAGTGGCGGGAGACGCGATGGTGGAGTTCATCTTGTTCTTGTCGTGATATTGTAAGCGGGAGTTCCGTCGTCGTAGGGAGAGACTACACATCTGCACGATCTTCTTGCAGCATAGATGAGAGGAGGTTTGGGTTGAGATGAGAATGTAGAAACGATAAGATGTTTGTAAGCGATCTCCGTATCCAATGACGCTCTGCAACTGCCTAATCGGGCCATAATCCCGATGCTGCTTGATCCGCTATTGGCTGTCAGCCCTCGACGTCTTGCAATTCCGAAGAAGCATGGCTTAAAGAAAAATATTAGCCTGGGCGCACCATCTGTATCATGGTAGCCTCACTAGCAGATGCGGATATTGTATGGCCCCCCATAGCGTCAAGTCCTTCCAAGAAGACGGCACTCGGCGCTCGGCACCGAGTGATCAAATAGTCTTCTTGGTTTCTCCGCATCTCGTACCATTCATGAACAGCCTCATACCCTGACCACCAACGTCAACGTACATATCGCCCCTGGCATTGTGTCTCGAATCGAGATGAACCCTCTTCGGGTTGTGTATAATGTGACCAGTAACAAGCCTCCACGGGCGCCGCGATATCATGACGAATCACAGCCACCCTCCCGCGTCGATACTCCTGATGGCTCGTCTTCGCCACTTCTGAGTGGAGATGGCGAGGGCACACTTCCAGGTTCATCTCCGGAGTCCGAGCATAGCATAGTACCCCTCGCCGTACACAATGCCGGAGCATCCGTCGCGAAATGGGCAAAAGGGCCAGATCCTCCACGGCCGTGGCGAATCAAGCCTCTACTTCCTACAATACAGGAGGCTCCAATACGTTTACTCGACAAATTAGCTCCGAAGCGAACTCAGCGAGTGACCCTACTCCTCGTAGCGTACTTCCTCTATATTTTCGCCTTCGTGCTCGTTCAGCGAGAATCCTCATTCGCAGGAGAGATTCCAGGTTATGGAAACCCAGCGCGGATATCCTGTGGTGCAAGTTTCTGGTATACTGAGAGCTATTGTAAAACCACAGACGATTAGTCTCTAACAGATTGTCTAGGTCAGCAGGAAACTCGTGTGGTTTAGACGGCCTCAATTGTAGACCTTTTAGCAATGACACACTTGCTTTTCGTTGTAAGCAGAATCGCTAGCCCACGGGATGATCGCGAGCACTGCCTTGCACTCCAGACCTATCGAAGTATCTTCTTTCAACGCTTGCGCTGACCTCCGGACAGGTCCTGCAAGCTGTCTCAAGGTGATGGCTCTCAATCCGCATGCTGTAGGCGTGGACTCAGTCGTCTTCAAGCCTGTCGTGATTGGAGGCCCAATGAACACATCAGACCCAATCAACAGCGCCGTATACCGAGGCGACTCCTTCATCTGCGCGTCAGCCATCCACGCAGGTTTCATCGACAACACCCGCGGCGGATGCGGCGTTGTATCTCTTGTCGGCGAACATCACGACTTTCCTAGCTCCGACGCCCACGGCGTCAGCAGTACAGCCTTCCCCTCCACCTTCCCCCGCTCCTTCAGTTTCCTTTCCTCAACAAAAACGACATGCAAAGACCTCCGTTGGCCTCTCCTAGCAGTTTCCGTCATCTTTACATCACTAATCTCCCTCTTTACCACCTCCGTTCCGGTCTTCTTCTTCACAATCTACACGGCGCTGTTCTACCACGTCGCGCTGGCTTCTGATCCGCCAAATCTTGCAAATAACTACGAACTCGTCTCGCTCGCCCTGGGGAAGTATCTTCCCTCTACATTTGTCATGTTCGTCGTGTACCGCTATTGCGCGCGGCAGACGCTCACAGACCTCACGGCTCAAGTTGAGAAGACTGTACTCTGGCTCGGTGCCTGCTGGGTCGGGGCGCTGAATAACTATACCTTTGACAGGATACCAATTCAGCGACTGACACCACACGATATCAAGCAGCAGCCCGGTGCAATTCCAGCCTTGATCATCGTCGTCCTATCAATCTTCTTCATAGCGCTCGGTCAAGCTTGGGCTATACGGTAAGATTGCATCTCATCATTCCACTCTCCATCTATTTTCCACCACTAACACCCAACCCCATCCAGAATCGAAGGCAAAATGCCCCGCTACCTCGCCGTCTACGCCCTCCTCGTCACCAGCATCCTCCTCCTCCTCGCGGCTCCCGGCATGAACCTCCGCATTCACCACTACATCCTCGGCCTGCTTCTCCTCCCCGGCACTGCGCTCCAAAATCGACCCTCCCTCCTATATCAAGGCCTGCTCGTCGGCCTCTTCATCAACGGGATCGCGCGATGGGGCTTCGACTCTATTCTGCAGACGCCCGCGAGCATGTTGGAGGATGGACAATTGGGAAGTGAGCTGCCGGGAATTTTGCCGCCGGTTATACACCAGAATCTACCAAGCATGTCTGGCGTTGGGGGTGTGGCTGAAGCGCTGTTCGGAATAGCCACAGCAGCGCTTCCGAACATCACATTCACATGGACGCCCTCCATCCCGACCCATCTCGGCTACGACGGCATCAGCATCCTCGTCAACGACGTCGAGCGCTTCCGTGGCTATGCGGGCGAGTTTGGGGATTCCGAAGTCGACTCACCCCCTCTCTCCTCCTTTTCTTCGGAACAGCAGTCTGAGGTCGAGACGCAATCTCGCGAACGCTGGACATGGCAACGCCCGACGATAGATGCGGGACGACCCGAGTTTTTCCGGTTTGCGTGGATGCGGGGGACGGAGGTAGGCGATTATACGAAGGCGGGGACTTGGGATGCCGGGGGAGGGTGGACGCATATGGAGGGAGGTCCTAGCTAGGTGCTTAGTTTGGGTATTTGGATAAAAGAGCAAGCGGGATGGGCAGGGCTCGAGACTTGCAGGCGGGGAATGGACAGGAAATGAGGAGGGAGCCTTGACTTGGAAGGGGAAAGTATTGAGAGCGATATCGGCGGAGATATTGAGGGCGATATTGAGGGTGATATTGAGGCTGAAGATTTAGAAGGACGTTTAGGGAGACATTCAGGTCAGAGCATCTGGACGAGCATGACGCCGTATATCAATGATTGTGATATTCGAGATCTATGCCATTATTGCTGGCCGACGATACAGCTGCAATGCAAAGGACGTTCGACATCTACTCCTCGTCCTCGATGGCCGTCTTCGCGGCCCCTGTACCGTGTTGCCAAGCTCAGAGATTGTTGTCCGTCTTGAACTTATCCCACGCTTCATTCAGATTCGCAAACACCGCCGCACTGATCATCTTCTGCTCCGTGGTCGCGCTCTGCGAGATCTGCATCAAGTATTGTTAGCAATCATCCGCATCATCACCATCATCCTCTCCTCATTGTCATCATCTTCCAACATACCTTATCAGGATGCACCTTCCCGATAGCCTTCATATAGATAATCTTGACCTTATTCGGCATGACGAGATCACCCATTCCCACCTTCTTCCACCCGGCATCCACCCACAATATCGTGTCCAGACTAGCAAGAAGTGCGCGCAGATTCCCCTCTTTCCCGGCTTTCCACGCTGCTAGTCGCGCTTCGACAGCGTCATTAAGTGCGAATGCTTCGTCGGACGCTGCGGCCGCGGCCTCGTTTGCTGCTCGTAGTCTCTTGACTGCGTCACTCTCCTTATTGCTCGCAACTTGTGGCGCTGGCCGACGTACAGGTTGAGCAGGTGTGGCTGCACGTCGCGGGGCTGCGGTCGCCGCCGCCGTCGAGCTTTTCCCGGTAGCTTTTTCACATCTATTGCGCCCTTGAATACTGACGGCTCCGCCGACACCTGCTTCGACTGCTTGGCGCCATGCAGCAGCCGCCTCGTCCCATCGCTCCATGTGTTCGTACGCTTCTGCCTTTCGCAGCAGTGCTTTGCCGTAGAATTCCTTCATTGGCTTGTCAGTCTCGCCGGCGCCCAGCGCGATGCTTTCGTTTTCGCCGCGGGATGCGCCGATGGACTTTAGGGCAGTATCTGCGTCGAGGACGGCTGCTTTGGGGTCTCCTGTCTTGATGTTCGTGAGGGCGCGGTTGCAGAGGATGACGATTAGGATGGGATGTGTCGCTGGTAAGCCGGACATGGCAGATGTGTAGTGCGTTTGAGCTTCGCTGTAGTCGCCGCGCTTGAAAGCTTCGGTGCCTTTTTGACGATAGGAAGCTGAAGCTGAGAGGACGAATGCTGAGACTGTGGGGACTGCTCGTGCAGTGGTGTTTGGTCTTATTGCGACCGGTCTCGTAGGGACTGGCGAGGGTGCTGGGCGGGAAGGTTTGGCAATTGGGGCTGAAATTTCGTCTGAAAATATGTCCATGACCGGCTCAGGCGGAGGTACAGGAGCTGTAGGCTTCATACGTGGCTCGAGATTCTCTGGTGTTTCCGAGCGTGGTGCTGGTGCAGGAGCTTTCCTCCGGCGGGCAGGGCTAGTATATGCCTCTGCGCTTTGCTCTTCTACTTTCAGCCGATTGAGCTTAGCTGGTGGCTGATAGTCCGGTCGAGAAGGCTGCCTTTCTTGTTGAGACGGCCGGGCCTCCTGTCTAAGAGGTAGTCTCGTGTCTTCATTGAAAGCAAGTGGCGATGGTCTTCTATGCAACTCTGGTGGAAATGCATCTCGTGTCTGCTCTGCACGAGGCTTCCGACTTGGCGGCGGAATTGGGGTCGAGCGGCCAGACTCGAGCATCATAGCTTCGTCTGTTACATTCGTGGATGATCTAGCAGGACGCCTCCCGGAATCTTCGTCGGCTGGATCACGCATCCATCGCGGCGCATCTCCTCCAGATTCTTGGAACTCTGCCACAGCCTTCTGGACCTGTTTTCGTCCCGCCTTGAGCAAAGAGTTGGCGGACTTGAATAGTGTACTACCAATCTCGGTAGCATATTGTGCCACATCTCGATCGGAAGATGCTGGTGATCGGCTATCTTGTCTTTGTTGCCCGGCTTCCGCTCGCATCCAAGATGGAACCGCCTCACGTGCGACTGTTTCTCGACCTCGTGAATCCGTCCTAGCTGGTTGTCGTCGTGGTTCGGGCGCAGACAGCCCAGTGTTCTGTCTGGATTGCTGCTTGCTTTTCGATGCTTCATGCGCTTGATTCAGTATAAGTCCAACTGCAGATTGCACGTCGAAGTCTGTGGCTTCCAAGGCATCCCTAGCAGTCTCGGCCGAGAAACCCATATCAACTAGCTCTGCGATTGCTGAATCTCTGGGATCAGAATTGGCCCTAGCAATGAACTCGTCGTCCTGCTTTGATGGTCTCGATGCTG
>Ga0058698_10000526_pt1 | contig 20995 bp, 17 predicted proteins | sample AgamicAsSfe_FD_67288 | JGI IMG/M metagenome (GOLD analysis project Ga0058698, IMG submission 67288) | Agave microbial communities from Guanajuato, Mexico - As.Sf.e | ecosystem: Host-associated > Plants > Phyllosphere > Phylloplane/Leaf | place: Guanajuato, Mexico | collected 2012-05-30
CCCTCCTAATTCTGGAATCACTCTCCTCCCTCCTCGAATCCGCCTACCCCCGCGTCTTCGAAGACTACTCCACGCGTACCTCCAAGAACGACACGCAGAAATGGCTTGCTGGCCGTCGCGCCGCTGTGGTCGCCGAACTGGGGAACAAACTATCCAAATTCGCTGCGATGAAGAACGTCGCGATCCTGGTCACAACGGAAATGATGACGAAGGTGCGCCGCGGCGAGGATGCGCTGTTGATGCCTGTATTGGCGGGGAAGGAATGGGCGAATGCGATGGGTGCAAGGGTTGTGCTGTTTGCGGATTGGCCGCCGAGGGGAACGGAGGGGTTGGGTGAGCGGAAGGTCGTGAGATATGCGGGATTGGTGAAGGCTGTGGCAGGGGAAACAGATGTAGGGGAGAACGCATGGGTGGTGCCGTTTGTGGTCAATGAGACTGGGGTGGAGGAGCTGAAGGTGGATATGGGGGTGGAGGTGCTGAGTCCGGAGGTGAGGACGGCGTTGACGAGGAAGAGAGCTCATGACGAGGTAGCAAATTCGGATTATGAGGATGAATCGAGCGAGTATGGGTGGGCTGGAGATGATGCGGAGGATCCGCTAGAAGCGGCGGGATTGGTGCCATGAGGAGAGAGTGGGCGAGGAACGGTGTCTTGTGTACGAGCAGTGGATCATGATCAATTGAGCTGGCAGCGACAAATGCTTAAAAGGCGGCAGAACGTTGTCGTGCGGTACTTCTGCTGCTTCAATCTGATGTGCAACTACGATACCCGATCCGATTTGCTGCACCCATCCTTAGCTACACAAACAGACGCTGCTCTCCCGCAGCGGACCATAAACCCAGCCAACATCGACCCCATACCCAACTCACGATCACCCTGATCCTTTTTACGTCCCGGTCAAGCGGCACTCTCCAGCAGACAAACCAAACACCTTCCCGTCTCAGCATTACGGCACTCTCCAGCAGTACGACCCAAGCTACCGCGCCGTCTTCCCATGTCTCTACACTGCTCCCTGCCCCATCGGCACTCCCCAACCCCCCTTGTCGCCGAAGACAATGCTTATACCTCGTGCTGTTGCCCATGTCCAGCACAACGTCACCGGCCTACCACTAGCTTACCTTGTAATACTATAGCATAGACATAGATACAGAGGAGGACATGAGCGGACAGGAAGAGAAGTGAAGAAGCAAAGCAATTAGGTAAAGAGAGAGAAGGAGAGGAGAGAGCAGGAGGGGTCATTATATCTTCGGCGGCAGCAGCAGCAGGTCTAGCAGCACCCTTAGGACAATAAATGTAGTGATTATCGGATAACATGAAAGGCGCGCATAGCGCGCATCGTCTCCCGGCGACCTCGTCATTACTAGTGACGCGCTCTACCAACTGAGCTGTGATGGCGTGGTCGAACCACGGACATGATGACCTCGACGCATTTGCTGCTTTTTATTGAGAGCACATATACAAAATAAACCAAATTGTTGTCATGAAAACACCATATCTTCGTTGGTCGATCATGCCTTCTTAGCTCAGTTGGTAGAGCGCGTCACTAGTAATGACGAGGTCGCCGGGTAAGCTGCTTTGGTCCTCATTCGCCCACGGAGCTCGACTAACTTAAATTCAGTTCGACTCCGTCAGAAGGCAACCTGCAATTCCTTTTGTCATTTTTGGCCCGGGGTAGGGTTTGAGCTGAGAATTACCTTTTGTTTAGACTATTATACTGTATGTCGTCGAGTGACAGTTCTTAAGCTGGCAGTGTCGTAGATGCAAGTATTTTTGACTATGGGCAACTCGCTATTTCTTCCAGACATCCAAGCACATTGTTCGGTTTTTGTACTGTATTAGGACATAAGTTTAGGCAGGACTCCTGCGGCACTCTCCTCGGAAGACTTTTCGACTTTTCCTCGTGTGACTGTATGGGAATACTGATGATCACCCCATCCTGGAAGCGTCCGGCTCGATACACGAGAAAACCTGGCGAAGAAGACTTCGATAAGATTCTCCAGCCCCAAATTCTATCAACCTGCCATACCATCCTCCACAAGCGCCAACACCTTCGAAGCAACACCCACACTATTCTGAAATCCAGCGCCAGCCATACCATAAGCGTGGACCACCAGCACTTCACTTTTCGTCTTCCCATCTCCCTCCACTAGGCTCTCCACCTCCCTCTCCACCCTTGCCCCTCCCACTCTCCCCGGCCTCAAGCCAACCTGAGCCTTAATCACATCGAACTCCTCTCTCCTGTTCCCCTGCTTCCTCTCCTTCCCACCGACCATCAACTCCGGCACCAAGACCCTCGCTCTCCTCAGAATCCCCTCCGTCATCTCCTCGTCAACCTCCGTGCTCCATTCATCCTTGACATTACACCCTCCCAGCACCGTCGTCCCGCTCCCGGGCCTTGGAATCGCGTAGGAGATTTCCGTCTCGCCTGTCTCTTCGTCGTAGGCCTGCAAGGTGCGTATCGCATTCAGCTCACCACGTACAAGGACGGTCTGGCCACGGATCGGGTGTAGCCGGGCTGCCTCAACAGGATCGGGAGACGCAGAGCTAGGGAGATAGAGGTGCCGTGCAGAGAGGCTCAGACAGTTGATCACGCTGATAGTCTGGGATGAGCTGATATCTGCTAGAGATCGAGCTTTACGGATCGTGGCTTCCAGGCCAGATGAGAGCGCGAGATTGGCCTTGATGATACGCGCATTGGCGTGACTGCGGACGCGCTCATATAGGTGAGTCAGATGTTGCGGGACGTTCACTGCGAAGGCTGTGAAGCTGATGGATGTCGGCTCGAGGACCGTAAAGTCTAGGACGTGTTCTGACCACCAGAGATTGGCTGGAGAGCCAGAGGGTTGCAGTTCGGGGTGCGAGGGCGTGGACCAGGTTATTGTGCTGGGGCGGATCTGGGGGGTAGTTACTAACGCGGGATCCGTGGGAGCACCGTAGCTGGATAACAGCAGGGGTGGGTCAGTATAGATTGGAATGCGCAACGTACTGCAATACCGCTCTTCTCATCATGCTTGAGCACTTCCCCCCGTGCTTCGCGTGCCTCCTCCGCCTTCACCAAGTTCATCCACGTTGCGTAGGTCTCCAGGTCCCAACCTTGCTGCTCGATGTCATCCTTTTTGGCATGCGTCCTCCAATGAGCTCCTGCCCTACGTTGGTCTTCAGCACAAAGGTCACACAGAGACGAAGTGGAGTGGAGTGACGGTACTCACCATATACTGGCATACTCGCCTGCTTGCTCCGGTATGACCTCTTCGCCTGCTTTTGGCGGCAGAGTCTTTGCGATGAGTGTCACTTCATAGCCGGCTTCGAGGAGGCGGAGACAGCTTGTGAGGCCTATTATACCAGCGCTGGCGAATTGTGAACGCGATGATTAGCATGGGCAGGACATGTCACGGTATGCACGCGAGATGGTATGCTTCCATGTCACCATCTGCTGTGAAAGCAGCCTGGTTGGCTCACTACATCTTTCTACCCGCGAATAAGTAATGGGATATGCTCACCCAAGCACTATTACGTGACCTCGTGGTGTCATGAATCAAGTCAACGGATTTTGATGATGATTTGGAAAAAAGCTAGTAAGCACATAGGAAGAGGGGGACAGGCTTTCACGAGGAGGACGTTGTTTTGACAAGTTGCTAAGCCACATTCATTGGACGTTGAGATGTTGAACGATGTCTTGCTGCTACATCTACTTAAGTACAGAAACAATTCAGCCTCTCCATCAGCCCCACTTGCGTTACTTCCGTCAAGTAAGCAAGGTACTGGAGTATCTGTGCGCATGTCCGTATGTACTGACGATAAGCCCGAGCAGGCTCTCACGGGACTCTGTCCTGTAGCCAGGAGTTTCCCAGACTTCTCTCTGCACCTGTACTAGCTTCCAGGGCCTGCCCCTGTCGTTGTCACGTCGCCTTCAGTTGGATGTCTGAGCCCTCGTAGGCAATGCAGCTGTTCGTGCCCCGCATCGCCTGACGTCTGGTGATCAACCTTGTGTCTACTTGATTCGAATCCATCCCACCGGCGCTAGTTTCACAGTTCCACACCTGGCATGATTGTTTCTTTCCTACGCGAAAACGCTCACACTCCTTAGAATCCTTCACCCTGCAGCTTCATGGCCTTGTCCCCCATCGTTCGTATCTTGCCCCAGAAAATTGACCAACTCCACAGCACTCATAACATTTTCCCTCTCCACAGCCGCATCCGCCGCACTTCTCGTCAGTCGTTCCAAATCCGGGTCGATCTGTGTTGCATGCGCCGCAGCGTCTCTCAGGATGTAGTCCATACTATCATGCGGATACCCTTGCGACTCCAGATGTCCAGGCAAATCCGGATGTTGCTGTTGAAGGATGTGCTGGTGGTGATGCTGGTCCATGACTTGCTCGTTGCTCGCATGCATGTTCATAGCTTGCCTTTGGTGGGCGGCATGGGGATGGTCGTACGGCAGAACCTGGTCATAGGCTGAAACTTGCTGATTTGCGACGGCTGCCTCGGACAGCGCTTGCAGACCGACGTACTCGGCGATTTGGTTGTAATGTGTCGACAATGTTTTGAGCCTGGTTGCTATCGGTATAGCGTCGTCATCGCCCTGCCCGTACTCTTCGGTCTCAGTCTTGCGTATCTTCCATGCTTCCACCTCTACGAAGTGTACTACAGATCTGTCAGCTCAACACACTGAATGCAGTGTCCTCAAAGCGTACATTCGTCCGGCACATGAAGCCATATAGTATCGGGGTTGAACGTATCTCGATATGAATAGAAGCTATGCAATCGATCCGATGCCCGTTCGAAACTGGGATTCTGCTCATTACGAAATGTGATTGTTGAACCTTGCCGGCATTGTCGCTTCAGGCGTGCGCAGTTCTGGCAGGTGCCGTTGCTGAAACCTTCGTCACATTTGATCTTACGCTGGCGGCAGGTGAGGCTGTAGCGGCAAAGTCAGCATTGATCTTGACTTGAGACTTTGCGAGAGACGCACCAGCCGGATCGTGAGCGTGTAGATTTGGCTTCGCGCTTGACCACCTTAGGGGCTTTAGGTGCTTTGGTTGGTGCAGGCCCAGGGGCCGCCATCGCGTGGAGTCGTGGAAGGGTGCTTGGGCTGTGGAAGGTGTAGCGACGACTGAAGGTGAAGGTGTAGCGACGGGTTTCCAAATACTGCAATATGACTGCGCTGCACCAACAAGACCGCAATGGTTCGCCGATTGAAATGAACTCTATCTGGGGTGACTGCGATACTATGATTTGGGGCCAGACTGCTTTGTACAGGGCGATGATTATCGAAGTGAAAATCACACATCATTGTCACATGCAACATAACTGTGATGTTGTAAAGTAGTAAAGCAGTCTGTCCTGTCTATGCCCATTCTCATAGTCTTACAATGCTCGCGCCAGTTCCTGGGTATAGACCATACTCCCGATCATCAACTTCATCTCTGCTCATCTCTTATGACCTCGCAGATCATCCCTACTTCTTCTGCTGACCCGCCTCCCAAGCATCCAAATGCCACTTCATCACATTCCTCCACGCACCTTTCCCGCCACTCTCAATAACATCTCCATGACACGGAATGATGCGGTCAAAGTCCCACTTGCCAATCGTCGCCACACTCTGGTTAAAGCTCTGCCTGTCCACGGCAATGCCGTACCACAACATCCTCCTCTGCCACATAGCTGGTCCTGCTGTATTGCCGCCCTTATTGAACAACCCAGTCAAGAACCCACTGTGAGGGCTCTCTGTGCTTTTGCTATAGGATTCAATCGCGGGTAGATTGAATAGCATGTCGGCCTCTATCAGTGTTTTGTCTCTTTTGAAGTTGAAGACCAATTCCTTGTTGCCGTGACCTGGAACATATTCGTAGTCAAACTCGCGATCGAACTCTTCGTCGATCTTGAGAGTGTCTTTGTTTGCCTTTGTGAAGATGACGTCGAACTTGATGTCCTCGTCCTTTTTCTTCTCGTCGATACCCTCCACGCCGATGACCTTTGCCCCGGGGTACTCCTTGTGCCATGGCGTCATGGACATGTGGTGCTCATAGTCAGACGCTACGAGGTACTTCATCGAACCCATCTCCTTGACGGTGCTCTTCACTTCATCAGTGAGAGCCACTGGCGAGAAACAAGCGACAGCTCCACTAGCTAGTCGGACCAATGTTGCGCGGCCTCCTATCTTCATCTGGCCGAACCGAGAGAACGGCAGGGAGAGTGTCGTGATGTTTTCAGTCACCTATCTGTTTGTTAGATCTTAGATTGATCGCATGAGAGGGCATTCACGCACTTTGCGAATGACCATGACCTCGTCAGGATTGAGCGGCGACAGCTTCTGGTTGGCCTGCATTTTGAGTTGAGTGAATGAACAGTCAAAGGCTGGAAGTTTGAAAGTATCCTAAGGCAAGTGCTGTGCGGATTTTACTCAGACTTGTGTTTTAACCCTAGTACAATAGTGATGAGATGAGACGACAAACAATTGATGTGCAACCAGATCTGAGGATGATCAACGCGAATATGACGTGAGCAAGCGGATCACGCTCCGTGTTATGCCACATTATTTTATGTTTTATGCTATATATTTATGCTGTTACTCGAGGGCAATGCAGCACTACATACTACTTAGCCAAACAATATATACGTTCTCAAAGCCATACAGTATGGCGACCAGAAAAGCATTCTTCACAAAACACCAACGTCTACCCCGACCTATTCGAGCCGTACCCTCTCTTTCACCACCACTCACGCAGGCACGCCCTCATACTCCCACTCTCCCCTTCCATCCCCATCCCTCAAACCCTTCCTCCTCCTCACCCTCCTATTGCCCGCACACTTAACCACCAACGTCAGCGCCGCCAATACCAGAATTACCACGCCCGCCACTACTGGCACCGTCAGCCCATCTCTGTCGCCAATCGTTCCTGCATACGGACATTTGGATCCAGCGCCCATGACCCAGCAGCCTTCAGTATCGATGCTGTTGTAGTTGAGGAAGATGCTTGCGTCCGTCACCCCCTGGGCGGCTTGCAGGGTGGAGAATAGATAGGCGTTTTCAAGGGGGGTACGGGGAACGGCAAAGGTGGTGTTGGGTGGGCATGTAGCGTTGGCAGTTGCATACGGTGCTGCAGTCTCGGAGATCATCCAGATGTGAGGAGCGCCGTTCTGGCGACAGGCAGCGCGGCGCGTGCTCGAGCAGCGATCAACGTGCCAGCGGCCTGCATCAGAGGTGGAAGTGGAGGGTACCGCATCGAGAACAGCACAGCGGTAGCTTGAGTCCGTGTAGACGGCGGGCTCGGCGTAAGCCCAGGACCAGACGGTGGAGCGGAGGAAGGAGACGTAGGGTGCAATATCGATGTCGGCGGTCGTGTTGAGGAGGGCTTCATTGAGGAATGGGGAGATGCCGCAAAGGGAGACGGAAGTTAGGAGCGGGACGCTGGTGTTGTAGGTCGGGGCGCCGAGGGTAGATGCGGATAGCGGTGGAAGATCGGACGAGACAGCCCAAGAGGAATTGGATGCAGTGATGGAAGTATTGGAGCTGTCGAAGTAGCAGCCTGCCGTGATGCTGCCGTTGTTGGCGATGGTGACAGGGTGTTCAATCTGCAGTATGTCGTCCTGGAAGATGGTTCCGCTGTCTCCGGTGAAGTTGTAGCCTTGCATACTGTCGTCGACTGTTCCACTCCCGAGCAGTAACCGCCTGTTGCCATCAACTCCTAGGAATGCCAGATTGGGGAACGAAACAGTGGACATGACATCATTTGTGTTGTCGACAGGCTGTAAGTCCAAATAGGCTGCATCTGGCTGAGAGACCTTAGGGACGTTGAACCAAGAAACATTGAGATTTTGTCGTTGTTCAGCCAATAATGTAGGTGTATAAAGGTATACAGAAAAGTTTGTGTTGAAAATAGAAGAAAGAAGCTCAGTAGCAACAGGAAGATCATCAGGCTTGACGACAGGAGGTGCTGTATTCGGTGCCTGGATCGATGCTGCTGAGTGGAGATTCAAGGTGAAGTAATACAAGAATGCTTGCAATGTGTTGTCGGTAGTCTTGAGGAAGTCGTCAAGCACGCTAGTCAAGAGAGTAAGGTTGGCATCCCGAGAACAGACGTATGGTCCGTTGGCATAGAGTGTTTCCACGTTCGGGCTGGCAGTAGGTACAACGAGGAAAGTGGCATTCGCGCTGATGGACGTAGATATCGTGACTGTTGTCGGACTGCTTGGAGTTGTCGTCGTACTTGACTCTGGACTGTTGGCTTTTGTCATATATGGTGCAAGTGACTCAATGCTGCTACCCAATTCGTTCGAGTACACTTGACGAGAAGCTAATTGCGTGACGCGGGCATGATCGATAGATGTGCTGGTGGCGAGTGGCCCTGGGGAACTAATCGGACCACTCTCTGCGCCAGGACCGGGCAGCTCGACGGGACAGAGGCTCCATATCCTTCTCGGCGCATCCCAGTAGAGGTCTATCACCCATCTACCAAATCCCAGGGCAAGCAAATTCGAAATGCATTGAGCTGCGCTTTGCTCCTCGAATCGATCTTCGGCGAAACAGGCGGGAGTGAGGGCGACGCCTGGTATTGTGACAAAGTTGAGCGGAATACTCGCTGTTACATCGCGCTGAGACTGGCCTTGTGGTCAGCGAGGGCTGAGGAGACATCATGAATGAGCTGACTAGATATGTTATATTCCATGGGCTGACTGGAATTGCTGAAGCATCAGGACGAAAGGCAAAGCTCATTGAACAAGCACGCCTTGTACAAAACTACACTTTGCAAGATGAAAAGGACAATATAAGCATTATAACCTGCTGGTAAGTATGTCTCAGAAGAACGATGTGCTGAGGTCTGTTGCTAAACTGCTCCATGAGGCCGAGGAAGCGTGTAGGGCAATAGGGCTGTAATCGGCATGCACGGCAGATCACACATCGGAAAAGCTTTTTATCAAAGGTTCATGGAAGACCGAGAGGACAAGAAGTCGCAGCTTATGCGGCGAGTGCTGGCGCACGAAACTGAGCAGATTTCAAGCATGAAAATACACATCTAGGTAAGAGCTTTCTCATTCGCATTACACGATTTGCGCAAGGATTTCAGTATCGTTCCCGAAGACGAAAGAGTGAGGACGAGGGCACTCTTCCTCAATCACCAGTTCGAAGGACTGATGGATTGATGAAAAGGTTGGGGTTTGCGTCAGCTGGAGGCAGTGTAATACCAGCGACACGGTGAGCGAAAGCATACGCAAGCATAGAGGCCTTCACTCGATTCACAAAAATAGATTTAATCATAAAATGTCACCGTAGTGACGTTTCAGAGATTAAACTGAAAAGAACAGATACTACACTTGATCTAAGCCAAAAGGCAAAGAGAGCTGGAGAAAGAAAAGAGAAAAGCAAAGCAGGATTTGAGCTGCTTAAGTAGTGATTTCCGGTGGACCCCTATAGCTATTGGTTTTTGACCAGGACGAAAATGCTACGCTCAAAGCGGAAATGTACGACTTTGATGCTTGAAATCAGGACATCACAGTCATGAAGATGTGCAAGACAGCTTCCAAATCCTGCTTTGCTTTCCTCTTTTCCTTCTCCAGCTCTCTTCGCCTTTTGGCTTAGATCAAGTGTAGTATCTGTTCTTTTCAGTTTACGACCAGAACAGAGGACCTTCAGCCCTCTCGTTGGGACTTCATGGACCTGATATCAATGTCAATATTACCAAAAAGAGACTCTCAACCAATGAATTGCGTTACATTGGCATATAAACATGTAGAAGCTCGGGATTCTGATAACCCTCTCATTACTGCGTGTCACTATATCGCCTTCACCCCTCTCTGCTTTACTTCAGAATGACTTCCCTCCGCGCGCTCTTCGTCCTCGTCACTTCTTTTCACTGTACTTACCTACACACCCCTCTTCGTGAATTCAGAATGATCTTCCTGCGCGCACTCCTCATCTCCAACGAAATCATACCTCAATACTCCGCCTCCGCTTAAAGCTTTTCGACAGTCTCTTCATCCTTTATATCAACCCATTTACCGCATCATTACGGCACTCGCCTGGGAGGCAGCAGAAGACAAATGGCCAAAAGGAGCAGCCTCACACCAACGCGACCTTACTTGCGAAATATCTCGGTGTGCACAACGCATCCGCTGTCTTTCAGATCATGAGAAACCCTAAAGGTGGCTTCGCGCCAGCTTACGAAGAGTTCTACAACAATTACAACAAACCAGAAGTCGAGGACAACAGATCATTGCAAAGCTCAGCTTCATACACTAGGCACAAAGCGCCAAAGCTTCACGAAGTCGTTGAAGCACTCGACGCAGGATACAGAGTCGACGAGATCTATGAAAAGATCTGGCAGATGTTTCTTCACGAGAACTATCTTCGCGATCGTGCACGCAAGACAAACTTTGTCAGGAGGTTGAATGGTGGTGGTCTCGAATCCAATGACTGTGCTGATAAGTGTGATAAGGGCAAAGTCGGAAGCACCACTAGCTTCGGCGACGAAGACGTTAATGAGATAGCCGAGACAAGTGTCAGAATGTGCATTGTATGCGACGCAGATGGAGAGGCATTGGTTCTTGACAATGTCGCAGACATGACCTACGAGCAGCTCCTAGATACTGTATCGACGAACCTGTCTCTAAGGCGCAAGAAGCTACGCATCATATCCCTCACGCGTATCCCCAGCTATCACAAAATCACAGACATCCACTTCGACGATTATAAGCACAATCCAGCAACTCAGATGGAGGGACATGACTGGGCCAGACTCGAAACTACGACAATACGAGAGCTGAATAGTGCAGGAAATGTTGCTATTGGCGACACTACCGGCCTTGCAGATCTGGCTGCGGCTCTTAAGCTGGGCATCGATGAGATGGAACTGGATGTTGGGAAGCAGGAGCCGGATGAGGTCGGAACTGTAGATGGAGTGCAGATATGGGTAAGGCGCGATTCTGGATGGCGTGCGAATGTGGATGAGGTGTGATTACTATGGACGAGGCACGACTATGGATGAGGTGTGATCAGTATGGACGAGGCACGACTGGATGAGGTGTGATCAGTATGGACGAGGCACGACTGGATGAGGCATGACTTTCCATGAGGCACGACTATGGGTACTAGATCACAAGTGTAAAAGAATCCTGGGGAGAGTACCGTACGAATTCTGCTCAGCTTATGCTTTGCGACAGTATGAGTAAGGAGTCGAGACAATAGCGAGCCCACCGGTCAGTCAGCAAGAGGTACACCATCTCACACCTCACAAATCATTTTGAAAGCAATGAAAGTAAATTCGTGTCAATTACTACTCATTAATCATACTATCCTAGATGCCTCTCCACCACATTCTTACAACATCGACTTTGCTATAATAGCACTACTCCCAGCTCTCATGCACTGCACGGCCTCGTTGACCATCTCATCCACAATCGCCTTCGCGGACTTCTTCTCATTTACCACTGCTGCGACCTTACCCATCAGGAACGGCCGCGCTTGGTCCATCGTCTCGTCGTCAAGGTCATCTCCCTTGCTGTCAATGTCATGCTCGACAGGTATCTTGCCACTTTCTGTGAGCTGTTTGATCTCCGCTTGGCGGTTCTGTTCCCAGTCCTGGATATAACGGTTACTTCGCACGCGTAGTGGTCGACCCTAAAGCATGAATGATCAGCTGTTGGAAGCACCACTTCCTCCCAAGCGGAGACATACTGTGAAGATGATTGTGCGGACGTTGTCATCAAAGCCACTTGTTCTGACGGCTTCCTGGTGACTCTTGCTTGCGCCCGCTTCCTCGCTGAGCACGAATCTAGTTCCGATCCACACGGCTGAGGCCCCAAGCATGAGAGCAGCTGCCATTGACTGGCCGTTGAAGAGACCACCCGCAGCGATGACCTGCACATCCCTACCTGACGGTGCTTTGACACCTTTGCACATTGCTGCCACAGTGGGGATAAGGATGGTGGTAGGTACATCTCCAGTATGCCCACCACCCTCACCGCCTTGTGCGCATATCATGTCAGCTCCGATGTCGAGGCACTTCTTGACATGTTTGGGGTGACCCTGTTGTCGTCAGCAAACGCATCTTGCATGACCAGAGATCTCACTTACAATCATATTCATGTAAAGCACCCCATTAGCATGAAGTTTGTCCACAATCGCCTTGGGAGGCACACCAACCGCAGACACAAAAAGCCTCGCGCCACTTTCAATGATAATGTCAACCAGGTCCCCAAGCTTTCCCTTGGTATAATCATAGTTTGTCTTCCTTGCGCCTGCTCCTACCTGAGGCAGTAGGAGATCGACGCCGAATGGTGCATTCTTGTCTGACAGGTATCCTTTGAGCTCTGCTATTTGTTCTCGAAGCATGTCTGGTGTGTATCCAACTTTCATGGAGTCAGCATGATGGAAGAGTCTTTTTCATGCAGGTCCGTCGAGGTGTATTACCTCCTCCAATGACGCCCAGTCCTCCTGCGTTTGTGACGGCTGCTGCGAGCTTGGGACCAGCAGCGACGTTCATACCAGCAAGCATGATAGGATGCTTGATGCCCAAGAGCTCCGTCGTCGTGGTGTGAATCTGCTCTGGGCCATGTCAGTCTATGCGCCGTACTCGGGGAGAATGGGCACTTACGGGGAGAAGACATCTTGGTTTCAATTTCTGAGAAGGTATCTTAGAGCTTTGCTATACTTGGTTCTTTCCAAAAGGTAAGTCGAAGGTAAATGGAGCTCGAGCAACGACGAGTAGGCCGCTTCGATGGAGCTGAAAGCAAAGGCGCGTGAGACAATGTAAGCAAGCCAGCGACGAGTCACCATTGATGACCACGCGAGACCTCAGACGGAGTGCGGGGGTAGCCTCGGCTGGAAATGATCGACCAGATTAAGGGCTGTCCAGGGGCCGAACCGTTTGGATCGAGGAAGAGCCTCAAGAACGACGATTTGTATCTGATAATCATTTTCAATCAAGCTGCCGTTCTTTTCTGATAACCTCGTCGTTTCCCTCGACTTCACACATAGTTCATCGTGTGATGACTGCTTGAAGAAGCACAGTGACCATGTCGCCTGTAGGCTCAGGATTGTGGAGGCATTTTCGCGCGTATCAAGTCTTTGGAGCCAACACCGATGCAGGCAAGACCATCTTTTCCACAATCGTCAGTCGGGCAGTGAGGAGAATAAGTCCAGCAGACAAGCTATGGTACCTGAAGCCAGTGTCTACGGGAGCTTCTGATGATGCAGATGTACTACACCTAAATCGTTACGGACGAGGCATCACGACCCAGAATCTCTACCAGTTTGATGATCCTGTAAGTCCACATCTAGCTGCACAAAGCTTGAAGCGGACGATACCAGACACTACTCTGTTACAAGGAGTTTCCACGAAGATCCAGGAGAACGCACGCAATGGAGCCGGGTTCATGCTTGTCGAGACTGCAGGTGGCCCCAACTCACCCGGGCCATCTGGTACACTCCAGGCTGACCTATATCGGCCACTTCGAATGCCCTTAATCTTCGTGGCAGATTGGCATCTAGGTGGTATCTCTACCTCGATATCAGCCTACGAGAGCTTGAAGATGCGTGGCTATGACATTGAAGGGATTACTGTACTCAGAGATACTTATTACAGAAACTTTGAGTATTTTCAACAGTACTTTGGTGACCGCAACATCCCGTTGCTCACTGCGCCACATCCCCCAGAGCGAGGTGGTGATGACGAACAAAATATGCAGGAATACTATCAGAACATAGAGCTTGAGAAGCCGCAGCACAGCTTCTCGAGCAAAGGCTTTGCTCAACACTTAATTCAAACTCATGAAGGACGTATCGATTATCTGGATACCATGGCCGAGAGAGGTCTGGAATGTATCTGGTGGCCATTCACGCAACATCAGCATTTGACACAACAAACAATCACCCCCATCGACTCAGCATATGGTGACTATTTCCAAACATATCGCTCGCCAGAAAAAACTCCAGTAGTGACGAAGCTTGACGGTCAGGAGCCTTCAAGTAAGAGCACTATGCTGGTACCCACCCTGGACGGCTCAGCTTCATGGTGGACACAAGGATTGGGTCATGCGAATCCTGATCTTACACTCGCCGCAGCATACGGGGCTGGTCGCTATGGTCATGTCATGTTTGCCGAGGCAATCAATGAGCCGGCTTTGTCACTTGCACAGCGTATGCTTAGCGTACTAGACAATCCTCGCCTCGAAAGAGTCTTCTACTCTGATAATGGTAGCACGGCAATGGAGGTAGCTGTGAAGATGGCCCTCAAGGCTGCATGTGTAAGATATGGCTGGAATACGCCCAAGCAAGAAATCGAAGTCCTAGGTCTCATGGGTAGTTACCACGGAGACACAATGGGTGCGATGGACCTCTCTGAGCCATCAACATACAATGAGAAAATTCCATGGTATAAAGGACGAGGGTACTGGTTCGAATGCCCAAGTGTCAAGCTGCGGCAAGGGAAATGGACGATTGATGTACCTGCAGCAGTCGAGGGTGCACAAGGCGAGGACCAGGCAACCTTCGCATCACTTCAGGATGTCTTTGCGAAAGAGCGCGACGCAAGCGAAACAGCACGATTATACGAGCTACACATTCGAAGTACGATCAAGTCGCTCACAGAGCAGGGTCGTCGCTTTGGAGCTCTCGTAATGGAGCCTGTCGTACTTGGTGCAGGTGGCATGCAGCTTGTGGACCCTCTATTCCAGAGAGTACTGACCAACGTCGTTCGCGACAGTGCTGCAGCATTCTCCGGGCAGCCTGAAATCGAAACCTTTAATGTTTCTGATGTGGACTGGACGGGACTGCCCATCGTTGCCGATGAGGTCTTCACTGGGCTCTATCGTCTCGGCCATCACTCCTCCTGTTCGATGCTACACATAGACCCCGATATCTCGGCACATGCGAAACTACTTACAGGTGGTCTCCTGCCACTATCTACCACTTTAGCAAGCCGAAGTATCTTTGAGGCGTTCCTAGCAGACAACAAAGCAGATGCACTTCTACATGGTCATAGTTATACTGCACATGCGGTAGGATGTGAGGTGGCCAACACTTCCATCAAAACACTCACGTCACTGGACAAAGGTGGGAAATGGGACGAGTTCAAGCGAAACTGGTCGGGTACAGCATCTGGATCCAGCTCAATCATTGACACTGTCAAACAAGTAGCGTCCAGTTTGTCCACAGGCGCGAGCAGAGATAGCGCGACTGAAGCAGCACCGATATGGAGTGTCTGGTCGAAAGATTTCGTCCACTCTTTATCGCACGCCACAGAGCGAGTCGATAGTGTATGGGCTCTTGGGTCGGTGCTTGCCATATCCTTACGAGATCCGAAAGGTGCAGGGTATACCTCCAATGTGGCGAGAGGTCTACAACAACGACTACTGCATGGTGGTCTACGAGAATGGAACATTCACTCGAGAGTCCTCGGGAATGTTCTGTACTTGATGACAAGTCAAACAAGTGCCCTTGAGGATGTCCGAGAGTGGGAGAAGCTGGTCATGGAGGCACTGGATGGTCAGTAGATGACATGTACACAAAAAGCATTAGCATCGGCCTGGGATGGCCACATATAGCATAGCATGGCATTTTACTGAGTATAGCCGTTGAGATGGTGCATTTCAGTGATCTCCAATGTTTTTGTTCTGTTTCACACCTCACTTGCACTACGACATACCCCACGATGCCTCAAGCAATGCGACCCATGGCTTTTCTCGCCCGGCATACTGTACGGAGCCTGACTTCTATGCAAAAGCCTTCAGCAGCTTCAGCAACTTTCCCATCTCTCAGCTCACAATGCCTTCGCCTCCAGTGCCGCTTCTACGCATCGAAGCAGAAAGCCACCAAAAGACTAGCAACCCCGAAGCCTACGCCAAACGTCCCAGCTGCATCTGCGCCTACGCCCACACGGCAACGCCAACCACAGTCTCAAGCACCCTCAAGTGGTGCCACGAATTATGTCGAACCAATGTCTCTGTTCATCCACACCGTAGCACAGAGACCTTCACCTACGCTTCTGTATCTTGCGCCTACAAGTAATGCCCATCCCATATCTTGTTTGGGCGTGGCAGGATTCTCGATAGCATATGGTGGTGGGTTTGGTTCAGCAAAGTAAGAGATATATTTACTAAGAACGCTGAATAGTTTACCACTTCTACGACGCCTTCCTCGTCTCACATCCTGGACTCTGGATTCCTACGATATACATGTTGGGCGGTGTTTCGGTCTTCATGATTGGGATTGGTACATGGGTTGGATTAGGTGCATTGAGGCTTGTGGGGTCACTAAGTGCAGTACCAGCACGGTTGGCCAAGACAAGTGCTGGGGCAGAGGGGATCGTCGTGCGCATGGAGCCCAGGAGGATTTTGCCATTCCTCTCCACGAAGACAGTCGAGTGCAAGCTGAGCGAACTAAGACTGGCAACCAGAGTCACACCGATGGTAAAGGGAGACGATATGAGGGGTCGCATGATAGGACGAGCTGAGAGGAGGTCGATGCTGGAGAAGAAAGAGGAAGAGAGGGAAAAGATGACATTGGGTGGTGTGCTGGTAAGGCCAATTGGAAATTTGGTGCGGAATGTCTCAGGTTGGATTGGAAGGCTCGTGGGTAGGGAGGGATTCGCAAGTCTTTACGTCAATGGGAAGGCGTGGAAGATCGATGCTCGAAGTGGGTATCTGCTGGACGACGGCGTAGCTCTTGATCGTCTACTAAAGGCGCGCTGATTACAGCTGTTCGAGTGTTCTTCTCGACCAAGATAGATCAACTCCCAGCTGAACAGATGTGCAAGTCCGTGGAGGCACCTTGATCACAACCTCGTCCCTTCCACGTCGTGTCTGTCGTCCTCGCCAGTCCTTCTTCATCTCCTTGCACAACTGTGCAGCTTCGGAACAATCCATGTTACCGAGAGTACCATATACGTTGAGCCACACCTGAATGCCTCAATCTCCAGCTTAGTGCTAGCTTCACCCATGTCTCAGGTCTGCTTCTTGATTGCTACCTTTGCCTTTGCTGCCTTCTTTTGATTGCTTTGTATCATGACCACGCCCAAGAAGCTTCCAACCACTGCTGAGCCGAGTAGAATGAGGATGACAGGAATTCGGATGGCCCATACGCGAGGAGGAAAGAGGCTTTGAAGGGGGTGGTCCTCATCAACAAATGGCTACGACTGATGAGCTGAGAGTCCGTCCGTGGCGAATATCTGGACATACCATGAGAAGGGTCCATGTTGTATAGTATCCGAAGACTGTAGTAGCGACTATGAGCATGGCGAGGCCCACAAGACGGTCCAACTAAGAAGTGTTAGCATTGTCCTTTTGCTATTCACTCGGCATGCTCCTGCATGGTACGACGTAAGGTATCATGGCGTATGCTTATTTCAGAATCTTTCAGGATGGTATCAAGGCCCTCGGGCAGGAGCATACTTACCATGTTGTCTTTACTACTTCTTCCTTGATATGTTACGATGCGATGCGCTTAAGCATACAATGTTTCAGGAGGGAGACGTGGAGGAGCCACCACAGACTACCCTTTTCGTGCTAGCCCAACTTCTCCAGCTTTTCTGAATGATCACGCTCTCTTCTTACAAGAAATCATTACTCCCTCTCACTTTGTCTCACATCTTCAATAAAAGTGGCCACCGACATGGCAACACTACAGTCTGCGGTGCGCCTACCGACACCTGATCCAGATCAGCTTGTCGATTCTCCCACGACAGCTCCTGCCAAGAGGAAACAGCCATCCTTTTCACGCTCACCATCTCCACAACGACGACCGCGCTCACCTTCACTACATCGTCGCCCAGCTTTCCGCGATGTTGATGCAGGCCGTGCCGCGGAGCGCGAGCGTCAACAGCATATGCGTATGCGCGACCAGGATGAGCCAGATAAACCTCTGACGGAGGAGGAAAAGCAGGCTAAAGCAAAAGAGGAGTATCAGCGTCTACTTAATGCCAGATCTGGTGGAACATACATCCCTCCTGCTCGGCTGCGGGCATTACAGTCACAGGTTACAGACAAGAAGAGCAAAGAGTACCAGCGCATGGCATGGGAAGCACTGAAGAAGTCGATTAATGGTCTGATCAATAAGGTCAACGTCTCGAATATCAAGCACATTGTGCCCGAGCTCTTTGCTGAGAACTTGGTGAGAGGACGAGGGCTCTTCTGCAGAAGTATCATGAAAGCTCAAGCAGCGAGTTTGCCATTCACACCAATATATGCAGCGATGGCGGCTATTGTCAACACGAAACTACCACAGGTCGGCGAGCTACTCATGAATCGCCTCATTGTGCAGTTCCGTAAAGCATACAAGCGCAACGACAAAACTGTCTGCTTGTCATCAACCACATTCATCGCACATCTGTGCAACCAACAAGTCGTTCACGAACTGCTGGCTGCGCATATGCTTCAATTACTCCTCAGCAAACCCACAGACGACAGTGTCGAGATCGCTGTTGGATTGACAAGAGAAGTCGGCCATCATCTGGAGGAGATGAGCGGCCCAATCGCACTCTTAGTCTTTGACCAATTTAGACACATCCTGCACGAGGCTGATATCGACAAGCGAACACAATACATGATCGAAGTCCTGTTTCAGGTCAGGAAAGATAAGTACAAGGACAATGCTGCGATCAAGGAAGAGTTGGATCTAGTCGAAGAGGAGGATCAGATCACGCACCAACCCCCAGGGCTGGACGAAGCACTCGACACTGAAGACGGTCTCAATATTTTCAAGCTCGACCCAGATTACGAACAAAACGAGGAGGCATACAAGAAGCTGAAAGCTGAGATTCTAGGTGAAGGAGACGGAAGTGACGAGGAATATGAAACTGATGACGAGTCTGAAACGGAAGAAGCGAAGCAAGAACATCAGCTGGAAATCCAGGATCAGTCGAATATGGACCTGACAAACCTTCGCCGCACAATCTACCTAACAATTAACTCCAGTGCAGATTTCGAGGAATGTTGTCATAAGTTGATGAAGGTAAATCTTCCGCCAGGGAAAGAGTCTGAGCTGCCCTCGATGATCATCGAGACTTGCTCTCAAAGACCAACGTATGAGAAGTTCTATGGTCTCGTTGGAGAACGCTTTGCTCGTCTTAACAGGCTGTGGATGGACCAATTCGAAACGCAATTCATGAAATATTACGACACTATACATCGGTATGAGACGAACCGTCTCCGCAACATTGCACGATTCTTCGGCCACATCCTCGCCACCGACGCCATTGGCTGGCACGTCTTTGCTGTTGTTCATATGAACGAGGACGAAACCACATCCAGCAGTCGTATCTTCATCAAGATCCTTTTCCAGGAGCTTTCTGAGGCAATGGGCATGAAGAAGTTACAAGAACGGTTGCGTGAGCCAGTATTACAACCTAGTTACAGCGGTATCTTCCCAACAGACGACCCGCGTGCCACTCGCTTCTCAATCAACTACTTTACCAGTATTGGCATGGGTGCAGTCACGGAGGATATGCGCGAGTACCTCAAGAACATGCCAAAGCCAGCTCCACCAGCCTTGCCCGCTCCTGCACGGAAGCTTGCACGATCAGAGAGTGTCAGTTCGTATTCCAGCTATTCGTCCTACACGGGCTCGTCAAGGTCTTACAGCTCGCGATCACGATCAAGGTCGCGCACTCCTCCTCGTCAAAAACAAGTACCATCCAAGTCTGCTGGACCAGAACGTGGCAGAGCACGCACTCGCGATCGTAGTTACAGCGACTCGCGATCACGCTCACGATCGAGGTCACCTCCTCGCAAGTCTGCCGCAGGATCTACGCGCGATGCACGGAGAAGGTCGCCTTCGCGGTCTGTATCATATTCACGATCTCGCTCGCCTCCTCGGCGGAGACAGATTGACGGACGTGGTCGTTCTGTATCGCGTTCTCGATCGCGCACACCGCCGCCCCGATCACGTGGAGGAAGACGTTCTCCGTCTCGATCTGTCTCGCGCTCCCCTTCACCGCCTGCCCGCGGCAGACCAGCAAGAGCAGCTCCCCCACCACAGCGTGTCAACGATCGAAGGAGAAGGAACTCGTCAAGTGAGGGATCACGGAGCCCTAGCCAGTCACCATATCATGGTGCGGATGGTGCTAGAGGAAGGGGCAGAGCCAGCCCACCGAGACAGCCACCGGTGCGGAAGGAAAGGAGCTTGAGCCCGTACAGCAAGAGGGTGGCGCTTACGAGGGGTGGTGGTGGGCGGTAGGCAGAGCCGGAGTGAGCTGCGATTATATAGTTGACCAGAAGCATGTTGCATGTTGCATGTTGCAAATGCTTTTAATGAAGATAACGCAGTCTCCATCCTTACATATCTTGAGTCTGGATTCCGGTGGTGCGTTTCCGTCATTGATGCTGATATATGGTATTGAGTTGTACAGTACGTGAATTGAAGTAACACAAGCGGGAGTAAATCTGGAATAGCAGATACAGCAGTGTCGGCAATCATAGACTCAAGACAGAGATGAACGAATGGCACAAACCGAAGACGGAGTCATCTGTAGGAGTAACACAATAGCAGCCTGTAGAGGGAAGCGTTTTGCTGAGCAGACCTATCACTCTGAGCAATTGCCACAAGTGAAAGTGGATGGAGTCGATTTTGATTTTGATTTGAGAAGTCATCGCCAATACGTGATTGACAGCAGGACCACCCACGGAGGACTTCACACTCAATGCGAGCAGTCAATGCCTTCGAGTGAAAGTCCCATAACCTGTCCGACATCACATCATTGCGAGCAAGTCATTCATTGAGGAGAAGTCAATTCCAGGCTACGTGAGCTCTATCCGCCAGCGCAGCCCGTATCCACGAAATATGATCGAAGTTTTCATGACCCGCATATTCGCATCGACAGCATCCTCATCCTCAACCACATCCACGTGGTCCTCCACGTTCCTCCCCAATCCTTCCCCATCATAACCACATCCCACGCCATATCTGCACCCGCAGCATATGCGCTTGTCTTCTACTTGAGCTTCTTCTTGGGGCGGAGCTGGTTGGAGTGACCGCACTTCTTCTTGCGGCAGTTGGTGGCACGA
>Ga0058698_10000527_pt1 | contig 20975 bp, 23 predicted proteins | sample AgamicAsSfe_FD_67288 | JGI IMG/M metagenome (GOLD analysis project Ga0058698, IMG submission 67288) | Agave microbial communities from Guanajuato, Mexico - As.Sf.e | ecosystem: Host-associated > Plants > Phyllosphere > Phylloplane/Leaf | place: Guanajuato, Mexico | collected 2012-05-30
GGGGTGGGCAGGAGGAGTTTATGGTAGATACCCGATAGTGGGTTGCGGCCGGTGATGCTGCTATGGAATGGAATTGATCGTGTCTTTTGTGTCTGTGAAGCGTGCCGTGCCTCGTCGGGTTTATATTCGACGTGCTACTTCGTCTCATCTTAAGCGGCGGGCAATACCAGTAGCAAGAGAACTAATCATAACTCCAGGAGACCTAGGGATGTAGGGGTACCACACACGAGGTGGCCAGGTGTTTTACTCGCCACGTTGTATATAGATGCTCTAGTAGTGCACGGCTATGCTAAGCTCCAATGTAATCGGAACGGAACGTACCTTTTCTCCCCGTGAGGCTGTGAATCTCGCCGTCAAGCCTCGAGAAATGCATTCTACTTATGTCTATAATGCCTTCTAGTCTCCTCTCGAGCCAAAAGGTGATGCTGATGTCAAGCAGGAAACCGTTGCAGCAAAGAGACCAAGGGGAAGCAGGGCACCACCTACAAAAGAGCTGGACGAATATACCACTGATGTCCTAGACAAATGTCCCGGCATTTGAAGCCAGGATGAAGGCATAACAACATGTACACGTATCAAAACGACGCATCTTACTTTGTGAAGTGAATCTCGCCATGACTTTCTAACACCGTCAAGCTCCTTAAGCTCTAACCTCTCGTCAGGCAAGCAGAGCTGCCATCAACGCAACACAAGGAAGGACAACAGCCTAGGAGCACCAGGGAGCGTGTCGCTGCCGCCGTGCTAGGTCGATGCCGGTGCAAAGAGGTCGTCATTGACTCGTGATACTAGCTATGTCGTTGCCCTTTCCTCTTGGGAGGCAGGGGCGCTTGATCACGGTCGTCAAGCCATGACTCTCGCCGTGACGCCAAAAAGACGAGGTAGCTCGAAGACCACTTGACTCCTCCAAGCTCTGAACCGATGCTGTCGTACATATAGTGCCCGCGTGCTTCCTCACTCGGGGATGTAATCGGGAGAGTGCCGTATGCCTCCGCAGGCTGACTGCGAAGTCACCGTAAGGGAAGGGAGAGAGAGAGAGATACAAGACTAGAGGAAGAGGAATGATCTGTCCGAACATGCATGGTGCAATATTTTGTGAAAGGAACGAAAGGGAAAACGATATCGTGCTTGCCACATCGTAGATGCACGCTAGCTTACCAGGACAGCAACGTACAGTCTTTCTGGAGCGGCGGATCTCATTTGGTTGGCAGCAAATGCTGTACGCAAGCTCTTCCTCAACATTCACCACCATGAGAGTGTGAGCTCGCAGCAGGGTTGTGGCTCGGAACATCATACTGTGCTCAAGTCGATATATCCTTTGTTTCTGTACATACTCCCACAGCCTATGCGGTGCCATACAAATCTAGATCTACGTATGCCTCTAGGTAAGTGTACCGTGCATTTGTACGCCGCGACGCCAGAAAGGAAATCAAGTTTGCCGCTGTTGTCCGTCGAATTTTCCATCCGTCATTTGCACAATCAACCAACCGTCGATCCTGCACTCAAATCCCATCTTTACGGCATTCCAGTCGTGTTCCAATGAGTCGTCGAACCATGACAAATAGAGCCGAGCCTACGCCAGCTCCACTCCTCACATTCTTTCCACCATAAGTTGTCGCTGTCGCTGTCGCATTACGCCTTGCGCGACCTGGTGACACGTGGCGATGAGGTCTCCTTGCCACTGGCAAAGATGCTAGGATCAGGTCTGCTCTCCTTTCCGGCACTGAACTTCCTTCTTGCCTCTGCAATGGTTGGAATCTTCTCATCCTTCATCTCGATCAGCGCCTCGACAGATCGTGTCCTGCCGTGGTTCTTGCTTGCAGGCTTCTTGTAGGTGGCGAAGTAGAAGCTGATAAAAAGCAAGAGGTAGCTAGATAGAATACCCATGCCAGCGATAGCAGCCCATTCCTCTCCGGCGCAGCTGCCAGCGTTTGGTGCCCAGGGAAAGTATGTGGAGGAGCTAAGGACTATATGTCAATGTCGCACCTCAGGACAAAGTCAACAACAAACTTACAAGTATGTGTATGATGCAAAATAGATGAATCCAAGGTCAATGACGAACTGAGAAATCTGGAGAATAGTGATATACTTCTTCCACCAGATCTTGATACCACGAGCAGCCTGGAAGTAATACCAGTACATAACAACGTGCACCATAAGGTTCAGGGTGATGGGCACCCAAGAAACGGATGTATGTCCGTGGAGCTGGGTGAAGCAGAGAAGAGCAGTGGCGCCATGGTGGTACGTATGCAGGAAAGTGAGGGGCTTCTTCTTGAGAAAGAGAAACACGGTGTCAATGAGCTCGAGGTACTTTGTAAGGTAGTTTAACTTGTACAGAATTAGCTTGAAGGCTTGGCAGGGGAAAAGTGTAAACATACGTAGTAAAGGACAACCAGTTGTCTGGTCCAGCCACCTGAATGCGCGCAAATAGCGTGAAAGACACCATTGCGCACAACTTCTGGGATGAGCTGTTCAAGCATCAGCGCCAACAACCCGCCACTGATGAGGACCAGGTAAAAGTTGTGAATCTTGAAAAGGCCGTTCAAGGAGAAAGCAGGCCTGCTGCGCATGAGCTCCCGCCCGCCGAAGATGACAACATAGTAGACGACAAGTGTGATGGATGTCTCCTGTAGCGTCGACATGGGTGTCTTGGCCGTGACGAAGTCAAAGTCCTGCGGCCTGTAGCCCTTGATCATTGTGAAAAAGTGTTCGAAGATGGGCCATAAGTGAACGCCAAATGGCCTGTCCAGGCTCGGCGCGGCTACTTCGATCCATTTCGGCAGCACAGACATGGTGGATATGTGAATTAGCAAAGGAGTGACTGAAGAAGGTGGACAGGAAGGAAGGTGAACACTGCAATCGAGGTCGAGGGGTGGGACCTGTGTATTTGTTCTTTTGATTTGGTACAAGCAAGCGCGTCTTTGCAAAATGCGGGGAATATAGGGGCCAATGCGCTAGCCTTAAGCAGGTTGATCCAGTAAGCACACACCCCAGGCAAGGCTATGGACCGTGCTTTGTGTGGGCAATACTCTATACAATAACAGGGCGTGTTTTAGTGAGGACCATGGTCGAGCGACTTGCGAGCTGTTGTCATTGGGTTGTGTATGCACTGGGAACACCAATACCATGATGCGATACACGTTGAGGACGCATACGACACTGCTTATGCTTGCAACCTACGGTCCTATCTCTGGCTGTCCCATCGGCATAGCCTTACCCAGTCTATACTGTCCATGACCCGTCAGTGTCCCGTTCATGTTCCCAGCGCCCATCCCAGCACTTCGGCAAGCACGCCCCAACTGGCTTCGCCGGCCTTCCCTGTGTTCACCCCCTCACCCTCGTCGTCCTGGGCCGCCGCACCACGCGCTGCTGTGCGTAAGCCGGCAACCACAAGTCCAAGCAGCTGATCGTGCTGCAAAGTCATCTGCGCCATGCGTGTTGCACCTTCCGCGGCTGTGAGGGGTCTAGCCGGGAGTGCTGGGATGGCATCGGCCTTTGTTTCATCTCCAGATTCATGCTCGGAGTCGGAGCTCACGTCACCGTCGTCGTCGTGTGCAATTTTCACCGCCTTTGCACTTGATTCGCCCTGCAGCCGTATCTGCAACTGCACAAATAGCACGCCCAGGTCCGCCAGACTAAGAATTGCGCCGTGCACGCCAGAGACCTGCGTAGAGAGAAGGCAGCCACGCTCGAGACGAGCCATGTACGTGGCATGTGCAGCGATGAGGCCGTCGATGGAAGTGGCGGACATGAGCGCACTATGTAGTGTACGTGATGCCGGGGCAATGGCTTCGTGGAGTAGATGGGAGCGAATGGTGGTAAGGGTGTGAAGCAGGCGGTGGCGGAGACGGAGGGTCAGATATCTGCGGGCCTGCTGGGCGTGGTGGCTGGTCTTGGAGTGCTTGAGGGAGCGGAGAGAGAGGAGAGAGATAGGCCGGTGGAGCTGGAGAAGGATGGTCGAGATAGCTACGTGGATCGGCATGGCGGTCTTGGGCGATATGATATTATGAATATCAGCCGGGAAGCTATAGGCGATGTATGCTGGGATAATAGCCAGGGCTTTGACTGTTCTGTCTCGTCGGGAGCGTTCTATGAACTTTGCTTCATTGATTCTGGTGATGCTGATCCGTCGTTTGTCGACACTTGCATAATTGGCAAAGCATGATCGCACGAGGTCTTCAAGGAAGAGTGGCTCATGCCAGGTAGCCTTACCCGCGTCAAGCTTAGCGAAGACGGTGGATGCACATTGATTGGTCAGACTACCGTCTTTGGATAAGTAGAGATACTCGAGCGCCTCGACTGTATTCATAATACCACCCTTGCGCTGGAGATGTTGCGATAGTGTACGCCAAGTATGTTGGTGCTTACTCGAGACCCATGCCTCTAGTCTGGAATGTAAAAGCTGTGGAAAGGGAATGAGAGAGATTTGTTCATCTGCTGCGTGCTTAATGGAGAAGTCTGGTATTACTCGATCGATCTCGCTCAGTACGTGCTCTGGTGTGGTGGTGGAGAGTCCAAGCTCTCTCATGAACGCTACACTCTTGCCACTTGCGAACATCTGCGGCATCAACGATTGCAGGAAGCCAGGGCCTGTGAACAGCCCGTCTTCGTCTAGTGCTTGAATGTAGCGATCCTTCCAAAAATTCGAGATACCAACATTATCGCGACTTATGAATGGCGACGCAACATTTGGCAATCCAAGATCCCCGTCATCCATCCACGTCCCAAGTGGCTTGAGATAAGTATGTAAGCAGCGTGAGAAGAGTCTTGAAGTTCTGTCGAAGCCTTCGGAGTCGCCGATGATCTCTGCCATACAGACATGATTGTAAAGCTCGTCGAGAAGTCGAAACGACTGGGTCGTCGGGAGTCCATGCATGACTTGGATGACGGTTTTGAGATATACAAATTGCTCGACGAGGTTTCGCACTTCACTCTCCAGAGTGATCAGACTGACGACAAGTGACTCATTCATATTGACAAAGCTGTTTTCGATTCTTGCAATGCTAGCGCCAAAGTCCTGGAGCTGCTCATCAATGGCAGCAGCGAAGGTCTGTATTAAGAAGCCGTCATGTCTCACTTTGCTGTAGTGACGAAGTACACCAATCTCAGTCCCCATACTGGCAAAAGATTGTAGTAAGCTGCTCAAGGCTGTCTTTGACAGACTCTCAAGCATGATTGAAGATTGAGCGCGTATAGTGTGATCGACTCCATCGATCTTGTATATTGCTGTCGGCAAGCCGTATAGCATGTGTAGCGTTTCTCGAATCAGCTGTACCTCCGTCAAGTTTGTCTGCTGCTTGGCGTGCAGAACACTCCCCAGCTCGTCGGAATGAATAGGAAGCACGAAAGCCTGAGCAGCAACATCGACAGACCTCTCATCGATACTGGACGACCTTGTATCTTCGCTTGTGTGCGATGAGGCTAGACTGAGCAGAGTTGTGTCCTCGTCCTCTGAGCCAGCTCGAAAGTCAACCTCGTCCCATACACCATCGGCCTCCAGCGGATCATCCGCCAGAATCTCATCCCACGTAAGTGTTGGTTGGAAATCATCCTGATACAACATATCAAGTGCGTCGACTGTCGACTTGCGTAGTGGCTCGTCCGAAAGGAGCAATAGTAAGGACAGAATCTCCGGCTTCCATTTAGTCGACTCTGACTCCAGTTCCTCGAGGCGTTTCTTAAGTGCGTCCGCAAGTCTTTCATTGTTCAGAACCTCGAATTTCTCGATCAAGCCGTCCAAGCTGTCCCGGACTTGAAACTGATCAGTGCGTGGGAAACGATGATGCCGCAGGTCTCGAGTTGCTGCATCTTTGCACACTCGAAGACGTGATGCTTCACGCTGGATTTCAGATATTAGCTATGTGTGATTGCATTAGTCGATGTTTGTGGACGTACTATTGGTGAGAACCCTGTGATGGCCTCGGCAAGCCCCTGAGTAAGCGCGTCCATCACGACACACCGCTATCAACTGCACCTGCACAAGTCATGGTTCGAGTAAATGAATCCGAAACGCGCCAAGACCTGATCCCGATGTGGACAAGCGGCAAACGACATCTCTGGACCCTGTTGACGTGTTTCACAATTGTCAGTCTGATCGTCAATGCCATCAACGGTCTGCTATCGTGCTGCTATTCAACACAGCATGCCCACAGAGTTCTCGACGTAGCGGTCGACGGCAAAGGCCCGACTGGACGACATGTCTACCTTTCCCACTTAACGCCGCCCGATACCAATACATCATGCCATCGAGGCCAGCAAGACTCATTGCAGGACTTACTCTGGTCGCATTTCTGTACATGATCGTTCTCATCGTACGGTCTCAGTCAGATGCCAATGAGTATGCGCCAAAGCAATGGGGCCACTTGACACACGATCCCAATCTAGAACGTACGCACGATGGCTGCAAAACATGCCGATGGCGTAAGCTAATATCTCACCCATGCAGTTATCGACGAACCTCCCGGTCCTCTCCACCGCGTCGATGGCGACAACTATGCGCCCAATAATCCCGACTCCGACCGCATAAAAGCCACCCTCCTCTCCCTCGTCCGCAACTCCGAGCTCGAACAACTCATCCAATCCATCCGCGATCTCGAAGCAACCTTCAACCACAAATTCAACTATCCCTGGACCTTCCTCAACGACGAGCCCTTCACCGAAACCTTCAAGCGCCGCGTCCGCGCCGAAACCCGCGCCCAAGTCACCTTCGCCACAATCCCCTCCTCCCACTGGTCCACCCCACCCTGGATCGACCCCTCCCTCTTCGCCGAATCCGCAGCCATCCTTGCCGACAACGGCGTCCAGTACGCCGACAAGATATCCTACCATCAAATGTGCCGCTGGAATTCGGGCTTCTTCCCGCATCACCCCGCCCTCGCCGACAAGGACTACTACTGGCGCGTCGAGCCCAACGTGCACTTCTTCTGCGACATCGACTACGACGTGTTTCGCTACATGGCCGACCGCAACAAGACCTACGGCTTCACCATAAATCTGTACGACGCGCCCCTCTCCATCCCCACGCTCTGGCCGGAAACAGAGCGCTTCCTCGCCACGCCCGGCGTCGCTGAGAAGTACCTCCACCCGAACAACGCGCTCGGCTGGGTAACCGACACCGCGCACCGCCCCTCGCACGCCGCGGCCGCGCACGGCTACAGTACGTGTCATTTCTGGAGCAATTTCGAGATTGGCAGCCTAGCATTCTGGCGGAGTGAGGCGTACACGGCGTATTTCAAGCATTTGGACCGCGCTGGGGGCTTTTTCTACGAACGATGGGGCGATGCGCCGGTGCATAGTATTGCGCTGGGGTTGTTTGAGGATAGGGAGAAGATTCATTGGTTTAGGGATATTGGGTATCAGCATATTCCGTTTTTCAATTGTCCGACGAGGCCACAGGGGAAGTGTAAGGGGTGTAAGCCGGGGTTGTTTTCGGTGAGTACGGATGTCGTGATGGTGGACGGGTGGGTGGTGAGATGTGGTAGACTGAGCTAATGATTGTGTAGGACGGCGAGAAATTCCTTTTCAAGGAGGACTGCAGACCTAGCTGGTTGCAGCATGTTGGGTTTGGCGAGTGGGAACAGTAAATAGCATTGCACAGTTCTGCGTGGAGCTAGCGAATAGTGCGACTGCATCGAGGAGTTATCCCTTTTTGGATGAAAAGATATCACAACATCCTAGCATCGTCCAGGATAAAAATGTAGCATATCATTACTAAGTACATACCTAAGAGACAGCGCAGCACATAGAAGATCACGAATACAGCATTCTCTCAAGCCAGGGGATAGAGTCTTCAATGCATCTTCCATTCCTACTTTACAGTGCATTCTCTGCCTCCCGCGGTCTTGCGCCTTTCAATCTCTCCTCAATCCCCGTGCCCTCTTCAATGTGTTTCGTCGATCCACTCTCCAAACAATAGCCTTCCCATCTACGCAGCCATGGGCAGATCCGGGTACAGCACCTCCTTCAAGTCAATGCCCAACTCCTCCCTGATGGGCTCAAGCTCCTGCAGATATTGCTCGTACTGGGTCTTGTTCTCGACCTTGGCCTTGATACCTGTAGATTTCGAGATTCGTCAGCTTTCCTTCTTCTCCTTTGAATTCCCTTCGTCTAGTTTTCCACGCTCTGCGTTCTTCTGAACCCCGTCCCATTCTTTGTATTCTGTTCATTGAAGCTGGTTTGCAGAATGTGTGTGTTGTGTATTTGACGTACCCTCGAAGATTCTGACAGCAGTTGGGAAGTCGTTGACGCGACGGGCGGCGCGGAGCGCAGCGGTGATGACGGTGGTGGAGGGGACGAGATCGTATGCGAATGAGTTGTTCAGGTTACGCTGATGAGACAAGCTGTTAGAAGTTGCGGCCTGCTTGATATCGTCGCAAAATGACTTCCAGCCGGAATCGAAGTCGACTTATGGACACATGGAGGGTCGTACCTGAAGCTCAAACACATCCTGGACGCTATCAAACTCCTTCTCGTATCTGCCATTTACATCTGCGTTAGTCTTGCACATTCCGAATTCCATGTCGCATGTTCGTGTTTCTTCCCACCCGTTCACAACCGTCACCCCTCGTCCACTCCAACACAAGCCACAACCCCAGCACCTTCCAGCACCCCCTCACTCAAATCAACATACCTAGCAGTAAACTCCTCGAAGGTCTCCTCGCCGTGCGGGTCATGCGGGTCTTTTGCTGCTTCCCGTCGCAATGCCGAGTTCGTGAAGGCCGCTGTGGCTGGGCGGATAGTAAGTGGTGTCCTTGCGACGCGGACGATAGCGGACGGGCGGGCGCGTAGAGCGGCACGCAGAACTAATGAGGGAGACATGGAGCGGAGATGTGAAGTTGACTTGGGCGGGTAGTGGATGACAGGCTAGGATTTATTGACTTGACGTTGCTCTGCTGCAGCTTTCCAATGGTCCGATCAGGATTATCACGTGACGAAGATCTGCGATGCTTCATTCCTATGTGCAATCACCAGCACCCTTTCAGGTATCTTTGTCTGTACGCCATCTCTGATAGCTCTGCACTACTGCTTCGCGCGGCTTGCCCTGGAGTATCACAGTATTTGATCGATACCGACATAAGAGATTATAATTGGTTTCCTCGAGAATCATGCAATATCCTACTCATATCATGTCAATCTATAATATACAACGAAGCCTCTGCACCATCACTCCAACTCCGCATCATTTGCATCGTCCTGACGCTTATTGACCTGACCTGCCTTGCCATACAGCATCCACGACGCCCGTTGTCGAGTTTCCCACCTCGTCCATAGCCCAAATCCCATCTTTTCAACGCCGTGCTACAGCCGAATCCAAACGCGCGGGCCCTGCACAATAGAGTTAACAAAGTCAAATCAACGACGACCTGATCTGTTCATGCTACCCTCGAGACCTGTAACTTCGGCTTCCAGCTGCTTGATGACAGCATGACTCTGTTCAAGATCTTTGTTCAGACGATCACGCTCAGCAATCAGCTTCTGCTCCCAAGCACGGAATCTCCCCTCTTCGACCTTGACCTGCTCAGTGAATCGTCTTCGCAGTGCCTCCTCTTCCTCCTTGAACTTGGGGTTGTCCAGCTTGCGAGGTCTTGTTTCGCCGAACTTCCTCGTCTCCATTTGCTGTCCACGGTAGGATTCGTAGTGAGTCTCTTCAGTACTCGTGATGAGGTCCAACATGTGCGTTCGAACGAGGATGTTTCGGACCTTCTTGAAATCGCAGTGATCCTCGTTCTCGACTTCTGCCACACCCCAAGCGTATTGACGACCTTTCCCAGTGCGTCCATCAGCTGTCTGCACGTCCTTTTCCGAGCCAATGACAGAGAATGGCATCGAAGCGATCAGGCTGCGAGCATGTTGTAGTCCAGCATCGTCGTCTTCATCAAGAGGTGGTGTGTAGACTTGAATGCCTTGAGCTTCGATCACCGCACGAATCTGAAGCTCGTCAGTAATGCGACTAAATCGTGAGAATACAGACTCACTCTTTGCTTGAACATTTGCATGTCGCGTGGACTGAGTGTGTCGGCCTTGGCAATGATCGGAATGAGGTTAACCCTGGTAGAAAGGCGCTTCATCACCTCAATGTCAAGTGGCTTCAAAGTGTGTCCTGTAGGGCGAATGAAGTAGAGACAGGCGTGAACGCGAAGATCGATCTTGTCGCCACGACGAGGCTGTTGCTCCTGGAGCATGTAAGATTCGTGCTGATCGTCCAGGAACTCAATGATAGGTTGCCACGAATCGCGGTTGTTCACATAGTCCCCGAAACCTGGTGTATCGATGACCGTAAGACGGACTGGTCATGTTAGTCGTGAAACTGTGCTCATGACCTTAGACTGTCCTACCCTTGAAGAACTTCTCTTCCAGCTCAGCCTTTGTGATCTCAATCTCGACAGTCTTGTCAACCTGCTTTTGATGCCTTCGGCGATGGTCTGAATAGTTCTTGATTGTGGTGGAGAAGAGAGTGTTGATGAATGTAGTCTTTCCCAAGCCAGACTCTCCAGCTACCTGATCCAAAATCAGCGAAGTGACAACGTTCGAGTAAGCGCCGTGATCTTACCATCAGTGTAAAGGCTGCTCCTCGCTTCGCAACAATCTTGTGTCTATGGATACATCAGAGGACTATACTTGGTCGCTGAGCACAATTCTTGACGAACCGCTGATTCGGGAGCTACAACTTTCTGTCAGCAGTGAGAACACGCGCAAATTGATGTACTCACGTTCGCGACTCCAATTGGTGATCCGGACTCCATTGTCGATAGCTTCGTGCGAGGTTGAGACGCGTCTGTTATGTCTTCGTCCGGTGTTTAGCTCGAATGGGGCTTTGCCGTAAGCTGTCAAGCGGATCTGTAAGTTGCGCGAGACTATGTAGTGAAGGGCGAAGGAACTTGCGGTGAGAGTGAGCTAGGTTAGAAAGTGAATGAACGGTCAGGCAGAAGATGAAAGCGCGACGGTACAAGAATGCAACCACAACCTGCAGGTGCAGCCCATCTCAATCTCCTGTGCCTGCCTATCGTTTTTCAGGGTCCAGGTCTGAAACGGAGCTAAAGGCCGGAGCTTGGAGAAATTATTTGAGACGGCAAGGCGTACCGTGAGGGACTCATTGCGCATCGAGCCTCTACTATACCCATCGTCCTCTACATCACCGCTAACCTTCAGTGACGCAGCGCTGAACGAAGCGAGCAATGCGGATATGAAGACAGACTTCAAGGTGAGCCTCACTATGTCTGCAGCTCTTCCGCCCACATAATAACATCTGCATAGTTCTCCAACCTACTCGGGACAGTATATAGTAGAGGCAACCTCCTCTTCAATCCGGAAGGGACTTGTCTGCTTTCTCCTGTAGGCAATCGAGTCACTGTCTTCGATCTCGTACAGTTCGTAGCATTGTGGCATCTGTCATCAGCTCCGGCGCATACTCATCGATTCTAGTAACACCTCATATACCCTTCCCGCAGCACATCGACGTAATATCGCACGAATAGCATTAAATCCTCGTGGAAACCTTCTACTCACCGTCGACGAAGACGGTCACGCAATCCTCACAAACTTCCCTCGACGTGTCGTCCTACATCATTTCGCATTCAGCGGCGCCGTAACAGCATTAGCATTCTCACCTTCAGACCGACACTTTGCCGTCGGTGCTGGTCGTGTTGTAGAGGTATGGCATACTCCATCGACACCAGATAGCAATGACTCCGGCGAACTCGAGTTTGCGCCATTCGTAAGACATCATCGGCATGCTGGTCATCACGATGCCGTCACAAATATTACGTGGTCGAGTGACTCCAGATTCTTCCTCACTAGCTCGAAAGACTTGACAGCACGAATATGGAGCTTGAACCCGGAAGCAAATTTCACAACAACAACGTTGGCTGGTCACAGGCAGGAAGTACGAGCTGCGTGGTTTGCGATAGACCAGGAAACACTGTATACAGTCAGTAAAGATGGCGCACTTTTCGAGTGGAAATATATGCAAGGACAAATCTCGAATACAGAAAATGGAGATGATGAAATGATGGTGACAGACGAGCGCTGGAGGATATCACAAAGGCATTACTTCATGCAAAATAATGCACATCTGACTTGTGCTGCTTTTCACTCAAAGTCCAACTTATTAGTGGTAGGCTTCTCAAATGGTATATTTGGGCTGTATGAGCTTCCAGAGTTTAATCAGATTCACACCTTGAGGTAAGTAGGCTTGAGAGGCGCCTCGTTTCGAAGACTGACGCTCTTCTAGCATATCCCAAAACGACATCGACTTCGTCGACATTAATGCGTCTGGTGAATGGCTGGCATTCGGTGCGTCGAGATTGGGACAACTTCTCGTCTGGGAATGGCAGTCAGAGTCCTACATCTTGAAACAGCAAGGTCACTTTGACTCCATGAACTCCATTATCTACTCACCCGACGGTCAACGCATAATAACCACAGCAGACGATGGCAAGATCAAAGTATGGGACGTCAACTCAGGGTTCTGTATCGTAACATTCACCGAGCACACCAGTGGTGTTACAGCATGCGAATTCGCGAAACGAGGGACTGTGCTGTTCACTGCTAGTCTGGACGGATCCATCCGTGCATGGGATCTCATCCGCTACCGAAACTTTCGCACATTCACCGCACCAACACGACTATCTTTTTCATCTCTCGCAGTCGACCCGTCCGGCGAAGTCGTCTGCGCTGGCTCTCTAGACTCCTTCGACATCCACGTCTGGAGTGTGCAGACCGGCGCCCTCCTCGACCAACTCGCTGGCCACGAAGGCCCAGTCTCCACCCTCGCCTTTGCTCCAGACGGTACTACCCTTGTCTCCGGCTCCTGGGACCACACGGTCCGCATGTGGTCCATCTTCGCACGTACGCAAACCTCCGAACCACTTCAACTCCAAGCCGACGTTCTTTCTGTCGCCTTCCGCCCCGATAGCTCTCAAATCGCTGTCGCAGCTCTGGATGGCTCTTTAACTTTCTGGTCCGTCTCCAATGCGACTCAAGTCGCTGGTCTCGACGCCCGTCGCGACGTGTCCGGCGGCCGTAAGGCCACTGATCGCCGGACTGCCGCCAACATCGCCGGCACGAAAGCGTTCTCCACGCTTGCATACTCTGCTGATGGCGCATGCGTTCTTGCTGGCGGCCACAGCAAGTACATCTGCCTGTACGACGTGGCCTCCGGCGCGCTCCTCAAGAAATTCACAGTCAGCATCAACCTCGATCTTGCCGGGACGCAGGAATATCTCAACTCGCGCGACCTCCTCGAAGGCGGTCCTCGCGCTCTCCTCGATTCTCGCGGCGAGGCCGATAGTCTCCAAGACCGCCTCGATCGCTCACTTCCCGGTGCCAAACGCACAGGCGATGCCGGTCTGCGCATCACAGCGCCCGAAGTCCGCGTGTCCAGCGTTGCCTTCGCGCCGTCGAATCGGTCATTCTGCGCCGCGAGCACAGAGGGCTTGCTCGTGTACTCTGTTGACGCCACCGTGGCGTTCGATCCGTTTGAGCTCGGTCTGGACGTCACGCCTGCGACGATCAAAGCGGCTGTAAGCTCTGCGTCGTGGCTGCGCGCTTTGGTTCTCGCGTTCCGGCTCAATGAGCGCGGATTGCTGCGGTACGTGTACGAGCGCGTCCCCCTCGGCGAAGCCAAGAGCGTGCTAGCTGGCCTGCCGGAGGTGTATGTGGCGAGGCTGTTGGCGTTTGTGGCGAGGGAAGCGGACGAGACACCACATGTCGAGGTGCATTTGAGGTGGGTTGAGGGGATTGTGACGCAGTTTGGACGGTGGATCAAGGAGGGGGCGAGGGGGAGTGGAGGCGGAGGGTGTCAGGCGGAGTTGAGGAGTGTGGAGAGAGCTGTCAGGAGGGTGGCGGGGGAGATTGGGAAGGTGGCGGAGGAGAATGGCTTTTTGGTGGGGTATTTGCTGGAGGGTGGCGGGATGGCGAGAGAGAGGAAGAGCGCAGGGCAGAACAGTGGTGCCGAAGGGTCTGATGAGAGCGATGATGATGATGAGGAGTTGACTGTCGAGCAATTGATGAATGGGATCAAGAGGAAGCCAGTGTCGTCGGATGAAGAACGGGAAGACGAGGAAAAAGATGAGAATGAAGGAGAGTGGATGGGTATGGAGGAGGACGAATGAATGTGCACATACCAGTATGTGTCTCAGAAATCTTACCAGGTGGAACGTCACCACGTAGCAGGAGAACCTCCTTTAGTATAGGACTACAGCTTCATGCAACGGTAAGTCCGATCCTAGGAGAATAACTTCCTTCCGGTCAGGACTACAGCTTTATGCAACAACAAGTAAGATACTAGATAGCCAGCACAAAAGACGAGGTCATAACAAGCGATGCTCTACTCTATTATTCCGCATACTCTGCTCTATTACCTCCGCTCGTCTGCGCGCATGCCCTGGGCTATACTAACGCCAATATCACAATGCAGCTCTCAGCCACGCGGATGTATGCCCTTCTCCGCACAGCACAAGCGTCCATTCCGATCGGTCCCCCGAGTTCGCCATGTCCCATACCCTAACACCTCCCTCCCATCACACCTTCCCTCATTTCTCTTCCTCCGCTCAGTTAACAGCACCATACCCCGTCCCCGGCGCACCGCTCCCCGGCTGGTTCATCATGCCCTGTCTTCCGCCCGCATACGTGACGTCGTGGTAGGCTTTCCACTCGAGGTAGAATGCGTGGATGTGGCCCTGCGTTGTCAGAGTTAGTAGGTGGTTGAGTGGCGCGCACATTCGATGGGGGGACGGGAGAAGGGGGAGAAGGTGGTGGAGGACATACGGGAAGGTAGCCGAGGAGGGTGAGGACGATGTTGATGATGAGGTTTGCGCCGCAGCCGTCGATGATGAGCACGCCGATGGGGGGGATGAAGATTGTGATTAGGACGAGGAGGATTGCTGGGAAGGTTTTGTTAGTCTGGGAGAGAAGAGGAATGAGAGCGTGGTTGCGCAGGAGGTGGCTTACGGTTCATCATCTTGGAGGAAGTGGCTGGTGGAGTGTCGAGTGGGAGGTGGGAGTGTCGAGTGGGAGTTAGGAGTTGTGGAGTGTTGTTTTGTGTTGTTCGGTTGAGGATATTCAATAGGTGCGTAGAATGTTAGGATGTTGCGACGGGATATTGATTGATATGACTGAGACTGATGCCTAGACTGAGGCTGAGGCTGAGGCTGAGGCTGTGGCATTTACAATGTTTTGTATTGAGACGACGTCATCATCTGCCAAGCCGGTTTTGACTGCGATTTTCAGGAACGCCTCCACCCACCAGGGAGGCCCGTGCCACGTGCGTGTCAACATCAGGTTTCAGGTCTGCCAGGTCTGCCAGCTCGGGTGGCCTTGACCTTGCTCGCATCAATCTCCAAGTATGAGATCGTTCTTCTGCACCTCACTACCTCTTGAGCCGCCAGTCAAGTCAGGCTCGACATGGACGAGCAATCCTTTCAGCTCATTCGGAAGCCTCGAATCCAGTGGTGCCACGTATTGCCCGATCAGGCAAGTGTGTAAGACGTAAGGTAGCAGTGACCTTGCGTTTGTCAAACAAAATCATCTCCCTCCAGCCTCTTCGATCTTTCTTTCCTCTTCCTCCTTCCTTGCACCGTGACGAAAGGCAAATAGATTTTGCACAGCTATCTCTCATTCTCGTAATCGCCATCCCCTGTGCTCCGTGAACTCTCAGGACTGCTTCACTTATCTGTCAAAGAATCCCGCTTTCAAACCAAGAAACCATGACCAGAAATACCCCCAACCTCCAACCCATCGCCCTCATCGGAGCAAACTCTCGCATCGGCCCCGCCCTCATCGCCGAGGTCGAAGGCTCTACCCTCTTCACCCTCACAATCCTCCAACGCCCTGCCTCCAGACCTCCCCACACCACCTCTCCAAGCACCAAATTAGTCACTCTCCCATCCGACCTCACCGCGCCTTCCGCCCGCTCGGAACTAGTCTCCGCACTCAAGGGCCACACCGCCCTGATATCCGCCCTCCCCGGCTCCTCCGTCGACCTACACAAAGCCATCGCCGACGCCTGCATCACCGCCTCCATCCCCCGCTTCATCCCCGCCGACTACGGCAGCGTCGACAGCGCGAATCCCGTCGTCGCCGCCCTTGTCCCGTTGTATAAGCAGAAGACTGCTGTACGTGAAAACCTCACTGAGTTGACGCGGCAGCACCCGCACTTCAGCTGGACGAGTCTCGTGTGCGGCCACTTCTTCGATTACGGGCTCGATACCGAATTGCTCATGTTCAATGTGCGTGCTGCGACGGCCGAGATTTTCGACGGAGGGAATGTCAAGTGGAGCGCGAGCACGCTGAAGCAGATTGGGCGAGGCGTTGTGGGCATCTTCGGCGCGCTGGAGGAGACCAAGAACAAAAAGCTATACATGCAGAGTTTCCTCACGACGCAGAGTGAGGTACTGGCAGCCTTGGAGAAAGTGTCGGGGAAGAAGTTCGAGGTCACGCAGTTGAGGTCGGGGGAGTACATCAAGGAGAAGAAGAAGAGGTTGGATCAGGGTGGAGAGGATCAGGCGGAGGTTACGGAACAGTTGGTTGCGGTGCTGGGGATCACGAGGGCGAATTGGACGAGCGAGAAGGAGTTTGCGAATGAGTTGTTGGGGTTGAGGGAGGAGGATGTGGAGGAGGAAGTCCGGAGGACGTATGAGAAGTTAATCAAGGCTTGATACCAATCAAGCTTGATCACGAACACTGGAGGTGAAAAAGACGGATTACGACGTTGTGCTAAGAACATAGTCAGAACATCACACCGAGATCTGCAACCACGACTTTAGCAACATCCTCAACAACTCTTCCCGCATATGCACTTCAAGCGTGCCATCACAGCAACGTCACCCGCATGCACGCCAGACGAGCCGACCGTCTGCGGGAGAGAGAAAGCAGCTACCTCGGTCACTTTCTAGCTACGAGAACAACTTCGTCTTGTTATGGCATACAGATCTATATATGCTCACATCCAGAACGCGAAAGCTCTGCAGCTTTCACACCTGGCTTGTCTCAACAAGAAGAGGAAATTAACATCACTGCCGCATAGAACTTTTTCCTCTTCCGTCTCTACGAGCTCCAGATGGTCGTCTGGCTGCGAATGTGTGGCGAAGATGAAAAAGTGGGAGCAGAAACTCACTGATCGAAGCGACCAAGACCAGAAGATATTATGCGCCAGGACAATATTTTCGTAGCATCTCGTCCAATCAACCCCAACACTGCGCATTTCTCCAGCCGCCTTAGCAATGTCGAGGAATGACTCACCACCGTTCCAATGCTTTTGCGCGCAATACTGCTCAAGTTGCGAACACTGGCAGTTGCGAGAGTCGTCTCTGCAATCTTACAAAACAGTTTTCCGCCGTTTCATGCACTCTCAAGCTTAACACAACTGCGACTACGATTGTCTTGAGTCGCACTGACGAATGTTCACTGGCTTGTTCGCGGCTTTTCAGCAGATTCAGCTTGATCGTATGAGCCGGTCACCATGGTCGATATTCGATCGAGGCAACATGATATCTCTGCTTGGAAAGACTAGAACAAGTACTTCAACTGGAGCTCTTCCTCACAGGCATTTCCCTCGACCATGCCACTGTCTGAATTGCTTCGCTCATTAGCGTGGCCTTTTTTTTCCTCCAGCGCATGGCTCATTTTGGCGTGGAGCGAGTCAATCTCAGCATGCAAAATTGCTTCACAAGGGCAAGCTGAGGCCAGTACACAGATGGACAAAGAACGATCAATAGCGATACAGCTTCGACCACCGCGCCTTCTTTGCCGGCGTCACCGCCCTGGCTGCTAGATAGCTCACTCCTCTTCCCATGCTGACTTGCTGCGACTGTGGCTGCCGCAAAGGACATGGCCGCCACGGCTTCTGTGACAAACAGTTTGACCAGAAGTTGCTAAGCCGCAGGTGCATCGAGTGCTAACATCCGCGCTAGCATGCGCCGTCCTGGTGTACCGATCTGTGACGTACGCCTTACGACGGAAGAGGAAGCCAACCTTTAATACCGTCCTCGAGGACCTGCCAGATTCAGCTATACTCTGTTACTTCCCGCTCGGTTGTCGTTTATCGCCTACGCCGACAAGGTCGAGATCAAGATGCTGGATGAGTATGTCACTTCCGGATCGATATCACAATATTACCACGTCAGGAAGATAGTGAGTAATAACAAAAGGCTACTTGTCGCATCGATATCGACACAGTATAGGCGGTGGAGCACGCAAAAGACAAGACCAAGATCCTGAAAACTCTAGCAAGTCGAACGGCAACGCTCCAAGCTTGGAGAAAGACTAAGCATACCTCTACGATAACCTTCTGAACATGATACCACGGAATTAAGTGGCTCGCGAATACATCACAAGGTAGTGTATTGAGCGCAGATGGCGCAAGACCAATCGGGATCCTAGCAGGACAAAACTCTCCTTCCGTATCATGGCCCCGTCTCGAGACCGTTGCATGAAGACTATGATGCGTTCAGCTATTTCAAAGATATTGACTTTTTCTTAGGGAATACCTGGAGCAAGATTTGATGGACGGTCTGATAAGAAGCCAGACTCATTATGAAGCACTGGCAGCGCACTGGCGAGTAACAATGGAGACTTTGTGCACGAAGCTGTGAGGAACTGGCCCGCTGTCACGTCTAGTGACTCAGATAGATCAGCAGACTATTAAGTTGTTCGTCTTTCAGGAAGTCGCCCAGGCCAACCTTGCATATAATGGCGGAAGCGTCCTCATCAGAAACCGCACCTCTTCTGCATTCATTTTCACGTCGACCATATATCGATGACGTTGACGCTACTTTTCAACACAATCCTAACCTTGGGGAGTCTGCAACTCAAGGTATCCACAACAACTCTCTTGGGCTCAGTGAGCAACGCGACGATGTTAAAGAACTACGTCGATCTAGATCAAGCACGCCTAAGAGCTGTCGGCCATGGTGTCAATAGTCCTATGGAAGACGACCATGTTACTGGAGCACATGGCCGCAACGACGAAGTCAGCTTTCAAGTTGAGAGTAATGCCAGCTTGTCTTCGTCCTGATGGCTGCTTTGATCACTGGCATAGGTCGAAAGGCCTTCGGCCATCCTCTCTCTGCATAGCTGGCGCTCGGATTCTGGATGGGCCTTACCTGGTACATTTCCCATGAGCACGAGGCGGTCCTGAAAAACCTACTTCCAAATTGCCCAGTTCATAGAAAAGCTCTTCTACAATAATGAACCACTCATCACTCTCAGGGATCGCATATCCTGGAAATTCGTCTCGTAGCTCACAAAAAGCCGTAGAAGTGGGGCTAATATGTCTTCGGCAACATGGACGTACTTAGCTGCCTGACCGCACATGCGCTATCCAGCGGATTTGAAGTTGCTGTTCTGGGCAAGTTCACACGCAAAGAGTGGCTCGCGATTATCAAGAATGAGAGTGGCTCGACATCATCAAGAACGTAATTATACAGCTAGACCAGGGGATAATCAACGAGTTTGATTGGCAACAGAAAGGCATTCCGCGCAACACCGCCGCTGGAACATTATCAAGGAGATAACTGAAATATTTCCTATCTACGTCGCTTCTCTCAATCTTATGCGCGCACCTGTACCGAGAAAAGCAATGCAACAGGGCCATCCCGGCGGGAGACATTAAATAATCGCAACTTTCTGGTATTCACCAAATTCGCTACTCGGAACTGTTGCTGCGTGAAGCGACAATGTAGAGGCCAGATATCTGACGGAGTTTGGATAGTGTAGAAATAGCTAGGATATAGCTCTTACGAAGAAACGTCCTGGCACCGATATTCCCCATGCCTCCATCCTCGTAAGCCGGCTCGTGACGCTGTTCATCACCCTCCGCCTTTCACACCTGCTTCTGCACGCGGTGGACTCCGCATACTCCCATATAGCCTCCACTTAAGCCCTCTCCACACCTTCCTGCGTGGTGCTAGGGTTAGTGGTTGGGCCAGCAGCGGGCGGAGACACATAATTACACGTCAGTAAGGGCGAGCGCTGCTTTGGCCATACAGTCGTGAGTATGCACGCTCTTCACTCACGTCTCCGTGCTCACTCTGCCCATCCCCTGGCCTCTTTCTTCTTGACGCCCACAACGACCAGATTCCTCGGACTCTCCTTATACTCCCACACAGCCTCCACCCACGCCTTCTCGACTCCCTCCTGCTCCTTGAGCCACATCCACCGATCCACCACCATCAGCGCCACCACCATGGGTGGCCGGGGAGGGGGCAGGTGCTATCGCGGGCACGGGCGTGGGCTTGTGCGTGTGCGTGTGCGAGCGGGCGTAGGTGAATCACCGCTTACACATCCCCCTTTGCTCCTGTCACCGTTTCGTTCTGCCTCTTTACACCCACAACGACCAGATTCCTCGGACTCTCCTTATACTCCCACACAGCCTCCACCCACGCCTTCTCGACTCCCTCCTGCTCCTTGAGCCACATCCACCGATCCACCACCATCAGCGCCTCCACTAATCCCGCACTATACGCCATCAGCGCCCACACGATACTGACTTCCTTCTTCCTGTGCCCAAAGCGCGCGTCGTATTCAGCGATGTCCGCGTCGCTGAGGTCGGAGAGTCGGGACTGGAAGTGCGCGGCGCGAGTGGATGTGGGATGGGGCGTGGAGATGCTGGATGTAATGTCGATGTTGTTGTTGGAAGACGTGGTGCTGGTGGAGGAATCGGACGATTCCGCCACGATCTTCGCAACAGCCCCGCGCACATAACGAACGAAATCGGTATAACACGCTTTCCTCAAGCTTCCGATGACTATTGGCGTGCCCCCGCCTCCTCGCCTTCCCTGCAACTCGGCATGATACTCGCCGTCCGTGTCCGTGGCCGGCGGGGCGTCTACACATCCGCGATCGAGGAAGACGCGTTGGAGGAGAGCGCGGTAGTAGTGGCGCGTGAAGAAGGAGGAGGAGTCGGCTGGCGTCCAGTTCTGAGGCGCTTGAACGGCCATCATGCGCGCGGTTATGTTGAGGTGGATGGGGTGGGGGAGGGA
>Ga0058698_10000528_pt1 | contig 20897 bp, 21 predicted proteins | sample AgamicAsSfe_FD_67288 | JGI IMG/M metagenome (GOLD analysis project Ga0058698, IMG submission 67288) | Agave microbial communities from Guanajuato, Mexico - As.Sf.e | ecosystem: Host-associated > Plants > Phyllosphere > Phylloplane/Leaf | place: Guanajuato, Mexico | collected 2012-05-30
GGGGAAGTGGGAGAGAGGGAGACCACTAACATGATCATCAGGAAACTCGACAGGATCTGAGGCAGACCAAACACGATATTTGTGAAGACGGGCCAGAATTCGGAGAAAGTGCCGGCAGGGAGGAGGTAGACGATTGTTTTCTTGAGGTTGTCGAAAACGATGCGGCCGTAGAGGACGGCGGCGACGACGCCGGCGAAGGAGTCGAGTAGAACCATGTCAGCTGGGTAGAGAGGATGGTCAGTCTGGGTTCAGAGTTGTGGTGGACGCACGAGGGAGGATGTCAAGCTTACAAGCTTCAATGGCAATGTCAGATCCACTCCCCATAGCAATACCGATATCTGCAGCTTTGAGCGAAGGCGCGTCGTTGACACCGTCACCAGTCATGGCGACGAGGTTGTCGTGGCGTTGGAATTCGTGGACGATGCGCAGTTTCTGCTCGGGAGTGGTGCGGGCAAAGACGATCTCGTCGTAGCTGCAGAGGTGTGTCCATTGGTCGTCGCTGAGAGAATTGAGCTCACCGCCGCTGAGGACAATGGCTTTGATGTCCTTCTGAGATGAGGCATCAGTGGGCGATTGGCCAGCTTTCTCATTGGCGTGATATGCAGTGGCAGCGTTGAGCGTTGAGGAACTGATGTCAGAGTCTGAGCGGTACTTGGAGAGTGCTGTGATGTCGTGCGTCAGTGCGGGTGGTGTTGTGATGATACCACATTGACTGGCAATGGCTTGTGCGGTGAGCTTGAAATCACCGGTGACCATGAAAACGCGGATACCAGCACGACGTAGAGTTGCAACGACTTCAGGAATCTCGTCTCTTGGCGGGTCGACGATACCAATGAGACCAACGAGAGTCAGGCCAGTACGGGCGTGCTCCATCGCCTCGTCCTCGAAGGCGCCGTGAGATGGATCTGCCTTGATCATGCTGCTGGAGAGAACCTTACGTGCAAGTAGAATGACACGCTTGCCGTTGGCACTCCAGCCATCCTTGATCGCCTCGACTTGTCGACGGTACTCGTCGTTGAATGGAACGACCTGACCATCAGGGCCGACAAAACTTGTGCAGCGACCAATCAGTACATCTGGTGCTCCTTTAATCGTAAGCAGCATCGAGTCATTCTCAAAGGCGTCATTTGGCGCGAGGGTGTCCTTGATGCCTTCGGACCCGTTATCTAATTGGTAGAAACGCATCATGTACTTGTTCTTGGAGTTGAAGGCGATTTCGAAGAGCTTGCGCCAGAGACTGCGGGTGACGTCTACAGAGCCAAGACTTTCAGAGAATCGTAGAACAGCTTGGTCCGTGGCGTCACCCTGGATAACACGTTCCTCGAGAGGCCTGTCCACGGTGGAGAAATCGAAATTACCAGCATTGCAAAGACCAGCGAGCGAGCGTAGTTGCCGGACAGAATTGTTGTTTCCACTCTTCTCGAGATCTTGTAGAGCAGTTTCCGGAGTCATTGTTCGTGTACCAATTGCACAATCTGTTGCAGTCATGACGTTCTTTGTGAGCGTACCGGTTTTGTCGGAGCAGATGACAGACACAGCTCCTAGTGTTTCCACAGTCTTCAAGCTTTTGCAGAGGACGTTGTTCTGCTTCATAATGTTCGCCACAATTGTCAAACTGGCCGTCAAGGCAATGGGAAGACCTTCAGGTACGAACGCGATTCCGACTGAGACTATGGTAACGATGAAGTTGGCAACGTTGATGTAGTCGGGGTACTTCTTCCTCAAATAGCCACCCCAGACAGCAGCGATGATGACCATGAAGGTTACGGCAATACTGACGATAATAATAACGAAGCGGAGGATCTCCTTCTGCAGAGGTGTCATCTTGTTATCAGGGGCAGCCGTGAGTTTGGCGATCTTTCCGAAAACAGTCTCATCTCCAGTCGACACGACCAGACCGTGTGCAGATCCAGAGATACAATGAGTACCTTGCATACCAATGCTGTAGGAAATTCGTTAGAAGATACTTCACCTGAGATTAGCTCATTATACATACCAGCGAGTTTCGAGGTAGTTGTCGTCTGTCGAGTCAATCGTGGAGGAAATAGGAAGAGACTCTCCTGTCAAGATACTCCGGTCAAACTTGGCATCAGTAGAAACCTCAACAAAGCGGACATCTGCTGGAAGTTTCTGACCAGCCTTAATAAGCAGAATGTCACCAGGCACGACTTCGTGTGATTCAATGGAGACCTGGTTGCCAGCTCGTAGTACAATACAGTTCTCTGGCAGCATTCCAGTGATTGAGTCCATGACCCGAGATGACGAGAAATCTTGCCAAGCATTGAATGCTGCTTGAATGACGAAGACCAAGATAAGGACGATAGCGAGTGCCAGGTTCGCCTGCGATGGTGGCTGACCCAATGGTTTCCAGGATACAAAGACGAGTATACCACCCAGTAGAAGCAGGGCACCAAATCCTCCAAAGAAGTATCCAAAGATCTTGCGCGCCAGATGCGATGGTGGAGGAGAGGGCTTGTTCGGTCCGTACTTGCTGAGATTGGTGGCGACTTGTTCTTTTGTGAGACCACTTGAGATGTTCGTGGAGAAGCGTGATGTCAGATCGTCTACAGAGGCAGTGTGATGATCCATTCCAGCCAGTTCTGTGATCACCAGAATGGTTAATATCGTCCTTGATATGCATTTCGCAGAAAGGTTGCCAACATACCTTCAGCAGCCTTCTTCTGCGGCTTCACAGTCGGAGTTGGCGCGGGCTTAGCCGCTGCTACCTTCTTCTGCTCGAAGCCATCTCCTAAACGTGCTTGCTCTCTTTCTGCCCTTTCGCGTGTCTGCTCAACGTGGATGGACAGTGTTCGATACTCAATAGGGATGCCGAGTCTAGGGTCGATCGAACCTCGACGTGCTCGTTCGATGGCATTGGAGTTGTTGCCAGACTGACCCGAGGCTGTAGAGAGTTGCGATGCTATTGAGATGCGACGCTGGAGGCGCCGAGCGTCGATTGATGTGTCATTGTTTTCCTCGTCGTCCGCATAACGGATCACGCGCCTCGATGCGGGAATGTCCTCGTCGGCATAGCTGATCATGCGACCGCCCTGAACCTTTTCAGGAGCAGAGGCCATTTCGTGTTATCAGCCTGGCAAAGTCCGCTCTTCCAGATAGATACGACCTTGAAAAGTCAATGTCAGAAAGATGGCACAAGAGCTATCCTAAGTCAATATCAGTATAGAGTTGATGTGCTTGATAGTGCACCGAAAGCGTAATGTTATTGAGAGACCATGCCACGACTCTTGATGAGTTGAGAGGGAATCAAAAGGGCCTGAGGGAATGGATCAACAACAATCGTGGGACAAACGTGATATGTATAGGGCACAAAAAGCCTCACGCGTTTACACGACTCTACGTAATGACCAGTATTTGAGACGCCGGAAGCTATGATATACGTGCTGTGTGGGATCAGAGGATAAGTGCCGGTGCTGCTAGACCTCTTCAGGCAAGAATTCGCGCGCAGAGTGTGAGGGAAGGTGAGGCATTTTGTCTGCAAGCCAGCGTCGACGTCAAGGTGAGGCATTTGTTGCCTGCGACATCTGAGGGCGAGCTTCACGAAGATTTCCGCCAGAAACACGAGGACAGATTGTCTGACATCCTGCAAACCCTTCTCCCATGACTACTTGAGGGCCTCTTTACCTGCCGCTAGCACTCACATACCTTCAGATGTCTTTCACCATGATTTTGGTGGATTTACTGCACGAAGTAGAGGGCGATATGGTCGCCGAAACGCAGTACGAGGCATTTAATTGCTTGGCTGCGGTGAAATGATGATTGTGGACCTCTTTGCCCCCAGCTTCTAGAGCATCACCGCCTTCCGAGGCACAAACAAGCATTTCTCATCATGGGGTTCTGTGATCAAGCATGCGTTTTTTTCTCGTAAAATGCCTCTCGTGTTTTGCCTGCAGTATGCAGGTCCCGTTGACGGGTGTGACGAGAGAAATGAGCGATTTTCTTTCATCGAACGAGTCACGTGATCCTTTGAACAGCCTGATCATGAGGTGGCTAGACATCATCCTCCGCTTCAGCACCAACAGCTGATGGTTATGACTCTGGCATATTCACAGACTGCGAGTGATTTATGTATTGTGTTCAATTGCCGACCAGATGGCGCGAAGGGGCGATGCAGCGGTCTTGATTTCTTATCCTTCAAGGTATTTTTTTGCCACATATAAGCGCGATTATTACGGCACCAACACTTCTTATGAGGACGAGGGCGCCTCAGACACAGCAAGACAGCTTCACGCACTGCAGACCAAAAATGATAAAACATGTGTGACGATGTCAAAGAAGAGCAAAGATGACTGCCTGATCATCAGATCAGAAGTCGTCCTCAAGATGCCAAGCCGCCGCTAGGGATCTGCTCCGTTCCGTGCTTCAGCTTGGTATATGTACTATACCGACAACCTCTTCTTTCATATACGACCATAGGAAAGTGAAAACAGGCCATCCCGTCCGCTCTGGCGTACTTAAGCACTTTACCGGCTGCGTAGTAGTTGGGTGGGTGACCACCAGCAAATTTCAGCTGTTGTATGTCATCTCCTTTTTTGCCTTTTTTCGCCTTGTTTTTTCCTTTTTTCCTTTCTTTGGCCTTCCTTTTTACATCTTCCGAGCGTTCTGAGCAGAAGCTTTATGGCGCTTTTCCCTATCCCGGACTTATGTTTTGACTTTTGCTCTGTGACTATGTATGCATTTACGCTGTAAACAGAAAGAATACCCTTGACAATTGACAGGCTTGGACTTTCCCATGGTATGTTAATACACTTTTGACGATATGAGCAATCGTGACTCTGTTCACGCTTAAAATGGACATACCTCAACCTTAAATATATACGGCCGCACAGATCCATGTACGGCACTCCCTTAAACCCTTCCACACTGCTGTCCTGCGACCATACCATTCCGTTCACTCAGTCCGAACTTGCCTCGCCACTCTACCTTCTCTATCCACGGTACTCTTCCCAAACTCACCATGTCCTTCAACAAGTCATCCTCAGAGCAGGGTCCCGTGCGCTGGACTCCCGATACCCACGAGCTCGTTTCCGCATCCATCGCACATCTGACACGCCCTGCCTCCCTTGGCACTCTCCCTGGACCCACCATGTCGTCCGACACGTCGTCTGCAGCAGAAGGGGACCTGATGCGCCACTACATCGACATCCACGAGCGAGTTGCCGCCTGGTGTACTGAGTCTATAAAGCAGGCATCCGCCACAACAGCCTTACAAAAGTGTGACTCACTGCGAAAAGTGTTCGTGAAACTCGGTAACGCACAATTTGTGCCTGGATCCGGCGGCCTCGAGGAGCAATGGATGCAAGCAATGGAGGCAAAACTACGTCTTTGTGAAAGCCAACTCGATCTGGTGGCCATGTGCCTTGGACATGTCAACGAGCAGATGAAACGGAAGCCGGAGGCTTTACGAGAAAGCTTCAGATACGAGTCCCTTACGGACCGCAGGAAGGAGATGCAGACCCTAGAGATTCAGAGCCGTCGCGAACTGATCTGCCTCCACGAAATGGCCTCTCCCATCGACGCCGGCACGGCCCTCTACGCCGAACGAGCCGCATCTCACACCGTGGCCCAGGCCTGGATCCACGGACTGACGCGGCACCTCGAATACCTCGACTCTGTGAATCATCCGCGCGCCCGCTCTCGCAACCACGCTCGCGCCAACTTCGCGTGCGAATACGGTGAGAGGCCTGACCCGCTCCCTCCTGGCCGCGAGGCACGCGCCAGGGCGAGCTTCAGACGGAATTTGAAAGCGGTGTATGGCTACAAAATTGCTGAAAAGGTTGGGAAAGGCAGGTTTTGGTGCGTTGTTACGCATCGCTTTAGTGACAGTGGATATCTGAGGTCGATGCATATCGTGCCGCCGTATTTGGGAGAGAAAGGTGTTGCGATGGTCTTTGGACAGCCGGCGAGAGAGGTTTGGTATGGTGTGGGCAATGGACTGTTGGTGCAGGTGGATGTCGCGGAGGCGTTTGAGGCGTTTCGGTGGACTATCATACCTAGCGTCCGCAGCAAGAAGAAGGAGCAGGAGAAGGAGAAGGACGAGGGTGGACAGGAGGAAGAGTATAAGGTCTTCATCCTCGACCCCAGCCTCATGACCTCGAGAATTAAAAGCTCAGCCACCAAATTCGCAGATTTCCATGGTCGAGCCCTTGATTTCAAGCACGCGACACACAGACCAACTCGACGATATCTCTACTTCATGTTTGTGGTGGCGATGGCGGTTTCCGAGCGACGCCGCCCCGGGAGTGCTGCTGGCGTCCTATGTGCATCGAGTAAGTTAATGAAGCCCTGGAAGGGCTGCGATCGGTTGCTAGATCGCGGCATCCTACGGAAGCTGGTCAAGTATATTGCGCACGACGGTGGTGCGCTGGGACTGGATGAGGAAGTAGGCGTGGAAATGGAAGCAGCCGGGGGATCGGATGAGGTGGGTGACGAGCAAAGGGCTGTCAAGCCCGACGGCACCGGCACTCTCCTGGAAAGTAGCCAGGATGAGCGAGCCGGACAGGACGATGGCGCACAGGAGCAAGTGCTGCGAGATCTTGCTGCAAGGTTCGTCATTAGGGTCACACAAGCGGAGGAGGTCGATTCAGATGAGGAGTTTACAAGTGAGTCGGATCAGTCGGATTAGCTAGTCGGATTAGCTCTTGGGCCTTACGACTAGGGGATCGGCATGATTCGTGGTCTTTCACATCTCCAGATGCTCGACGGACACTCTCCTGGGTGGAATCTGGTTGTCACGTTCGGCAGGATCGTGCATAATGACACGATAGTTCACATGACGTTCTTCAGACGATACCGTACCGTAGCATATTATCTGAGCGGGAATTCGGGAATTCCTGTGGCACTCTCCCTGAAACTTGTGTAGACTTTTGTTTCGTGATTGTGGTTCGACAAGTCCTCGGTCCTCCGCCATCGCGCGCAGCCCCTCATCACATATCTTCTCAATACCCATTTCCATACCCATTCATCCCTCCTCGCCCGCCATCCATAGCCTCGCCGTCAACGCCCCTACTCAACTTCTTCAACTCAAACTCCTTCGTAAACTCCCTACTCAACTGATCCAAATCCCTCACCGTCTCTCCACATGCCTTCATAAGCGCATTCTTCGGCGTGATACTGCCATCCGTTTGCACTCTAAGCTCGAACTCGGCGAAGAGTGGATGCGGTGTTTTGTAGGCGGAGAAGAGGACGTTGGGCATGAGGAGGAGACGATCCCGGAGCAGGTTGCCGAGGGTGTGGTCTTCTTTTTTTATGACAAAGGTGCAGGCGTTTGGGACGCCTGAGGATGGTTAGGTGGTGGGAAGTGGAGACGGAGGGTGAAAGGAGAGGAGAGGGAGGTGGGTTGCGAGGAACAGAGGAGGAATGGGATAGAGAGAAGACTTACGAGTCTCGGGAACCATAGTGATCTTCTTCTCGCCATCGCCGAGGAGGAAGAGCTCGAATCTGGAAAAGGGTAGAGTTAGTTGCTGATCAGCCCAGTTGTGCTGCATGGCGTGACAACAACTTCAACTTTCACGATCACTCCGCATAATTTCGCGGCCAGTAGGTCATCACTATGACATTGCTGTAGGCCCATCTCGCGTGTCTCCCCCTGTTGCGAGCCTGCTTGATCACGCTACCGCAATATTACAATCGAATCGCAGACCAGCATCTCGCTCTGCGAATCTCTACCTTCTTCTCTCTGCACAGCCCTGATAGCCTTGCACACCAAGGTAGTGTAGCTCCAGTCACAGCTACGGTCAAGCGACAAATCCTGCTCTGACACTCTTTGTACGCATTTCGATCTCTTCAAACGGACCATGGAAGCACTCCCCAACGAAACACCAGACCACCTAAGCCAAAAGCAGAATCACAAGACGCGAAGTCTTCTGGAACTCCAAAACACCATGATCAGAGCTTACCTATCCGGCGCGTTCATCTTGAAGGGTAGAGCTTGACGCGCTCAATACTCCTAGCCACAGAGGACAATCACTCGCACGGTGCAGCCAGGGTTACTGTTGATGCCTCGAATGGCGACGTCGTAGTAAGGAGCGTATTTGTAGGTCGAGGGGATTCACTATGAGCTCGACGCGTTGTGAATGACCAGATCCCTTGGTTTGCAATGATGAAAGTTCATGGTATTGACGGAGATGACTCCGCCAATTTAGGTGGCGAAAGTGATGTTGTTGCAGCTTGCGACACTTGAGCTTTTATGGCTGAGGTTTCATTCACGGCAATCTCAATTGATGAGATATATTCTCTGACTAGCTAAAAGTTACAACACAACGCCAACTGCCCCAACTCCAATCCATCGCTACGAAAGCACTCGTGGCACATAACTCAGCTGTACAATACAGATCTGCCACTGACAGCGCCTCTTCCATTGCTTATGCTTTAGGGCCTACGATCGCAGATCACGCCCTGTTGTCACGTCCTCGGATGACATGCAGTCATCTAACAGCCCGCATCTCATCAAGCTTCCCACCACGCTCTATCTACAACACCATAGACTTCTTAATCTCAGAGATAGCCTTTGCAGGGTTAAGACCCTTTGGGCACGTCCTGCTACAGTTGAGAATGGTGTGACATCTGTACAAACTCATGCTGTTGTTCAAGGCATCCTTGCGCTCCTCTGTGCGCTGGTCACGAGAGTCGGCCAACCAGCGGTACGACTGAAGGAGGATAGCAGGTCCGAGGTACTCTTCGCTGTTCCACCAGTATGATGGGCATGAAGTGCTGCAGCATGCACACAGAATGCACTCGTAGAGACCGTCGAGCTTGGCGCGCTCGGCCTTTGATTGAATGTGCTCACGTCCCTAACAACATATTAGTCTGTCTGTTATCCCTTAAATCACTGCTACAGAAACATACATCTGCTGGGACATCGTCACGCTGTAGGTATGGCTTGATTGACTTGTACTGCTTGTAGAATTGGGTCAAGTCGGGCACGAGGTCCTTGACGACGTAGGTGTGAGGAAGAGGGTAGATGCGGGACTCCTTGGCAGTTTCGGTGGGGATGCGGCCTGAGCGAGGTTAGCTTTCGATCTTGTGTTTGAGAAGTAATATGATCTTACAAAGGCAGGCAAGAGTGTTTACTCCGTCAATGTTCATTGCGCAACTACCGCAGATACCCTCTCTGCAAGACCGGCGAAAGGTAAGAGTAGGGTCCATCTCGTTCTTGATCTTGATCAATGCGTCCAGCATCATTGGTCCAGTCTTGTTCATGTCGATGCTGTACTTCTGCATGCGAGGCTTCTCCTCTGGGTGGTCTGGGTCCCATCGGTAGATTTGAATAGTCTTCATCTTCGCATCCTTGGTGACCTCCTCTTCCTTGACATGCTTTGATTGAGATGCTGACTTTGGCGCGACGGCTGATGCAGCAGTACCAGTCGGATGTAGGGGCTCGTTCACGGTAGCCATGAACCGCTTGGACAATGGGTATGCTAGGTGGCGTGTCAGTGCTTGCAGATGCGAATTCGGAAGAGGCGTAGGCGGACCATTGAAGCTGCGGAGAGCGCGGGCGGATGTCCTGAGGGCTGCCATCGTGTATGAGAAGATCGTGAGAAGAGCTGTGGCGAGTAGTGAAGAATATGTAGAGACGGGGCGACGATGATGTCGAACGAGATGAAGGATGTAGAATAGAGGTTCAGACGAATCGAGCCACAGCTCGGCCGTGCGGGATCGACCCAGACTTGTCAGCCAATCGAAAGTAATCGGCAAATCTTTCTGTTTGGCAATAGGTCTGGAGAACTTCGACGACACAACAACATCATCATTTCTTGCTTCTGTTTCAGCCAACATCATCTTCACAATCAGGGGACAGAAACACTAATACGACCACCGACACTGCCATGGGAGGGCGCGATTGTAGTGCCTGAACGCCTTACATCTTCTTACGTCAGACAAGCGAGCACTTCACATGTATCATCTTTCAATGTCATCACAGTACATCAGTCAAGCTATAGGGCTCACGAGCTAGAAGTCTCCTCGATCGACTCACGTTCCTTGCGCTGACCGTCACTCGAAACTCTTCACCTTACGATCAATGATACCCACTCTCTCTCTTACAGTCACATTCTGCTCACCACCCAGCACTATCCAACCAGTCACTCTCACAATCTAATAACCACATGTTCTGCTATTCCACAGGCTTGGGGCTACAAGGCGAGAGCAGATCAAATGCTTATTGAGCTCATCTGGCAAGCTCTGCTCCATCGTGCAGAATGCGCTGAGCTCAGTCGACTACAGTCATGTATCAAAAGGCTGGAACTAGTATGATGTGAGGGCCACTTAGACTCGTCTCAGGCTGTAGTCTAGTAATGTTACAAATCATTCGCTAGCAGCTCAGATCGCATGATGGATGTTATCAAGAAAGCCGCTTGTGGCGTCAGTATCAGCGAGGCTGGTCGCCAAAGTAAGCCAGTTTCTGGCTGATCTGGCTTGAACCTGCATGATTATCCCCAGCTTCACCTTACACTCGCTTCGTGGGTTCGGTAGATGATAAGCTTGTTCATGTTCCGTTCTGCCTGCCGATGCAGGGGGAATCCGAAGCTATGACAGATTCGGGATGTCCTGCCAGAGCCAAGACGAGTATTTGTCAAATGAGCATCGGAACTTGCCCGGTCACAGAGAAGGCACGACTGAGATAGCTATCTGGTGCCCCTGATTCCTTCTCCTCACACTCTCTCGTTCTTCTTTGCTCTTTCGTCTTTTGCTTCCTTACCTCCATCGCTCTTCATTTCCTTTTTTCGTTCGGCAACAACAGGCAACAAAGCTGACAGAATGGCTACTCCCTCCTCAATCCCTTTGCATTGCAGCATCTGTCCTAAGCTGCCCACATTCAGTGATATCTCCCACCTCCTCACTCATGTCGCCAGCAAGGGTCACCTTTCTCACTACTACAAGACAAAGATTCGTTCGGCTGGTGAACAGCAGGCACGAACCTTGATCGACACATACGATACCTGGTACGATGACAACAACATCGAGGAACTCATGGCAGAACGTCTGTCGATGAAACAACAGCGCAATGATACTGGCCGTGCATCAAAGAGACGAGGTTGGTGTGTTTAGATTGTGCGTGGTTCATGTCTAACGGAGAAACCTTTAGCGGCAGGACCCAAGGCTTCAGCTAAAGCTGGCCGAGCACCCCAGCCTCTGCCAATCGCACCTCCTCCAATGCCGCTTCCTCTACAGATGCCTGATGATCCTTTTGCCTATGATCCTCGTCTCCAAGCGACCTATTCGAGCTATGCAACACCATCGCTGTCCCAAAACGAGATCACCCAGCCGAACATCTTCGACGAGCCAATATCTTCTGCCAATCCACGAACATACAAGCCACGCCTTCATCTATGGCCAACTTCTCGACCAACCGCGGCAGACGCCATCCCTCTTGACCCTTCGAGTCCTCTTGCCCATGCCACAGCTGCCCATGTCGCACCATTTGCACCAATGCATGCTCGCAGCATGTCTACCTCGACGAGCAATCTTGGTAACGATGAGGACGATGAAGTTTACTGTGAAGCTACAAGATTGAAAGGCATACTCTGGCCAGGCATGGATCTCTTTGACACTGCCACGGACGACATGAAGAGGAAGCGTAATCAGAAAAAAGCGTCCTTTGTGGCTGTCCGGCTCGAACACAAATCCCTTGACGTTGATCCAACCGAGATGATATGGAGATCTCTGGGAGTGCTTTACAAAGCTCGACCTATCACTGGCAAGGTTGACTTTGACAGTAGTCCCTACAAGATTGATACTGGTTCGCCTGAAGTATTTGTCAAACCTGCTAGGAAGAAGCCAGCACCTAGAACCACAAAGACTGTTCGAGCACCACTTGCTGAGAAGGACCCAAACATCACTGTCCGACGAGGCAAGCAAGTGACTATCACACCCGCTGCCGCCGAGATGATGGCTATTGACAACAAGCCTGCTGCTAAAAGCCCAAAGAAGCGTAAGAGGAAGATTGCTGTTTTGGACGAACAGCAACAACACGAGGAACAGCCCTTTGGAAATCCTACCGGCATGCGGTATCTCACCTCGGAGTTTCAGTACAATCCACCTGCACGACAGCAACAACAGCACCAAGCACTGGAACAAGTACACCAGCAGCAACTGGTACATCAACAGCACGTTCTCGACAACAGCTATGCTGCATATTATCAACCGGCAATGCAGCAAAGCTACTTTCACCAGGGCTACAATGCTATGCCTCAAGCAGTGTACGGCGTGCAATATTATGGACCATACAATCCTACTGCTTTCGATCTTCCTGGTTTCTTCTCATATCCACCACAACAGCACCAGCAGGCGGTCATCGAGGAGCTTGGTACCCAAGATGGCGTTGACGACGAGAACACTGTCGGACCATGGGATGTGAAGATTCTGACTGGCGATGAATCACAACAAACAGCTTCACAAGAAGAATGAACATGCTCGAAGACTTGTACAGCAACGGACCCTGAATGGCTTCGACTTGACGAGAAGAAAATTTCGCAAGTGTCAGGCACACAGGCTCACGATATCTTATGCCCACGACTTATGCATGATATACCCGATGAAAGAAAATGTTACGAGCTCAACGATGTTTACGGCTACAGATGGCTTGAGGGGAAAGACACGATCAGATGATGAAAGGACAAATGCAATCAGTGGCAATGTATACATATTACTGCAGTCTCAATCTTCACAGTCTACTTGTCGCGGCCTTCAAAGCTATCCGACACTGCTCCCGCACTTCCTCTGTGATCTCCTTTGCACTCTGCACCTTCGTCACAAGTCCTACCGCTGTGCCGGCATACGTCGTCAACCTCCCTTCCAAACCCCAACCCTCATTTCCCTTTTCCAATGCCTCAGCATATAACCTTTTGTTCTCCTCCTGACTCATCACACCACCCATCGCATCCACATAACTCCGATTCACAACTCCCCTTCCCGCATACTCCGCCGGCCACTCCGTCGTCCCTCTCAACGTATCATACACCTTACTCCTCACCGTACTCTGCCCTCCATCCCCCGCCCGCAACACTTCCCTTCGATACCCCTCCGCCAGCTGCGCCTCCTCAGCGCCCAGATACCGCGTCCCCATACACACTCCCTCTGCCCCTAACGCCAGCGCGGCAGCGACGCCCCGACCATCCGCGATCCCGCCTGCAGCGATGAAGTGGGGTATCGACCTTGCTTCGCCACGTGCGTGTGCTGAGGTTACGGCGTCGATGACTTCGGGAAGGAGGGAGATGAGACCGGCGCCCTTGAGAAGGCCGTGCCCGCCTGCATCGGCGCCTTGCACTACGAGCACGTCGGGTGGAGCGTGGAGGGGAGAAGTGCAGGACGAGAGGGCGGAGGCGACGGACCCGATTTGGAGCCAAATGTGGGGGCCGTAAGCGTGGGTGCGGGAGAGGGAACGTAGGGTTGTTATCCAGTGGGAGATTGTGAGTGTGGGATCTGTGGTGGTGGTGCCCTCGGAAGGAGGCGCGAAAAGCCAGATTGCGAGGGGTCTGTGCTTTAGTAGGATGGGCAGAGCGCTGGACAGGAGGGAGGGAGACCAGAGGAGGAATCCGACGCCGATGGGGAGGTAGGGAGCCTCTTCTTTTCCATTATTTGTATCTGGCTTGCATGTGCTGAGGTCAAAGCCGCCGTCGCGAATAAGTTTCCTCGCACAGGTGAGCTCGGCATCAAGGCCACTGACGTCGCTGCCGGCGCCGATGAAGCCGAGGCCGGAGCTTAGGGTCACGGAGGTGGCGAGGGGGGCGAGGGAGATCAGACGCATGGGGGCGCAGCTGATGAAGGGGGAGGTAGTCCATGGGTAGAGGGATTGCATGGTGGGTGGGCTGCTGGAGGGTTCGCACCTATGGCGTGGAATACTGAGGCGTAAACGCTATGAAAGCTATGTAGTAGTTGCAATGATCACAGTCTCCGAGCTCAAAAGCCGAAGTGCCGGCGATCGACCTCGGTCATCGATTCAGTCTGAGGACCACCATCACCGAGTCTACTAAATGGTATATATTGTCTGGGTGAACAGCAGCTGATGGCCAGAGTGATAGAGGGAGCTTTGCGTCGTCTGCAAGTTTGAAAACATGACATTATGTAGCCATATACTGTAGCCCCTATTTTTGCCACTATCGGAATTCTCCGCACGACGTTTGCATCCTTCGCCGACTGATGCATACCGCCCACGTAGCAGAAAGAAGCCATCGCCCTTCCTAATGTCAAGCGGCCATGATGAAGAACGCCGCGATCATCGACGCTATGCCAATGAGGACACAAGTCCTACAACGGACACCGAGCTGCGCGGCTGGTATAGTTATGGCATCGCAGCCGAAGTCTTTGCGGTCGCCGGCGTAGGTGAGTGTCATTGTATACTTCGTACCTATGTTGCGGTGTAGCTCATCGAATGTCTAGGCTCCTTCTTGCCCGTGACACTTGAGCAGCTTGCAAAGGAGCGCGGTGTTCGTCGCTCAGACGGCATTACTCCATGTGTCCTCCCCAAAGTGGCTACTGAGACTCAGACACTCGCCAATGGCACTCAGGTTCTAGCAAGCCTCCTTCGGCGAGCAGCAGCAGAAGCTCCCGACGACAGCCAATGCATCATCAAGCCATTCGGCGGCAGTGGCATTAGCACAGCGAGTTTCGCCATGTATACCTTCTCTGCTGCCGTCCTTGTCCAAGCTCTGGTTTTGATCTCCTTCAGCTCCGTCGCTGACTATGGCACGTATCGAAAACGGCTGCTGCTGGGCTTCGGTTTCACTGGATCACTAACTTGCTCGTTGTTCATTGTGGTGTTTCCGAGTATATACTTGCTGGGGCCACTACTCGTCGTGGTTGGTGTGGTGTGCTTGGGCTCATCTTTTGTCCTGCTTAACTCGTTCTTGCCACTTCTGGCGAGTAATCATACGTCAATTCGGAATAATGACGAGGTGGCTCCCGCAGTTGGCGCACTACCTGGAGGTTCACTGGCACAGCCCAAATCTATATCACCCGTACTCGCTCTCTCGACCCAAATATCTGCTAAGGGCGTGGGCCTTGGCTATGTTGGAGCGGTGTTGATGCAACTTGTGAGTATCGGTCTACTCCTCGGTCTCAACAAGTTCGCTTCATCCACCGCAGTATCAACACGACTTCGTGTGATATTGTTCTTCGTCGGCCTTGTCTGGATGTTGGGCACTATCCCTTGCGCGATCTGGTTACGGGATCGACCAGGTCCACCGCTTGAAGGAACGAGAGGTCAATGCAGCAGCTTCGCAAAAGTTGCAGTGTATGTCACGTTTGCATGGAAGGCAGTGTGGAAGACAATCAAGATTGCTGCACAGCTACGTCAACTTGCGGTATTCCTTGTTGCGTGGTTTCTGCTCTCAGATGCCATCGCCACTGTCTCAGGGACTGCAATCCTATTCGCGCGCACTGAGCTCAAGATGGACACTGTGCCAATAGCCATCTTATCAATCACGGCAACGACATCTGGTATCGCCGGCGCCTTTTTGTGGCCACTCATTGCAAAGAGGTTCGGCATGCGACCACACCGGACGATAGTAGCTTGTGTAACCCTCATGGAGATCATCCCGATCTACGGGCTCGTAGGTTACTTGCCATTCATAAAAGCATGGGGCGTGGGCGGACTCCAACAACCATGGGAGATCTACCCACTCGGCGTTGTACACGGTTTTATCATGGGCGGACTATCGTCTTATTGCAGGTCATTCTATGGACAGCTCATCCCACCTGGAAGTGAAGCCGCATTCTACGCACTCTACGCGATTACAGACAAAGGTAGCTCTGCCGTGGGACCTGCTGTGGTTGGCGTCATTGTGGACACTGTTGGCTCCATCAGACCAGCTTTTGGCTTTTTGGCAATCCTGATTGCGTTGCCCATTCCGCTCATTCTGTCGCTTGATCCGGACAAAGGCAGAGATGATGCGAACAAGATGGCAATGGTTCTAAGTGGGAAGACGTATGATGCGGCCGATGCTTTCGCATTGGACGAGGCAGACGACGACGCTGCGGAGGGCTTGTTACCTCATGGTCACTGACAGCGTCTCTTGTCGCAGAGCGTGAATCACGTGGTTGGGGCGGGCCAACCTGAAACGCCAAGAGATCTCAGAGGTCCGTTTGACAAACAAACGAGTAAACAAACAAATGACACGATCTTCTCTCTTGCACGCTTCTTGCTCTTTCACGTCACTTTCTCTCATAGTCTGAGCTGAGCGGAAGTCTACGTTACTGACAAATAGAGCAACCTCGCTGCTGGCACTCACGTCTCGACTGCAGGCTGCCATAATTCTTGTGGATTTGTGCTCCAAGGCTCTGCTTCCTCTCTCGGATTCCTGTTGCCGCCCAGATGGACAGCAAAGGTGCCGCGATCAGCCATGGGCTGGTCAGGTCACTAGATCAGATGGTCTTGACAAGTTCCACAACCCCAGCGTCTTTCCAGAGTCTTCCACGCGAGATACGCGACAAAGTATGATGCTGCGCGATCGTCCTCACACAATGCGCAGACTGACTTTGTCCAGATCTATGACCACATGTACGAGCGCCCTGCAGACGACCTCAGATTCATATGGGTGCCACGCACGACCTTTGCTGTCAATCGTCAACTGCACTTCGAAGCGCGGCAATGTCTTCTCAAACGTCACGTCTTCATCCGCATCTCAATGAGGTTAAAGCCCGAATTTCGCGCCTGGCTGCTTGAAGGAACACATACCAAAGGCTGGCTCATTCAGACCAGTGATGCGGGCTCCGTGACAGAGTTCAAATCCTACCACATGCACATTGAGATCGGTCCTAAAAACAAACTGCCACTGACGAGCATTTTGCTATCTGGCCGCGAAGCATTGGTCAACTTTTGCGCCAGATTCGTGACCTGGCCACCGAAGCCTCGCGATCGTAGGTCCTTTACACTCGTAGCTGTTCCCGTCTATAACATGGTCCCGCGTCGACTTCGTCTCCGAATCACATCCTTACAACCACTCGAGCATCATATTACCACCAGAACTGAGGAACATATTCTATATGAGTCACTACTCTCCATGTGGTGGAGCTTCGAGGATGTCCAAATAACATCTGTGGCTGACAAGGACTCTGCTATCAGAACACGCAAGCTATTGTCCGGCGACAAGTGGCATCATTGCGAAGACTATCTTGAGTTCACTTATGCCCGCGACGTCCTCACAGTCCTCGCCATTGCCAACAATCAGTTGCAGGTAGCTGTTCAGCTTTCAAGAAGGCAACAGCTGCTATCCAGGGTCATGAGCATGTCGGTCGAGTTCGATACCTGGATGAAGAATGCCGTTGATGCTACCAAGCTACACACCTCTTACCTACGGCATTTGATGCTTGACTTCGAACTACAAACACGACTTGCACAAGCGTCAGAAAGTGAGAACGATCTCGCAGATTGTCTCAAGCAAGCATACATTGCTCACGGGAACCTATCGTACGTGATCGATGCGGGTCTGGCTCCTGATATGGATTCCCAAATTCATATCAATTATTTGCTTTCAATATGTTATCGATTTGGTGGGAAATATGCTGAGGCAAAAGAGTATATTGACACAGCACTCGAAGAGTGTCCAGATGACAAACGTCTGCACCGGGAACGGGTCATCTTGAACATCCTCACAAACAGAAACTTCTCGGACCAGCAGTTGCGCGAGAAAGCCAGCGAATTTAGGAAGTATCCGGTTGAGCTCCGCAAGACTGACATCGAGTTTGCGTCAACCGCGAGGACCTGGAAGATTCCCTTGACAGCAAGTCTTGAGGAACAACAAGACGTCATCATGCAGTACGTGCGTTTCAGGAAGAAGAGATTGTATTCGTTGTTTTCTTGAGCAGAGAGTCTACATTTATAAACAACAGTCTGGGAAGCTCCAGTGGCATAGACATGCTCTGGCACTGCAAAGCTCGAGCAAGGCCACAATGGCTACATGGATTGGACGAGCTCCATAAGTACATACGCAAGCAGGCAGAACAACACCCACGTATTGTACACTATCTCTTTTTCCCAGACCCTCTTCTGCTTTCTTCTTTTCGCACAAGCGGCCTGATATACGTTTCGTCATCATAATGCACGGCTTTCTTGGGTTCAGCAGTCAGTACAGACGACCGGACTGTTGAGACTCATTGAAGGACAGGCGTCTTCGTCAAGGATTTGACAAAGGGACTGCCCATATTTCCCGTTAATTGAGCCTTGCTCATGTTTGCGACGACTTATAGCAATGCTCTGTCATGTCAAGATAGCTCTCCATCCTCATACCTTGGCCTTGGATGATTCACGATGTGGCGAACGTCTGAGGGTATTGCCAGAGAGCTCGGGACCAATTCTCAACAATGAAGAAATCGACCACCTTTGTTCCCGACACTGAACATCTTTGTTCGGAGGGCCGAAAGCCTTTCATACGATACACTCCTGACCTTTGTCAACGACGTCCACATCCTTGGTCCGTCATTCAGGCGGAACTCCTTTGTTGACAACATGCCTTGTTCTTCCAAGCCTTCCATCCACTATTATACATATATACCTGCCTAGTACGTCCAAGGTGATTCCACATACCTGATTCATACACATACCCAAAAGACAACATGACTGACCAATCCCCTGACCAGTTGCCAGAAGCAGTCGAGGCCTTAACGCTGATTCGTCTTACGCCAGCAGCGACTTTTGCGGACTTGCCACAGGAGCTTCGTGCGGCCTTGACGCAGATTCAGTCTACGCCAACAGCAAACTTTGCAGGTCTGCCACAAGAGCTTCGCGAGGCCTTGACACGCGTACGCCTTGCACCAGCGGCGGAGTTTGCAGATTTGCCACGGGAGATTCGCGAGAGGGTATGTCCATCTTCCAGTATACCTCGGGCTATAGACATATTGACTTCACGACATCAAGGTAACCTAGCTAACATTTCCGCAGATCTACTCATCCATGTACTCCTGCGCATCCCGAGATAGGCGCCAATGGCTGCCCCGCACAACCCTCGCAGTCAACAAGCAGTACTACTCCGAGGCCCATAACATTCTGCTCCAGGAACTCCAATACATCCGCGTTTCCTTGCGTGTGAAGCCGGAGCTGCTTCAGTGGCTACTCAAGCCCAGACACGATGACAGCTTCATCGTACAGCACGACAAGGACGGTCCAGTGACCAACTTCAAGGAGTACCACATGCACATCGATATTGGCCCTGCGAACAAATCTCTCCCGGTCCTCTTCATGCTAGTCGACTCGTGGCGTCTCAATCGGTTCTGCGCGCAACTCGCCGCGTTTGACCCGAGTACAAACGGAGCTGGCATGAATGTTCGTCGTCTGCGCATTCGCATACAGTGCTTCCAGCGTCTCTCCACCCCCTTCCTCAACAGACGAGCTGAAGCCGAGCTGTTCGCTGCGCTGACAGAATACTGGTGGTCCTTCGAGGACCTTACAATCCGTGGGGCTGCCGACGCAGCAGCTGGACAGGTCACACAGCGCAAACTCAGCCGAGAACGCTGGGCCACTGAAGCTGAGTTCGTGAGGCACATCCTTTCCACCACAGTGCTCGCACGACAAGCCCTGGATGCAGGCGAGCTCAGTCAGGCTTTAAATCCACTCCTACACAGAAAGACACTATGCGAAGTCCTGCGCTACGCGGGCATTTTGGACGTCTGGGCATCAGGACCGCGCACAGCCGCGAGTCGGCTGAGGTACGAAGACGACCTCCTCAGTTTTCTCCTGCGGCTAGAGACTCGCCTCCGCTTGATGCAGCCATCCGTGTCCGTCCAGAATTATTCCACCACATTCCCCAATACAGTCGCCCGCGCTTACAACGAGTTTATGAGGGAGTGGGCGCCGTATACGGCGAATGCTGGGGGCCTTGTTCCGCGGTGGGCGCGCACGCAGTATCTGTATCTGACGATGATCACAGAGCGTTATATGGAGAAGTATGACGATGCGCTGAGGGTCTTGCAGGAAGCAGCGGTGCTTGATACTGCCGTGGGACGCGAACGGCGTATTCAAATGGAGGGTGTGCTTTTGGGGTTGTTGAGGACGGCGAAGGCGGATTTGTCGGATGGTGAATTTAGGACGCAGGCGGTTAACTTTGTGAGAAGGCCGATTGAGAGGGTGGCTGTGGTGTTTGATTGTCAGACGACGCTTTGAGCATGGGCTGTGCTGGGAGTGGTTCACAGTGAAGGATCTTAATCCAAGGGTCATGGCTATCTACTTTTTGGATTGTTTGTATCATTGTTATACAGCGGCGTTTCCTTCCTCAACCTGGAAATGAAACAAGCACATATTGTGTCTTAATGATTCCCTTTGTTCAACGCCCTCTCTCTTTGTCATCAGCCATAACATCGTCTGGACTTCCCTCTCGAGAGGCAGCTACCTTCTAGGTCACAAGCAGCAATGAATATCCGAGACCGATTCGGGACACATGGGTAGGGTATGAGGTCATGACAGCTGATGTGTCACCCACGCGGTGCAAAGAAAGAGGCTCCAAAGCAGTATGTCGTTGTTGATCACTAATCATACTGTAAGCCATACTTTCGTCCGATGACGACGACAATGCCTCTCTACAAAGAAGCTGCGTGGGCCATCTTGGGACCATTACCTGCCCACTCAGCCGAGCCTAGAGACGCCGGCGACGGTGCACTCCAGGCTTCCGGGGGTGTATGACAAATGGCTTACTCGGTGCGAGATAAGCCAACGGAGGTACGAAGTGACGGAGCGTGCGGAGGTGGAGTTAGGGGACGGCACCGGACATAATTATGACGCTCCTCAATGGCTATAAAGAAGCTTAGAGCCGCCACGGGACTCACTCGATACTATACTAAGACTGCAACTACACCAGCTTCATATATCTCTCCTTAACCACAGTCTCCACAGTCAGCATGTCCACCAACTCCAAGATCCGCGTCGGCCTCATCGGTCTCTCAACCACCTC